>Ga0105162_1000977_pt1 | contig 17197 bp, 17 predicted proteins | sample JNZ201metaG_FD_81532 | JGI IMG/M metagenome (GOLD analysis project Ga0105162, IMG submission 81532) | Hot spring microbial communities from Jinze hot spring, China to study Microbial Dark Matter (Phase II) - JNZ 20120812A | ecosystem: Environmental > Aquatic > Thermal springs > Hot (42-90C) >...
GGTGTCTGTTTTGTTCCCTAGGTGGGTTTGGGACTATATTAGGTCTGTTGGTGGTGAGGTTGTTGCTGAGGTTAGGGGTTGGAGGTTTGATGTTGTTGGTTCTAGGTTTTTGGCTAGGCCTAGTGTTTCTGATGCTTCTAGTCCTTGTCCTAGTAAGAGGGATGTTTGGCTTAGGAGGGTTGTTAGGGTTAGGGTTGATGGTGGTGTTTTCACTTTGGGTAGGGCTGTCCACGATGTTTTTCTCTACCCCTTTAGGTATAGGGATAGAGATGTTCTTGATGTAGTTAAAGGTTTTGAGAGGCTTACTCACGGTTTCGATCCCCAGCTTAGGGGCTATAGAGATTTCTTTAGAAAACTATTTAGAAGAGCCCTTACATTAGCTATGTATTCTCTAGAGGATAGCATACCCATATCTGTTGAGCCTATGGTTCCCGGGGCGGCTATAGGTCTATCTGATTTTGTCAAACCTGATCTTCTTGTAGGCTTCATACCTGTCGATATATCTCTTGCATCTGGGGGTGAGAAGAGCTTCGAGAGGAAGGAGATAGCTTTGAGTGGGTATGCTCTAGCTATAGAGTCGTGGATAGGCCATCCAGTCGACTTTGCTGTAGCTCTCTACATAGGTATAGTAAATGGGGACCCCACTCTAAGCTGGAGAATTATAAGAATTGATGATGTTCTCAGGAGATCCTTTCTAGAGGCCAGGGATAGGGTCGCCATGATTATTGAGCACGGTGAAGAGCCTTCTACTGACGGCTGTTCAAACACCGCCTGCCCCTATGCTATCTTTTGTAGGGGTGGAAAATGAAGATATTCACAGTGGTCTCGCCCGGCTCTAGGATTGTCTGTAGAAGAGGCGGTATATACGTTATTAGACAGGGTGATGGTGAAAAGGTGTTGGTGCCCCCCGATGTAGACTGTATAGTTGTAGCATCCTCAAGAGTAGGTATATCCTCTAAAGCGATTAGACTAGCTGCTAGAAGAGGAATAGATGTGGTTTTTCTAGACTTTAACGGAATGCCTATAGCGCGCCTCTACCCCCCATACATAAATAGAACTGTTGCGACGAGAGTTTCGCAGTACAAATTATTTCAGGGGGACTACGGTAGGAGGCTGGCTAGAGAGATAGTGTATGCAAAAATTGTGAATCAGGTTGAGCTGATTAGATATTTTGCAAAGAACTATAGAGAGCCAAACCTTAGGGAAATCGCCTATCAGATAGACTCTATAGCTACAGAGATTAGGGTGGCAGACCATAGGGCTCTCGACAGGGAAATCCTCATGTCCTTCGAATCTAGAGCAGCTAAAATATACTGGCAAACAATAGCTTCCCTACTCCCGGATAGCCTAGGGTTTAGGGGGAGGGACCACAGCTCCAAAGACCCTATGAACATGGCCTTAAACTACGGCTATGGAATTCTCTATGGGGTGTGTGAAAGAGCTCTTCTTTTTGCAGGTCTAGATCCATACCTAGGTGTTCTCCATACACCTAGGAGCGGAAAGCCTTCACTTACACTAGACTTTGTTGAAATGTTTAGAGCTATAGCTATAGACAAACCGCTTGTACTAAACGCCAGAAAGATTAGGCTGGAGGTGTCTAGCGATAGGCTAGACTATGAATCTAGAAAGACTGTGGCGTCTATAGTTCTAGAAAACATTAGGCAGAGATACCTATACACCAAAACTGGAAAGAGGATAGAGCTTTCAGAAGCTATTAAGGTAGATGCATGGGATTTAGCCCACTGTATCAGGGAGGAAATGGAGTATAGAGGAGCTAAATTGGTGCTATAGCTTTGAGCTATATAGTGGCCTTCTACGATATATCTGATAATAGCAGAAGGTTTATAGCGGCTGAGAAGCTCCGGGGGCTAGGCTTCCAGAGGATCCAGAGAAGCGTCTATATGGCTAGAGGCGACACCAATCTAGCTAAAGAAGCTTTCAGGGCTCTTCTAAGGGTTATCGATAGATCTACCGACTCCATAGCTGTTATGGTAATCCCTAGGGAGTATATGAAGAAGGCTATGTTTTTTTCACAGATAGAGTTGGGTGAAGAACAATTAGAGGTTATCTAATGCCTATAACAATAGTTAAGGAGTATGTCTACTGCCCTAGAATTGCCTACTTTAAACTATTCACAGTATTTGAGCCACCTACAGAGTCTATGATGTATGCTAGGGAATCTAGGCCCTCCCCCCAGGATATACACAGCGCTATAAAGCATATGATTAGAGATAGCTGTAGTATAGAGATCGAAAGATATGTGTATTCAAATAGTGCTGGTGTCCATGGATATGCTGATGCTGTTGCTCTATGCGCTGAAGAGGCTATACCCATAGAGGTTAAACTTAGAAGCTCCCCTATAGCTGTAAAGAGATTCGCTCTTCACCACATTGTTCAGATAGTAGCCTATGCTATAGCTGTTGAGGAAACGTTTAAGAAGCCTGTCTACAGAGCCTTCATACTATCCCTTGAACCTAGAACCGTTTTTGAGGTCAAAATCTCTTTAAATTTTAGAGAGCTTGTATATAGGGTTGTGAAAGAGCTTCACAAAATGGTCTTAGACGAGGAGGTGCCGAGACCTACACCATCCAAAGCTAAATGCGGTCTGTGTTTCTATAGAGGGGTTTGCGTTAGATAGTATAGTAGGCGAACATTTTTGCCAGTGTTGTTGGGCAGTATACGTGGCTTCTACCCCTGTGAGTTGTATGGAGGAGACCGTTCCTAGCCATATTTACAAGCCTTCTCCTAATACTGGACATAGGTATCTCTAGCTCCATTGATAGCTCTCTACATGTTTTACAGCCATCTATTCTAGACAGTATTTTAAGTGCTCTAGGGTCTAGACATAGCCTAGGTTTAAAGTCTATCTCTATAAGCTCATCTCTATACACAATACTTAGGGGCTTAACCTCCACACCAATATATGGCTCAACCGTATTGAGTAGTAGATACATTGTATAGAGTGCTGCAGATGCTAATGGGTCAGCAGCACCTAGAGTAAGTGTAGCTGAGGAGATACCCACACCATAAACTACATTGAGAACACCTCTAGCTATATCTTCAAAGCCCTTTAGAGGGTCTAGACAGAGATACTTGCTACAGACATCACCACCTACCCCAGACCCTATAACAACCACCCTCACCCTTCTATCGATGCCAACAGTCCTTAAAAACCCATCTATATCCCCATCGATGGGGTTGGTGACCACTAGAAGTTTTGCCAATGTTCTACACACCGGGTTCAGCAACTCTATACTCCATGTATCCAAAGCCTATACCCCTGGATCTACCAGCACCAACAGCTCTTCCAACCTCAAGAAGCTCAACAAAATCTCTAAGATTCTCAAGACCTTGTACACCAAAGAGGGCTCTACCCATAAAAGCCTTAACAACCCTATCTCTACCTATAGAGACATCTACAGATCTGGTGCCAAAGCCTATAACCTCTACATTCCTTGAGAGAGTCCTAGCCCTCTTCTTAGCAACCCTAGGGTCAATCTCAAAGAAATTAACGCCAGATCTAGCCAATGTGTATATAAGTCTCTGGGGAGAGGGGTACAGGACCCTCCAACCCCTGAACATAAGCATGGTGGGGCCGAAAAACACCTCAACAACACCCCTACCCCTGGAATCGATATACTTGACAAGCCTATCCCCACCACACCAACTACAGCCCCTAACCAGATCCATGGACGACTCGAGAACCTGGAACTCAACTCCAGCAACCCTGAAAACATCAAGAGCTCCACTAGATAGAACATCGACAACCCTAGAGGTGGTAGAGCCATCTCTACAGTAGGAGGTGAACCTAAACGCGACCCTAGAGCCAGCCTCTAAAACGGTGGAGGAGCCATTAACACCACTCAAAACAATCCTCCTACCCATAAGCAGGGGAGAAATAGAGAAACCGCATTCTAGAACCTCCCTAGGAAACCAACTCTTAATAACCTTAGCTAAAAAAGAGCCGCTCCAACCAACAAGAGGAACAGACCTAGAAACAACAGCCTCAACACTAAATATTGCGACCATTTTTACCACCAGCCCTGCTTCTTGCTCTATAAGCTACGTAGCCATCGCAAAGGTTAACCAAGCCTGTAATCGACTCTATAATAACACCTGATAATGTTACCGCCATCAGTCTCACACCTCTTTCCACTATATTATGATAGAAGTTCTCGATAAACAGTCTACTCCCTCTATACAATTCGTAAAAACCGCTGTCTCTAGGTCTCTCTAAATTCGATAGAGTGCTAGGTAGATTGGCAACTGCCTTAGACAGAGTGCTGCTGAGCATATATGTAGATATACTTTTGGTGAGCAGGTCTAGATCATCCATGCACCTGCCCCAAATTTTGGGCTTTTCAACAAAGTTTCTCAAACTATCTCTAAGGGAGTAGCTTCTAAATCCTTCAACCTGATGGTAGTGGTGGAAAGCTATGGGGAGTATTGTAAGTATACCTATAATCTTATCCCTATCTATATCGTCAAGCCTATCCTCTATAAAGTTAGAGACGTCTCTACCCTCTACTAGGACCCCTGCAGTGTTTAGGGCTAAATGCATTAGAAACGCCGATATCAAGTAGTGGCCGTAGAACTCTGTGCATCTCCCCTGGCTACACCGCTCCTGAAACATCTGTGCGGCCTTACCTAAATCATGTAGTAGCGAGCTTAGAAGTATGGCACTCCTCACACCATCTAAGGATAGCTTTAACGCTCTAGAGATTTTACTGGAGAGTGCACCGAGCTCCCATCTCTCTTTACAACAGCTCCCCACACCTATTAGGTGGCTCAGCAGGAGCTCTTCGAAGGCATCATCCCTATAGGCGTAGCACACCGAGCGTCACCTATAGGAGCCCTACTCCATCCCTGTAGCAGCCCTCCCTTAGAACAAATCCTATGAATATAGGTCTACCTCTATTCCTCGAAGAAAATTCAATGCACTTTTTGTATAGCTGTGCGTACTCCATAGTGTTCGTCGAGGCACCCGCCACATAATCCACAACCAGCTCACCTTCCCTATACACAACACATGCAAAACTATCGATGCATTGTGAGCGATCTTGTGCCAATTTTAGTGTATAGGTAAATGTTCCAAGTATGATATCGCTCACATCCCTTGACCTCTCCAATCCGGTGCGTCCATATACGTAGAACTGTGCTAGAGGCTCCTTGAGTATGTTGTAGCCAGCTGTTTCCAGAGCGACCCTTATGTAGCTAGATGGGAGAAAGAGTGGCGCTGTTAGTGCCCTAAAGACACTCTCTGATCGTGGGTCTACATGTATAGGTGTTGCCGATCTCTCTAGCACCTCACTATACCCTTTGAACTCCACTCCATTTCTAGTGTAGCTGTATGGTACCCTCCAGTCTATATATCTATTCATAGATATGTACTCTACCAAGCTACTTGAGCCTCCATCTACTTTAACTAGGTAGACAGATGCCTCACAGTCCTTTCTATTTCTACATACTCTACCAAACACCTGAACCATGGATGGCGCGTTTGTGGCGTCCCTAAACCCTACATCGAAATCCCAGTCAACACCCGCTTCAATAATGGGTGTCGCTACAACGACCTTTGTAGTTCTAGCCCTCTCTACAGCATTTTCTCTATCCCTTAAACAGAGCCTACTATGGATAAGAGTCTTTTTACTGGGATCAACATTGATTTTACTGAATGTGTGTACGGCGCAATCTATGGTATCTCTTACTATGAGAACCCTCTCACCACATTCAGCATGCTCAGTAGCCTTTAATACAAGGTCTCCCTCCTCTACAATACCTGTACGCCATTTTATCGACTTTACGGTATCCTCGAACTCCCGGTCTCTTACGTATATGGTGGAGCCCGACTTCTCGTCTCTATTCGATAGCGTAAAAAATACCACTCTTCCCTCGCTGCACCAAGAGGCTATAGTCTCTCTAAACTTCCTCCATAGAGTTGCTGTAGCCATAGTGAGGGGTGTTGATGTTTTTAGGCTGAATTCCAGCAGCACCTTTAGAAAGGCCAGAGATTTTCCAGAGGACTCGTCATCGAATCGATTGAGTATGTGGATCTCGTCCAGAAATATGGATGATGTGAATATCCTGGCCCTCGGGATAGCGTAGTGCTTTACCTCCCTAAACACCTCTGTGACTGGCACCCTGAGGAAGTTGTATGCAAAGGAATCAAGTGTCGATATGACCACCTTTGCGTCATAAGTCGGCTCCTTCACGCCAATACCTTTAATCATATAGTCTAAACCCATTTGGTATGCTACATCACCCTCGACAACACCCATTATCTTCAGTGCGTCGCGAAATACGTTTGGTGGTGGGACTCTGCACCCTACTGGGCTATCGCCAGCTGTAGAATGCCTTACAGCAGCTAGGTACTTACATAGGTAGAGATCCTCAACTATGGCTCTTAGTGGAAGCACGTGTATGAAGTTGTGTGAAAAACCCTTTTTGTAACTTAGTGCGCCTACGATTGGTGCCCCAACAGATTTTCCGTAGCCTGTAGGAGCCTCTATAACAATAACCCGGTCTACTACATCGAGTCGATCTATATAGTTTGAGACAGAATCTATGAGAGCTCTATTAGTTAAAAGCATGCTTTAGCCTCATGTAGGCTGGGGCGCTAGGTTGGCTACCTGATAAGTGTAGAGAGTCTTGTGAATCTCTCGGTGATCTCGTTCCAGCCAAGTCCCTTCTCGCCTTTCCTAGTGTACCATGCAGCTCCTTCGTTGTTTAGCTCAGGTGATGTTAGATACCTAAGGATCTCATATATATACTGCGGTTTCCTAAAGCTTTGATACTTGATTAAGTTTGTGGCCACCAACTCGATGAACCTCCTTAGGGAGCTGTAATCCTTGGACGGATATCTGTTCAACATACTGTATAGTGCACCGGAGATCCCGCCTACCCTAATGATCTTCGCTAGGTGGATAAGGTCTATGGAATCGAAGCCCTTCACCATAATCTTGTTCCCTGTTCTAGCTATCCTCATGTAGTTCACTACAGTATGGCCCTCCTGCCTCAGTATATCCCTCATAACCTCCCTGGTTACAATACTTATCGATGTAGCTATACCAATTAAAATAGCATTTATGCTGCCCTCGTTGACCTGGACCACTCTTGTTATTCTCTTTGCTAAAGAGTTCAGCCTCCTAATATTCTCTAGAGATAGAATATAAGGTACAACCTCTACATATATGTAGCCATACTCACGATTAACCGCATAGGATTGTGAGAGGCTTGCCCCTATAATCGATAGGGCGAGCACATCCTCACCCACTATGAAGATTTTTCTCTTCTCGCTACCTGCACCCATAAACGACCTTGTGAACTCTGCAAACTCTAGGGAGAGTGCTGGAGGTAGTGGTAGGGACTCCACCCTCGATAGTGACAGCAAGTTGTTCAATACTTTATTTGCATAGCACAGATTCATCTTCTCCTTAGGGTCGTTTCCCGTCAGGGGTATAGCTCTAGCCTCACATGGATCTCTACCAGTTTTACGCAACCTACCTATCAAGTCGTTAGAGCATTTAATGACATCCGATAGAACGCTTTGGATGTTGCTCTGGTTAAGCTCCTCGAGGCTCCTACCTGTACATAGATTCACAGCTATTTCAGAGAACCAAGCAAATGCGTAGCCCCTGTGGTTTATGAGGTTTAGAGCTGTTACCACTGGTGGTTGCTGCCTGGATACTCTTGAGCGTCTGGACATTTCCTAGCACCCTGGTGTTCATAATTCTAAAGCATGTCTCGGTACGGGTACCTCAACTATTTCCCCATCTCTTTTCCTTATCTTAAGAGCCGCACCATCCTTGTTTAGATGTACCGTGGCTTTTGCATCGCTGAACGGTTTAGGTAGTACATACCGCTCCAAGATAGCTGTTCTCTTAGCATAGTTATCCCTATTGAGTATAGGTATGTCGACTTCCATCCATAGATCTCTTGGCGAGTAATCCACGGCTATACTGAGTGGGAAGTAGAAGCCTGTTTCACAGTATTCTATCTTAGCTAAGGCCTCCCTCAGGGGCACGGAAACCACATCATCTATTGCAACTAGAGACTCTTTTCTCCCAAGCCTTGCTATTCCGTAGCAGTACCTCAGCAAGTCTTTATCGCTTATGATAAGAAGTATCTGCAGTCTATCCACTGTTGCAACTGGGCGAACACCTATGGTATAGGCCATTTCAGGTTTTCTCCAGTGGGGCTTCTTTAGGTATATGTGCTGATACAGCTTCTCTATAGATCTTGAGACTGTAATAGGCTTTACCATCCCTGCAGCTGTGTAGAGAACTTTTTTCCTCTCTATTAATTCTATAGCCGGTGAGTACCCGTCCTCTGTCAGCTCCCTGAAGCTATTTAAGGATCTACTGTATGCATAGGATAATGCTCCCACTATTGTTGTTGGTGGTGGTAGAAGATATGTATTGGCAGATATAGATGCATAGGGGGTATAGATGGACACAGTACCATATGTTGATACATCTGCTAGTACAGCATACAGCTCTCTACTCACATCTAATCCCTAACCTTCTCTTCAATGATCTTCAGCACCTTTGCTATGAGCTCCGACACGTCATCGGCTCTATCAACTCTCACGTTAATAGCCTTTACGTCTATAGCGAGCCCCTCTTTATCCATATACACAATGCATATCTCCTCATTCATATCTTTAAATAGGTCTACATAGTTTGACGCTCTAGCCAATGTCTTCGATATATAGCTACCATCCCTACCTACTCTAGCTGGTGATACCATAAATGGTACTGGATGCGATAGCGCGGCTATCGCCCCTACAACATCATATATCGGTAGGTACCTTGCCTTCTTAGCCCCAAAGCTTAGACCTTCGATTAGATTTGCTACTGCTTGAATTGCGGTTTTCACTCTCTCAACTCTATTATTCACAACTTTCTTTGGTTTACCTTCCACCCCGGGTACTACACCGATTTTATCTATATCTAGCGCTACACCTAGAGTGTATATAGCTGTCCCCGCCTCTACTTGGAAGGGCTGCGGTTTTTGTCCAGGCATAGGTGCTCTTACATGGAACTGGGGCTCGATAGCTACATCTGAGCTATCTATATCTGGAACCATGTAGCTGAACTGTATTGGTGAAGTTCTCCTTATATTTGCCTCGGCAACCATGAATCCTGTCAGGTCTTCAACTATGCATTCTCTAACAAGTTTCTCTAGATCGGCTTTGCTGTCTGTACCATGCTTTATAAACCCTCCCTTGACCTCATAGTTTCTACACTGATCGCATAGAGGTAGATTCTTCTTTGCTGCTAGCTCCACTAGGCTCTTCATGTAGCCGTAGGCTACAGCCTGACCCGAGACGGCTGGGGCGATGATGAGTCTATAGCCCCTTCCTTCACCTCTAGGCTTCAGTAGCGATACGGTTCTGTGCCTGCTGTAAGCACCCATTGCCTCTACCATATTAAGAGCCTCAACCTCAACCCTCAGCCTAAAGCTTATGGAGAGGAACATAGGTGTCACCCAGCTACTGCTGCTTTGGTGCTGATGTGAGTGCTATAGCCGCAATCTTCTGTGCAACCCCAAGGTTTTTCTCTACCTCTGTGAGAAATGCGTCTACCTCGCTATCCGATGGCGTTCTCCACCCCTCAGTAACACCGATTCTAAGAGCCTCGTATAGAGCTACTCTAACCATTTCTGAGGTCAGTGCTCTAGCAAGTCTATCTATAGGGCCATACCTTCTATTCTCAGCCAACTTCTTGAACAAATCAACAATGCCTGGGTACCTTTGGACAACAGACATTCTGTCACCAGCCTATCTACCGCTAGTCTCTCTATTTAAAGTTTTCTATTATCCAAATCCACTAGTGTACCGCAGATACCTAGCCAGCTAAAATAATTTTTTAGGTCTCTACCACTTTAGAGTCTACCTGTGTCCCTTGGGGTGAACCCTATGTCTTCACTAATAACAACACTGGGCTTCGATGTCTCCCACACGCTGCTGGCAATAACGAGGAGCAGTATAAAGCCTGCAAAGATCATAGCCCTCGTTGGTAGTATTAGGGGTGAGGTAGATCAAAGAGCTGAAACAGCCTACGCTATGCTTAAACAGTTCGCCAACATGATTGGTGTAGACGTTGAGAGGGTGGATATAGACGTCACAGATATTCCTCTAGCGGTTGAGAAGATACTGAGGATTCTTGAAGAAAATGCCCCAGCGACCCTGGATCTAGGTGGGGGGCTGAGGCTACTAGTGATAGAGACATACATAGCCTACACACTCATGAACCCGTTAAAGGCACATAGCATCAGTATATACATGGCTCTAGAGGGGAGGAACGAGATAATAAGCATAGATGTAGATGCTATAAAGAGAAGAATAGCGTCGTCTAGAATGATTGATGAAATAGCTAAAAAGGTACTGGAGTGTATAAGGGGGAGGGGAATGGCGACCCCGAAAGAGATAGCTGAGGAGATGAGTAGATCGGGCTACAGAATAACCAAGCAAAAGCTATCGAAAATCCTTACCAGACTACTCAGAATGGGGTACATAGAGAAGGTGGAGAGAGGGAGATACAGGTACAGACCATAGACATAGAATGGAGCAAGACAGGTCTCCACACCCTTAGCAAAACACTAAATTAGATAACCATGCAATACCGAAAAGCAACGATAGGGACAACCTCCTCTCCTATAGCTCCTTAAACTCCACTCTGCATGTTTACCATTAACACGTTATAGACTTGCGAAAACCCTAGAGTTATATTAAAGTATATGGCTAACTACTATCAGAGGCGGCTAAGAGCCGCCCTATCGATTATCAAATCAATGTCAAGAATAGACTTTATGTATTGGACTGGATTTCCATGGGCTACACCTATTAAGCTCTCAAGCCTATTCTCATTTCCTGCTGGTATCTAGAGACGTTAGGCTTTACCATACGACTTAAAGTGAACTAATAGAGACCTTTTATTGCAATCCGAGAACTTTAGCTGCTTCAACTAAAAGTGAGTACCAACCCACTAGATTCAGAGACTCTAAGGCTATGTATACTGCAAAGTATTTTAAAGAGACAGACCAGGAAACTCCCAAAAGGGAGTAGAAAATAGGTTGTGTGGATGTAGTTCTGGCTAGATGCGGTTGAGGGTTTTAAGTATATCTTTAGCGGCTCTGATGATGAAACCTATATCGCCTTCTATTGATATAAATCTGAATCCTTCCTCTATGTATTTCTTTGCCTGGTTGACATCGAATGCATGTATTCCTGCGGCTATGTTGTATTTTTCACAGGCTTTTAGTGTTTTGCTGATAGCCTCTATAAGCATTGGGTGGCTGTACTGTAGGGGTATTCCGAGGTTTACTGTAAGGTCTGCGGGGCCTATGAATGCTACATCTATTCCTTTTACTGATAGGATATCCTCTAGATTCTCGAGAGCTCTAGCCGTTTCTATCTGTATTACCACCACGCGTTCCTCAGGTTCAAATCTGCTATAGTAGTCTAGGAAGGAGCGAAAACCGTATCTAACGGCTCTTCGGGGTCCAAAGCCTCTAAGGCCCTGGGGTGGATAGCTCACATACTTTATAGCAGCCTCAGCCTCTTCCCTTGTGCTAACCCAGGGGATAAGTATACCCTCAGCACCTATATCCAGAGCCCTTTTTATAGCAACCATATCATTCCACGGGACCCTAACTATAGGTGCCATCTCACAGCCACGGAGGGGCATCATCAAAACCTCTATATCGGATACCTCTAGAGGTGCATGCTCCATATCGAATATAAGCCAATCAAAGGGGAGTTCACTCAGTGCATCAACAACATCAGGGTGGTTTATCGTTACCCAGGTGCCCACAGTAGCTACCCCACCTTTGAGCTTCCTCTTAAGGGCGGGCATTGTTGACCACCACAGAATCACTTAACTTAGAAATAGTATATTAGCAGTCTAGTCTATAGCAGCTAGATACCAGCCTGTAGTAGGTTTCTCCAATCAGCATGGGGAGACAATCCATACACCTAACTCTCTATAACAGCAGTAGAGAACTGAATACAAAAGATCTCCAAAGACGGCCGTAAGGGGTCGGTCTACGATTTTCATGGAGTAGAAATCGGCTTAACATAATCTGCTGCAATATTCTGTCGAAACCATTATGTGTACACAGGTGGAACAATATTCAGTTAACTTATTTTATCTCGTTCAGCTAGCTCTAGAAACCCATACATGGCACATATGGATCACCACCCTATTACCGGGCTTGTGAAGCGGTCTATCGATATAGGCCGCTCATGGGGTTAGATAGGCATCCCGGTAATATTTAGCTTATTGCTTAGCCTCTAATCTAGAGAGTAGATTAGATTCAACTAATATACCGAGGCTAAGGCATCCGATCGATCCTCCCCCGTGCTCATCTTTTAATAAGCTTTACCTTTCTTCCAATCCATGGAGCAAAGATAACGAATAGTGTAAGAGCAAATAATGCCAGCGATAAAGGTCTATTGAAAAAGGCTGCCACCCCTCCCTTAACATATGTCATCACAAAATAGGTCTCGAGCATTTTTCCCAGTATAACGCCCAGTACCATAGGGGCATACGGATACCCATATCTATCCATGAAGAACCCCATCACACCAAAAACCAGCATAACTAAGACGCTAAAGAAGCTGTAGTCGATAGCATATGAACCAATAACACAGAAGACTAGTATCATTGGAACTAGAACATAGTCAGGAGTTCTTAGGAAGACCCTCCCCAGAAATTTTATAGTCAGTAGCCCCAGTGGTATAATCAGAAGATTCGCCACTGTAAAAATGATGAATAGCGAGTATACTAGTGTAGCTTGCTCAATAAATATCCTAGGCCCGGGGATGATGCCCTTCATCATCATAACCCCAAGCACTATAGCGGTTACAGAGTCTCCAGGGATCCCAAAGACTAGGGATGGAATCCATGCGCCTGCTAGTGAAGCATTGTTAGCTGAAGTGGCAGCGAGTATCCCCTCTTCCGATCCTTTTCCATAGGAATCCTTATTCCTGGAGAATCTGTAGGATAGATTATATGAAAGCCAGGCTGCAATATCTGCCCCTGCCCCAGGGAGTGCCCCGATTATTACACCTATGGTGGAGCCGCTTATGAATCTGTTGTAGAACCTCTTTATATACCTTAGACCATTGAGTACTAATTCCGAAAACCTATACTCTGTTTTGGGGAGCTCTATAGTTATCCCCCTTACTTTGTAGTAGGTTCTCTTTAGAACTTCTGACATACCGAAAACCCCAATGAGTATCGGTATGTAGTTTAGCCCCCCCAATAGTTCAGGCCTTCCAAAGGTCAGTCTAGATGAGAAGAAGACTGGGTCAAAGCCGACTAACGCTATAAGTATTCCTAGCAAAAGTGAGAATAGTCTTTTTGCTGGGGAGCCCCTAACTGCTAACACCCCATTAATAAGTCCGAATACCACTAGCCAAAAGAATTCAGCACTAGAAAAGTTTAGAGCAAACTTGGCTAACTCTGGGGAGAAGAATGCCAGGACAAGCACCCCGATGAGCCCTCCTAGTGTAGAGCCCATCAGCGATATAGCTAGAGCTATCTGCCCCTTCCCTCTTTTGGTCATCTCGTACATCTCATCTGCATAGGCTGCAGATGCGGGAGTACCAGGTATTCTTACAAAGGCAGCCGGTATATCCCCAGCCCATATAGCTAGCACATCCATCGTTATTATCATGGCAAGGGCGGAGAGGGGATCCAGCCAAAAGGCAAATGGAACTAGCAGAGCTGCAGCCATAGTCGCAGTCAATCCGGGCATTGCCCCTATAAATAGGCCGTAGAGAGCCGTAATAAACATAATGATAAGAGCTTTAGCCGAAATTACGTAGCTGAAAATAAAACCCCAATCTACCAACCTATAACACCCTCGGGCAGAGGTACAGCTAAAACTATTTTAAACAAAAACATGCTTCCAAGCGAGGCGATTAGGGATATCATAACAGCATCTAGCAATCTTGCTTTAAACAACAGGCTTACATATAGACTGATCATGAATGTCGGGATAAGGTAGCCAACTATCTTTATAATCTCCACATAGAGCACTATAATTACGAGCAGGAAGGCAACTGGGGCAATCTCTTTCAATTTCACCCTTTCAAGCCTTTTAAATGCTACTCCCCGATAGAGTCTCAGAAGGCTCTTCCCCTCCAACAAAACCAGGACCACGCTAGTTATAAAAAGCAGAGAGGAGATTATACACGGAAAAAGTCTCGGGCCTCCCCAAGACATACCTAGGTCATCCACTCTAAGCGCCTCTCTTAATAGCATTATCGAAACTGCAAGTGCACATAATGAAAAGAGGAGTGGACCTGGCTTAAACTCGTTTTCCAAAGAGCTCACCAGTGCACATCAATTTTGGTAGAATATTTAAAAAACTACTTTTTGATGTAGCCAGCCTTCTCTAGTAGCACCTTCATTAGATTGTACTCCTGCTCTAAATGCTTCCTATACTCCTCTGTTAGTAGTAAGCGGCCAACAAATCCCCTCTCCCCTAGAAAAGACTGGAATTGTTGGGAGTTATACGCCTCTTTTACCGCCTCAGCTAGCTTGCTAATTATGGGTGAGGGGGTACCCTTAGGAGCTGCTAAGCCTGCCCATCCACAGATAGCAAAGTCATATCCTAGCTCTTTTAGAGTTGGAACATCTTCTAGTCCTTTAATTCTGCTGTCACTCATAATAGCCAGAACTCTAACTTGGCCCGCATCTTTATATGGTTTTATCTCACCACTACCCACAAAGACCACTTGCACACCTCCTGCGAGGAGCTCTTGAATGGCTGGTGCAGCTCCAGCACTTGGAACCCACGGCAGAGCTTCTGGGTCGATACCAGCAGCCTGTAGTAGGCCTATGCGGGCTATATCCCATACACCGGCTTGAGCTGTACCTGAGGCCTTTAGCTCCCCAGGGTGGCTCTTTATGTAGTCTAGAAGCTCATCGAGGGTTCTCCATGGAGAATCTGCTTTTACAGCAACAGTTGCGGGGTTGCATATAAGCATAGCTATAGGTTCAAAGTCGCTGTAGGTAATGTTAGAGGTCCCTAGATGTGGAAAGATGTTTAGCTCAATTGTTATTGCTGTCAATGTATATCCGTCAGGTTTTTCTTTAGCTCCAGCATACATTGTGGCCGCCCCTCCTCCAGCTACACGATTCAACACATTTATTTGAACCCCAAACTTTGACTGCAAATATGAGGCAACCTGCCTTGTAGTTAAATCTGTTCCTCCTCCAGCAGACCACGGCACATATATTGTTATCGGTTTCTGTGGATATGCTGCTACCTCTCTAGTGGGGGCGAGCAATAGGTAGTAAACCGCTACTCCTACAACTATGAGAATTGCAATCACAGCTAGGAGTAGAGTTGTCTTCACCAATATACCACCCAGGAAATCTACCATAGAGGTTTATATAAAAGCTTTACTGACATAAAAAATTCTACTGCATTATTTTTGCTTCTACCTATCAATCTTGATTATACTGCCTTAAAACCTTAAATATTGGAAGGAAAGCCGCATTCCTCAGATTCTCCATACATAAAAACGTTCTATCTAGGGCTGTCGAAGTGTATAGGTTTGGGGTAGCGATATACAGTCTACGATTCACTATAGTGGAAGCTGTGGTGATGGCCTTGGATGAGATGTCCGTGCTTCAGTATAGATGCCTCCAACTAATACTATTGAGACTCTATGAGGTGGCGATCAAAAGGCTGGTTAGCATATTATGGAGGTGGTGCTGCTCTCTATTCTATTAGAAGTGTATTGTTGGCAGCGCTATATAGATATCTATTAGTATCACCCCATATATTTCTAGAAGTGCTACAGAAGGCCATTTAATGGAGACTGCCCCTAGAGGCCCGGCAATAGCTATAGCACTTAGTATAGCGCTGTCTACAGTCCTTCCATCTAGTGCCATTCCTACTGCTGAGGCTATTACTGCTAGCCACATCTGTATGAAGAACCATGTTGAGACAAAGGTGTGCGGTCTTGTTCCACTTGGATAAACACCTATTAGTACTAGAAACACTCCAGCTATGAAGAGCAGTGCAGAGGCGTAGACATGCACCTTACTGGCTGCTCTATATGTGAGATAGAAAGAGTAGAGACACGCCACTACACCAACAACCATTAGGCCAACGTTGTAGATCCATGGCCTACTGGCCTTCGGACCCCCTAAATCACTAAGGGCATGCCTATATACATTAAACCATGGGTTTTGGAGTATAGAGAGGACTATAACCACCCAGGCCAGTATAGCAGCGGCAATACCTGTAAATCTCCATAAGATAAGTATTTGGCTAGCCATACCACTCTCCCCCACGCTCTCAAGCCTACTACACTTTTAACTTTTAAATTCATACAACCCTTGCAGTGGTGCAGCACCAATATCACAGCTTGACACCCACCAATTTCTTAACTAGCAAGGCACCCTCAGCATAGTATTAGAGCTGCTGTAATGGTCTAGAGCTAAAAATGCCGGTAGATGTGGCTCGGAGTACTATTTTAGAGTATCATAGAGAAAAGCCGTCAAAATAGATTGGTGCATACTTCTGCCTACCTCTAGCTACTCAGCACCGATTCTTCCCAGGTGCTCCAGTAGGATGGAATGTTGTGCTAGAGGATATAGTGTTTTAGAGGTGGAATATATTACAAGTATTAGTGTAAATATCTTTAGGAGGTTAGGTGCAGTGTGGTGTTAGCTGTGCCTGGATCTTTAGATGGAGTGTTGTTGGATGGCTATCACGATAGGTAGATGTGGCTATGCTGGGTTTGGGGGTTGTATATGGTTAAAACGCGGCTTATCAGACCCTTCGATCCGTGGGGATCTCCCCTGTGTACATGTCCACCTAAGTGGAGTTTGAATCCATATACTGGCTGTGGGCATGGATGTCTCTATTGCTATGCATCGAGCTATATACCGAGGTTCTATAGCCCTAGGGTGAAGAGGGGTGTTTTGGAGACTGTCTATAGAGATTCTCTAGCTCTTCCACTGAATAGCATTGTTGAGCTTTCTCCGAGTAGCGACCCCTTTCAGCCACTTGATGATGTGTATGGCTATAGCCCCAAAATTGTAGAGGCTCTAGTTAGTAGGGGGCACAGGATCCTCATAACAACTAAGGGAGTCTCTATACTTATGAGGTATACTGATGTTTTTGAGAGGTATAGGGATAGAGTTGCTGTTGCAATAACCATAACGAC
>Ga0105162_1000980_pt1 | contig 17182 bp, 23 predicted proteins | sample JNZ201metaG_FD_81532 | JGI IMG/M metagenome (GOLD analysis project Ga0105162, IMG submission 81532) | Hot spring microbial communities from Jinze hot spring, China to study Microbial Dark Matter (Phase II) - JNZ 20120812A | ecosystem: Environmental > Aquatic > Thermal springs > Hot (42-90C) >...
ATCTGTGATCTCAACCTCCTCTCCGCAAGACGGACAGAGTATTATCTTCACCACCATAGGATTAACTCTTGCCCACACTCACATTTAAACTTTACGCTCAAATAACGTTTCACTTTCTGATTTTTTCGAAAGCGATTGCAATCTTTTCAAGAGACTCAGACAGAGCTCTTATCTCCTCAACCGAGTTCGAAGAGACTATGAGTTCGCATATTCTGACTATGGCCTTTTCAACAGCTCCAAGTGTTCCGAATCCAACTTTCTCCTCTGCTTCTTCTTTCGCAACCTCCTTTTCTTTCTCAATTATAACTTCCCTCTGACAGTTCGGACAGAAGGTTTTTCCTTCAGCTTCAAAAATTGGAAAATGGCACTCTGGACAATAGAGAGACAGCATCTTAGCTCCCTTTCGCAACAGTCTCGCTGCATCCATCACAGACTCATCCGAAATTTTTTTATTACTCACGAAACTGTGTAATGCGGAAAGAATATTAAAAGATTCCGTTCTGAGGTGGTGGACATGGCTAAGAAAGTGCCCGAAAGCGTTTTGGACACATTGGACAGATTAATCCAAGACGACACAGTTCCGAGGAGTGTCAGAAGGGTTGCGAGCGAAATAAAGGAGCGCTTACTTTCAAGCAAAAAAATCTCGGTCGAAGCAGCATCGGCGATTACGATACTCGAAGACATATCTGCGGATCCGAATTTGCCGATGCACGTGAGGACGATGATCTGGAACTTAGCGAGTCAGCTGGAGAGGATATCTGTTGATTAAAAAAGAACTGCTTAGAAAATCCATACATTTTTCCGGACTTCTATACATCCCTTCTTACGAGATTTTTGGTGTCGAAATTGTTTCGATTTCACTCATCACCCTTGTTTGTGTCTTCGCCTTAGTTGAAGTGCTTCGACTAAAAAAAGGGTTTTTGAGATCTGTGTTTAGGGACCACGAGCAAGAGAAAGTTGGGGCATACTTCTATTCTCTGCTCGTTTTCGCTCTCATAACTCCCTTTTTTCAAAAAGAAGCTGTTTTTGTCGCTGTAACTACAGCGATCGTTGGAGATGGTTTTGCTGGAATTTCCAAAATGCTCGGCAAAGAGCGGGTTGCAAGTGTCGCCATGTTCATCTCCTCCCTTTCAACTGTCTATCTTCTCGGGCTTCTAAACTTTTTTTCGCTTTTTGCGATCCTCGCTGCAACGCTCGTTGAAAGGGTCAAAAAATTGGGCGATTTAATGCTCGAGGACAATTTCACAGTTCCAATTGTATCGACGATCGTTTACTCAGTAAAGTATATCTCCAATGTGTAGTAGCCAGCACATGGATGCAAGAGATGCGCTAAGGATTTCAAGAGAAGCAGCCAAACGAGTTCAGAAGGCTATTTTACCCCTTCCACTGAAGAAAAGAGCCGAGATTTATGGTTTCGGAAAAAGCGGGATCACAAAGTTCGTGGATAAAGTTGCAGAAGATGCGGCGCTTGAAGTTTTGCTTAAAGAAAAACTCAGAGTTCTAAGCGAAGAGTGCGGATACGTTGGCGAGGGTGATGTGTTCGTTGCACTCGACCCACTGGACGGAACCTTTAACGCGGTGAAGGGAATTCCGTTCTTCTCTGTCAGCCTTTGCTTCTCCAACTCTGAAAAGTTCCGTGATACTTTTTTTGCATATGTATACAACCTTGCAACCAACGAAGAATTTTTTGCTGACGAAGAAGCGTTTAAAAACGGAGAAAAGATAAAAGTGGGGGAAAAAGAAGACCTCAGCGAGATGGATGCAATATACTACTATCCCAAAAAGGAGATGCCATTCAAGAGGATTCGAATCTTCGGTAGCGCAGCCTTAGAGACTTGTCTCGTCGCTGAAGGAGCTTTCGACTGCTTCATCGATGTCCGTGGAATGCTCAGAATATTCGACGTCTCTGCAGGGATTTACATAGCGGAGAAGGCTGGAGCAATTGCAGTTGATGAAAAGGGAAATCCCTTAGGCGAAAAGAAGTTTGAAATTTCTGAAAGATTAAACGTCGTTCTTTCCAACAAATTGGCGATAAAGAAACTGCTGGAGATGGTATTATGAGGTGCGCAGTCGTTTACAAAGCACCCCAGCTCAACCATAGAGTCGAAAAGTTTTTGATAGAAATGGGGATCGCAGTGGAGTTCTTCTCAAAACCCTGCAAGAAACTCGAGAACTTTGATTTCATCGTCACCATCGGTGGTGATGGCACGATTCTGAGCGTTCTCCAAGAACTAAGGGAGTGCCCCCCAATCTTTGGGATAAACACCGGAAAAGTCGGAATCTTGACCCATGCAAAGCCCGAAGACTTTGAAGCTCATTTAAAGGAGGCGATAGAAAAATTCGAAGTCGAAGAGTTCACGAGAATCAAGTGCGAATGCGACAAAGGAGAGTTTTTGGCGTTGAACGAACTCGCTTTTCTCGCAAAAGAGAGAGCAAAGTTGATTAAAGTAACGGTGAAGATCGATGGAGAAGAGGTCGATTCATTGCGATGCGATGGAGTAATTGCTTCAACGCAAATCGGCTCCACTGCTTACGCTTTTTCCTTGGGCGGACCAGTTGTTGACCCCTACTTAGATTCCATACTCATAATTCCGATTGCACCGTTCAGATTTGGTTGGAAACCAATTGTCGTCCGAAATGACAGAATAGTAGAGTTTGAATCCGAAAACGCGATTGCCATTGTCGATGGAAAGAGATTCGTGGAGACGAACAAAGTAACCATAGGAAAATCGATCTTTCCTGCGGTGTTTTTTGTAAAAAAGAGAAGATTTATAAATACTTTTCATACTATACGTCGAATAGAATAAAGCTTATTAGCGATACGCACAACTTTTAATGTCCCCGATCGGGGAAGAGGCGGAGAGAGCGAAGCTCACGATGAAGCCTTTCTGCGAGCTCGGGGATACAAGCCATGTTGATAGGTCCCCGGAGGAGCGAGCAATAGCTTGCAATGATTCTGGGGCAACCCAAACATGGCACAATTCCCCGGGGGTCAACTGCTCAGAGTGCGCAAAGCGTGCGATGAAGAGTAGCGTTACTCCGGGGAAACAAAATTTTCCAATTTCAACTGAAAGTACTGTTCTCAAAGTTCTTCGTCTATTGCTTTAGCTCTCTCAACAAATGCAAGATGGGTTTATATTTTGGAATTCTTTTTAAAAAGAGTGATGCAACCTTACTTCCCGAGAAACTAAAAGCGGATCCATAGGATTGACTTAAGCGAGTAAATGAATTTTTTAGATTTAATTCTCACTTTGAAATCGTTCCAAATATCTTTTTTCAATTTCCAAACTTAAAAGAACGAAAATTGATGCAAAAAATGCTATGCAAAGTCCTGGAGGTATGAAACACCAAAATGCATCGTTTATCAAAGCTCCACGTTTCAATGCAAAATGAAGCATCGCTCCCCAACTCTTCGCATCTGGATTTGACAAACCAAGAAAGCTCAAACTCGACTCCAAAATTAGAGAATATGCTATTAACATTGAAAATCTCGCCAAAAATATCTCTAAAAGGTTTGGAACAATGTGACGTGTAATTATCCAAAGACTAGACGCTCCAAAAAGAATTGCGCTCTGAACAAATACACTGTTCTTCAGCTGTAAAACCTTAGCTCTAACAACTCTCGCCATTGGTGGCCAAGAGAAAATAGAGATTAGAAGGACTATGTTGAAAATCGATGGCGTTAGATGAAAGGAAAAAACTATGGTTAAAGGCAAAGTCGGGATAACTAAAAATATTTCGGTAACAGACTCAAAAAATCTTGAAATCAATCCGCGAAAATATCCAGAAAAGATCCCTATGAATAAGCCTAAGGTTGACGAAAGAATTGCGGAAAATATGCTAACAAAAACTGAAACTCTCATGGCAATTATGAGTTCTTTAAGCACGTCATCGCCAACATCGTTTGTTCCTAAGAGATGGCTCGAAGATGGAGGAGAAAAAACTTCTCCCTTCTTATGAGGGATAAAATCGGCTATCGTTTCTGCAAAAATTGCGAGGAAGATGAAAGAAAAAATGATTACAATATGGACTTTCATGATCTCAGCCTCGGGTCGATTGCTCTGGAGATCAAATCCGCAATTGCGTTTGCGATAATTACGACAAGTGCAATAATAAAAAAGATTGCCTGTAGAATAGGGTAATCCCTCGTTTTTATGGCTTCCCATGTTAGCATTCCTATCCCAGGATAACTAAATACTATTTCTACGAGTGTCGAGCCAGAAAAGGCAAAACCGAATTCTATTGAAGCCAATGCAATTATTGGTGCTAAAGAAGGTTTTAACACGTGTCTTCGCAGAATTAAGGAGTTTTTAAGCCCCTTTGAGATTGCAGTTAAAACAAAGCTATCTCTTAGCGTTCCAGCCAATATCGCTCTGCCCATTATTGCGTTCAAAACAATAATATGTATTACTATTGTAAGAAAAGGCAGTATTAGTCTATTTATATATATCACAGAGTTAACAGCACCACCTAAAGGGAATAGACCAAATTTAAAAGAGAATATGTAGAGAAAAACCATCCCAAGCCAATATGCTGGAATTGAATAAATTAAGATCATTATAACCATCGCCCTCTCTCCCCCTTTCCAAACAATCAGCAAAGCGAGGTAAATTCCAAGTATAATTCCGAGAATCGTTGAAGGTATGGTTAGAATTAAAGTTCTCAACATATACTCCGCAACAACTTCAGAAACTGGTCTTTGAAAGCTGAATGAAAAACCAAGATTGCAAGAGAACAGATTGAGAAGATAGAGCAAATACTGCTCATGCAAGGGTTTGTCAAGACCAAATTCTCTCTTTAATTCCATTAAGATGCCTTCATACAAGTAAGCTTCCTCACCAAAGAGATTTAATATTGGATCTCCTGGCATCACTCGTGGAATCGCGAAGTTTAGGGTTACAACGACTGAGATAGTTAAAAAATATTTTAAAAATAAAATTATTTTATCAAAATTTTGAACCAAGTTTCATCACCAATTATACCCATCATTGGGTTGTAAACGAGACCACTTACTTTGTCTGAGCGATAAGGCTGGACTATTTTTCCCCAGTAAAGTGGTATTGCGTAAAGCTCTTCAGCATAAATATCCTGAAGCTTATAAATGAGCTCTCTTCTTTTCTCCTCGACTGTCTCGTTCAGAAGAGCATCTATTATTTCTAAAAGCCTTTGATCTGCAACGTTTGCCCAGCCTATGTTTCTTGCATCGAAGTAGCCAGTCGCATACCCTGCCCACATCCCCATCCCCCACATCGTAGTACGAGAAATCGCCAAGTCATGAGTTTTATCTCGATCAAGAACCTGTCTAAAGCTTGGGTTGTCGAGGGGTTGAAGTCTAACTTTTAACCCCACGTTTTCAAGATCTCTTTTTATGAATTCTGCAAGTCTCGAAGATTCTACGATGTCTGTTCTGTAGGCAAGTTTCATCTCAAAAGCAGTGCAATCCGGATAGTCTCTCCACCCATCGCCATTGCAATCCCTAAACCCAAGTTTTTCGAGGATCTCATTTGTAACGCTCAAGTTCTTCTCAAGTTTTCTGGTTTCCTTGTAGAACTTCCACCCCTTCGGAACAAAGCCCGCGTTTGGAACTTCCGCATAACCTGCCGCTATATACTTCGCGTATTCTTCATAGCTCAGAGCGTAAGAAATAGCAATTCTAAAATCCTTGACGTCGAACGGATAGCGCTGACAATTGAACCAGAGAGCGTTATCAACTCCGAGGTTATCTACCACTATAAAACTTAGATTTTCCTTGCCTAAAAGTCCTGAAACTATCGCAGGATCAATTCCACGGGCGTAGAAGTAAATAGTATCAACTTCCCCTTTTATTAAAGCCATAAGCATAGCCTGGTCATTTGTAAAGATTCTAAAAACAATTTTGTCAACTTTCGGCTTTCCCTTCCAATAATTTTCGTTTGCTCTAAAAACGAGCAATCCACTGGATTTGTCAAAGCTTTCAAACACAAAAGGACCATTGCCTATGGTAGCCTTTGTATCCACGAATTCCAATGGTTTTTCAACGTTTTCCCAGACATGTTTTGGCAAAATGTTGACAACAGCAAGGTTCCATAAGAAGTTTGACCAAGGCTTTGAAAGCACTATTTTCACAGTTCTTTCATCTACTGCCTCAGCCTTCTCAACAAGCGCGAGGTGAGAGCGATACTCAGGGACTTTTTCGCGCAAGTAGTTGATCGTGAATGCGACATCCTCTGCTGTAAGCGTTTTCCCATCATGAAAACTCGCCCTTCTTAATTTGAAGATCCAAGTTTTTCCGTTTTCCTTTGTCTCCCAGCTTTCGGCAAGTTCAGGATGAATCGTTCCCCCTTCTCCAATGCTAACAAGCCTGTCCATCATTAGATCTCTAAGAATTCCGAAGTAATAGTCTGAGAAAATGTTTATCGACTTTATCGGCATTGTGGTTCCTATTGTAAACATTCTCTCCAATTTTTTGCTTTCATTTTCAGGCGAAATACAGCCCGCAAGTAGGCAAACAACTGTTATGCTAATTAAGATACTCTTTTTCATACTGCTCATGCTTAAACTTTTTTAAAGCGTTATTTAAATCTTACCATCAGCTTAGCAATATGTATGATTTTAGAAAAATTTTTAAACTCAAAGTGTTAAGAAAAAGCGTGGAAGTATTAATCAAGAGCAGGGACTACTGGGACAAGAGAGCAAGGGACTACGACCGCGCTCCAGGTCATTCAGAATTTGAAGAGGAATGGAAAAAATTCCTAAGCAGTAAACTTTCTTCCGAATCAAAAATACTTGATGTAGGAACAGGGACTGGTTTTCTAGCTTTGCTTTTGGCTGAACTTGGTTATGAAGTTGTTGGAGTAGACATTTCAGAAGAGATGATCAAAGTGGCCAGAGAAAAGGCTGAGAAAAGAAATTTGAAAGTCGAATTTAAACTTGGTAATGCAGAAAAACTCGATTTCAAGAACGAAGAGTTCGATGCGGTCGTTTCGAGGCATTTGCTTTGGACTCTCCAGAACCTGAAGAATTGCATCGCTGAATGGAAAAGGGTCACCAAGAACAAAGTGCTTGTAATTGATGGTGTTTGGCTATCTGATAATTTTGTTTCCAGAGTTAAAAGTGGAATTGCAAAGCTTGGAATCGCTTTGGTTGAGAGAAGAAACGTCTTCAAACTTCAATACGACAAGGATACACAAAAAGCTCTTCCTTACTATGGAGGAGTACCTAAGGATGTAGCCCTTAGAATGTTCAGAGAGGTTGGATTCTCGAAAATTGAGGTTGAGGATTTGAATTATCTAAAAGAGTTGTTTTACAAAGGGAGATTTTTGTACAAGCTTGCTTGGTATGATAGGAATTGGGATTACTATTCTATTATAGGGGTGAAATAGATGAGAAGCGAAATCCTTTTCTTCTTCGCGATTTTGGTTTTGATTTTAGGCGGATGTCTGCAAGAAAAAAAAGAACTTGTAATTGGAGAAATTTGGGACATAAATAGCTTGGATCCTATTAGAGCAGGAACGCTTGTTCGCGAAAAAGCGTTAATAGTTGAAAATCTCGTAGGAATGAATCCTGATCTCACCATTAAACCAGAGCTCGCTGTTAAGTGGGAAAGAATAGATGATCTAACTTGGAGATTTTACCTAAGAAAAGGTATGCTATTCCACGATGGATTAGAAATGAAAGCCGAACACGTGAAATGGAGCCTTGAAAGAGCGTTGAAAAACCCATCAATAAAGAAACTAACGCTTATCGAATCTATTTCGATTTTAGATGACTATACAATTGAATTAAAAACGAGTAAACCTTTTGCAGTTTTCCCGGCAGCTTTAGCTTATTCAAATATCGCAATAGTTTCCCCCAATTCGAAATTTGAAGGTGATACGATCATTGCTCCAATTGGCACTGGACCTTTCAAGTTTGTTAAATTTGACCAAGCACAGAAATCGCTTTTTGCCGAGAAATTCGAGAAGTATTGGGGAGAAAAAGCTAGAGTTGACTCGTGGATAATAAAAGCGATTCCAGATCCATCTGCAAGATCTCTTGCAGTTGAAAGCAAAGAAGTAGATCTTACGTATGAGATTCCTTATGGAGACGTGGAAAGACTTTCAAAGAAAAAAGAAATAAAAATTGACATATATCAAACAAACAGGGTTTATCAGATGAATTTCGGAAACCTAAATGACTCCATATGGCAAGATGCTAAAGTGAGAAAAGCTTTAAGCTTAGCAATCGATAGAAAGGCGATAGCTGAGAAAATTTTGCATGGGGTTGCGATTGAGGCGACTGGAATCGTTCCTCCAAACCTCTGGTGGTCTGCTGGGAACTGTGATTATTACAGGTACGACCCGAAGAAGGCGAAAGAATTGCTTAAAGAAGCGGGTTGGACTGATGAAGATGGAGATGGCATACTTGAAAAAGATGGAAAGAAGTTCGAAATCACAATCTACACCTATCCACAAAGACCTGGTTTAAAGCCAATGGCTGAGGCGATTCAGCAATATCTCAAGGAAATTGGAATAAAAACCCAAATTAGAGTTATGGACTACGAAGCGATAGACAAAATGATGACAAAGAATGACATAAGAATTGCTGCTTTCCATCAAACTATGGTTCCAGATCCCGACTATTACCTTCGAAGAACCTACATGACTGACGGAGATTTTAACACATGGGGATATTCAAATGCTGAAGTAGACGAGTTGCTAGAAGAAGGGATTAAGAAATTTGAAGAAGCTGAGAGAAAAGAAATCTATAAGAAGGTTCAAGAAATTGTTTGCAACGATCTACCGATAATACACATTGCATTCTACAAAGTTCCTGTTGTTTACAACGAAAAAGTCACAAATGTGGAGTTCAAACCAGCTGCACACGATCTCTGGTTAACTCAAACGATTGAGAAAAGATGATCGCTCACTTAACAAAACGTTTGGCAATGGTGTTTTTTGTCTTTTTGTCCACCACATTCCTGACCTTCTTAATGCTAGAGCTAACCCCTGGAGATACTGCAGAAATTATCATTAAGAAAGTGTTTGTTGGAACTTTAGAATACGTTCCGAGCATCGAGGAGAAGGAGTATGTAAAAGATGTATTTGAGTTGAGAGATCCAGCTTACATCGCTTACGTGAAATGGTTGCTTAGAGCAATTCGGGGAGATCTGGGCACATCCTATGTTACGGGAAGGAGCGTTTTATACGAGATCTCTATTAGATTACCCTACACTACTCTGCTTGCTGTTCTCTCAATTTCTATAGCATTTGTGATCTCTTTACTTTTGGGAATGCTTTCAGCTCTGAAAGGGAGCTGGGTGGATAGGATGACTTCATTGTACTCGTCTTTGTTCATCGCCATGCCGAGCTTTTGTTTGGCTTTGGTTTTAATTATTATTTTTTCTGTCAACTTGAGGATTCTCCCAATAATTGGATTTGTTGGGATAGAAAGCCTTTTAATGCCCACCATAGCCTTATCATTACCAATTTCAGCTGTTTTGACACAAGTTGTAAGAGCGAGTTTTGTTGAAGAAATGGAAAAAGAGTACGTGAGAACTGCCATATCAAAGGGGCTGAAGGAAAATGAAATCTTCAGGAAACACATATTAAAGAATTCAATGATCCCAGTGGTAACTCTCACAGGGCTTCAATTTGCAAACTTAATGGGCGGAGTTGTGATAGTTGAAACCATTTTCAGCTGGCCTGGTATCGGAAAATTACTCGTAGATTCTGTGGATTACAGAGATATACCGGTAATCCAAGGATGTGTAACCTTCATAACTTTGATCTTTGCTATTACGAACCTGCTCGTGGATCTTTCTTATAAAATCTTAGATCCGCGGGTGAAAATGTGAATTTAATCTATCCATCTCTAATTGGATTTCTTCTGCTATTAAGCTTAGCTTTACCAGCAGAAACTGAAAAAATAGATTTAGAAAAAGCTTTAGTGGCTCCAAATTTCGAATATCCATTTGGCACGGATTATCTTGGAAGAGATGTTTTTTCAAGAGTTTTAAAGGCTTTGAGCATAGATATAGGTTTGAGTTTGCTTATCGTTTCGACATCTGCAATAATTGGAATTCTGCTTGGATTAATTTCGGGTTATTACAAAATCTTTGACTCCTATTGTCGATGCTTTTCTGGCATTCCCCGAAATAGTTTTTGCTTTGGTCATAGTCAGCTCTCTTGGTCCGGGAATGCTTACAATTGCCATAGCATTGATCGCATTTGGATGGATGAAGTATACGAGATTGGTTAGGGGCTTGGTTTTTTCTCTCAAAGAAAGGGATTTTGTAACGATGCTAAGATCAATTGGAGCTTCCGATAGGAGAATAATCTTTCTCCACATATTGCCCAACGCAATTCCTCAAACGATTCCGCTAATAACTTACCACCTCGGGCATTCGATCGTCTCCATCTCAGCCCTCGGTTTTCTCGGTCTCGGAGTTCAGCCACCAACTCCCGAGTTAGGCGCGATGCTAAACGAGGGTAGATTTTATCTCATGAGCGCGTGGTGGTTAACGTTTTTCCCAGGAATCTTTATCGTTTTACTCGCCTTCCTGTTCATAGGTTTTGGAAACAGTCTGGGAGTGAGAAGATATGTTATTAGAGATTGAGAATCTAAACGTAAGTTTCTGGTTAAATTCGTCAGTAGTGAAAGCAGTTAGAGACGCGTCGCTTAAAATGAAAAAAGAATGTCTCGCTCTTATAGGGGAAAGCGGTAGTGGAAAGTCTGTTCTTGGAATGTCGATCATGAGGATTTTGCCAAAGAATGCAAAATTAGAAGGGAAGATAATTTTTAATGGTAAAAATCTTTTGGAAATCGGCGAAGAAGAGATGAGAAAAATGAGAGGACTTAAGATTGCCTGGATCCCGCAAAATCCTGCATCTTCGCTTAATCCTGTAATTAAGATAGGCTTTCAGGTCAGCGAGGTTATGATTGCACATGGGATCGATAAAAACACGGCGTTTGAAAAGACTCTCGAGTTATTCAAATCTTTTGATTTAAATCCTGCGAAATTATTAGAAAGAAAGTATCCACACGAGTTAAGCGGAGGAATGAAGCAAAGAGCCGTCGTTTGTATGGGGATCGCTAACAAACCCGAGCTTTTAATAGCCGATGAACCAACGAAGGGGGTGGATGCCGTTAAAAGAAAAGCTATTGCAAAAATTTTTTCCAAACTCAAAGAGATCTCCGCTATTCTTTTGATTACCCATGACATAAGCTTCGCGAAATATTTGGCTGAAAAAGTTGCTGTAATGTACTGTGGGCAAATCTTGGAAGTTAGAGAAACAGAAGAATTTTTTAAAGAACCTTTGCATCCCTATTCCAAAGCCTTACTCAATTCATTGCCTCCAAAACTTATTCCAATAAAGGGAAATCCACCAAGTATGGTGAATCCTCCAGAGGGATGCGCTTTTCATGATAGGTGCGACTACGCTATGGAAATTTGTAGGAGAGAGATTCCGAATCATGGCGAAGTGAGGTGCTGGCTTTATGCTTGAAGGAAGGGGTTTGACCAAAGTCTTTACTTCTGGTTTCTTTGGTAAAAGGAGGTTTTTTGCTGTAAGAGATGTCGATATAAGCATTAAAAAAGGCGAAGTTATCACTTTGCTTGGAGAGAGCGGAAGCGGTAAGTCAACGCTTGCAAAACTTTTATGTCTTCTCTCAGAGCCAACAGATGGAGATGTTTTGCTTGATGGTTTTCGTGTTACAAAGCTGAGAGGAAAAGAGTTAAAGAATTTCAGAAAAAAGTCCAAATGATACCCCAGCATCCTGAAGAAGCCTTGGATCCAAGATGGAAAATTGTAAAAAGTGTTGTTGAGCCAGCGAAGATTCATGGCATCATTGATAAAGATGAAGAGGATTTTGCAATCGAATTGCTTGAACTCGTTGGGCTAAAGAAAGAGCACCTTGAAAGATTTCCGAAAGAGTTAAGCGGTGGAGAATTGCAAAGAGTTGTGATTGCAAGAGCTATATCTCTTCAGCCACATTTTTTGATCTGTGACGAGCCAACTTCGATGCTCGATGCATCCATTCAAGCCTTGATAATTCGGCTTTTGCTCGAACTCCAGAGAAAACTCAAGATGGGTATATTGTTTATAACCCACGACGTTGATTTAGCGAGGGCAATCTCGGATAAGAGTGTGATAATGTTTAGGGGCGAAGTTGTCGAAGAAACTTCACTGGAAAATGCCCTGCATCCGTATACAAAACTCCTGATGAGTTCTGAAATTCCTGAGATCCATAACTTTAGAGATCAATTATCTGGGTGCCAATTTTTTAGATACTGTGATCAAAGACTTAAAATCTGCGAAACAAAAAAACCGGATTTAATCGATTTAGGAGAGAAAAAGATCCGTTGTCATCTTTACGGCTAAATGAAATCAAAGAATTCCAGTTTTCTTCTTTATTATCTCCATCGCCGTTTTTTCTTTCTCGCCCCCGCACTTCTCGATTATCTCGTAGCAGTCTCTTATTTTTTCTGCAAACTTTGGGTTTAATTTCAGCCTCGTTGCAAAGATCAGAGCTTCGATGACAGCGTTGAAACCACGATTTACAGCTCTTATCTCGCTCCTCAGCACTTTGCCCTTTAAAAGCCTTAAATGAACAATGGGCCCTCTGATTTTTGCTTCGAACTCGCAAAAGGCTAAGGAATTTCTCAGTATCGGTGGATCGAGACTTTCAAAGTAATCTTCATTCAAGTCTTCAAAGGTTGCCAAGGCAAACAAAACCGCATCGTTTACTACATTTGCAACGAAAAAGCTCCCTTTTTCCACATTGCTACGTGTATGCGATGGAAAAAGCTTTGCTTTCGCAAAAATGCTGTCTTCGTTCTCAACAATTATCCCTATGGGCGCTGTGTTTAGCTTTTCGCCCTTTGTGATAACGATTACTTCGTTTATTCCATTCCTAAGCCCAAAGTCTCTAAGCCTCAACTTTCCACCCCTCCAAAAACGCAAGGTATATGGAACTCGCAGTCAAGTCAGCAATTGTGCCGGGATTTAGCCTGTTTTTCAGCAAGAACTCGTCAAGCCTTCTGAACTCGTTAAAATCTTTCGCTTCAATGGCTTTTTTTGCCAAACTCATGACTTCCAAAGCTTTTTCGATTCCAAACTTCGAGATTATCAGCGTGTCTGGGTAACTCGCAAGCATCCTATGGTAAAGCAAAACTATTGCATCGTTTGCCCTATCATTCGAGCTAAGAAGAAAACTCGCCCCCTCCACGCTTCTCGGATAACCGTTTGTGATCTCGAATGCTATTAAGTTCTCCTTCGGAGCCAACTTCATCCACTCATAAACGTTCATCCTCTTCCTCAAGATCTCTTCCGCAGTGCTATTGCACTTGAGCGACATCTCTTTGGTTTCAAGAACCCTCGGCTCGCAGAGCTGAAAGGCCTTCAGAATCTCGAGCGACTCGAAGTGAGTTGTGCTCTTTAAGAAGTTTGTCGCATTCTTTCCCGCAACAACTGCGCTCTCTGATTCCCAGACAGCGACGAGCGGGAATAGGAGCAAAAAAGCGCCGAAGTGGACATTCGTGTTAATTCCAAAGTTTTTGCCAGCAATAACAGCTTGAAGCAAATGCAGTCTCTTTTCTTTCGCAGTTTTAAGGAAAAAAGGGAAAGCTGAGACCGCCGAAGTTAAGAAGTGCTCAAACTTCAAGTCCTCGAAGTCGTGCTCTCTGTCTACGTTTCCCGCTTTAGGTGTGCTCGAAACTTCGAGAAGCAAAGCCAAAACTGCAGAAGTCGCTGACTCTTCGGGATTCCTGAACATAAAATAAAAATGGGTCCCTACTTTAACTTTTCTTCGATCAACCTTGCAAACTCTTCGTAGCTACGATAACCAACCACGACGTCACCATTGATGAAGAACGTTGGAGTTCCAGTGACGCCATATTCGAGCCCATCGTTGAAATCTTTCTCAACCTCGCTACGATACTTCTCTGAATCGAGACACTCTTTAAAGCTCGAAGCATTCAGCGAGAGCTCAGTTGCGTAGTCGTAGAGCTTTGAAAGGTTACCATACCACTCGTTTTGTCTTTCAAACAACAAGTAGTGATACTCCCAGAACTTCCCTTGCTCTTTTGCACAGTTCGCAGCCATTGCAGCCTTTATCGATTTTTCTCCGTGCAAGGGGAAGTCTCTGAAAACAAGCCTTGTAATGTTTCCGTAATTCTCGATTACCTTCTTCTCGACTTCAAGTGCAAACTTTGCGCAGTATGGACACGCGTAATCTGAAAACTCAACAATCACGACTTTTGCATCCTTTGCACCGAGCCAAGGATCGTCGTCTTCGCTTACTTCAATCTTTTCGAGTCTGAGACTCATGAAAGCTTGAGAAGAGGCGATCTTTTTTCCGTCTGCAGAAAGGTAGTATTTCTCGACAGCAAGGGTCCCGTTTTTATCGTAGAATTCGATTTCCACCAAGAAGAACTCACCCGCGGACGTGTAATTCTTAACTCTTGCGCTAACTTCTGGATCTCTCATTTTGACCAGTCTGTTTATCTCCTGCATCGCCTTTTCGAGATTTTTCGAAAAGTCTTCCTTTGTTTCATTCTGAGATTTCATCGAAATTCCCGGCATTAAAATCGCACCCATTGCGATTCCCACGACAAACCCAACAAACAAAGTTGCGATTGCAATTTTGTTCATGCAAACGCTCTGCCCATCTTTATATATATCTTTCCACACTGTTCTCATGCTCAAGTTCATCGGCATAGCCAAAACGCCTTTTAAGGACAAAAACTGCGCTCCAAGGCAGGGAAGGTATTCCAACGAGATCAGCGAGATCGAGATATTCCCCGAGTTCGCCTTGGGGCTCGATGGGATAGAGAGCTTCAAACACCTGATCGTGCTTTACTGGATGCACTTAGCCGATCGAGAAAAACTAAGAGCAAAACCACCTGACAGCGAAGAGAGAGGAGTTTTCGCTACTCGCTCCCCAAATAGACCGAATCCAATCGGACTTTGTCTTGTAGAGCTCCTCGAAGTTAAGGGGAACAGATTGGTTGTAAAATGGCTTGACGCGATCGATGGGTCGCCGATTGTCGACATAAAACCGTTTTTCGCTGAGATCGACTGCGTTTAGTCTCCTCGCAATTGAGTAAAACTTTAATATTTCTTCGATAATTTTTCTTGTGGCGACGGGAATAGTTTTCCATCCACAGTATTTGGAGCACGAGCAGAGCCCTACGCATCCTGAAAGAAAGGAAAGACTTGCCTACACAATAGACCAGCTGAGGGAGGAGGGAATTTTTTACTCTCCCGACATAAAGGTGATAGAGCCATCGATGGCGAGTGTCGAAGATGTTCTCGAGGTTCACACAAAGGAGTACGTGAACTTTCTTAGAGAGGAGAGCAAACGAGGGGGGATGATAGACTTAGACACGAATATCCCTGTTGGTGTTTTTGAAAGAGCTTTGCTAGCAGCTGGCGGAGCTATAAGGGCGGGAAAAGCGGTGCTTGAAAAAGAAGTTGAAAACGCATTTGCAATGGTTCGTCCCCCCGGGCATCATGCAAGCTCCTACATAGGTGCAGGCTTTTGTTACTTCAACAACATCGCAATAATGGTGAAGTGGTTGCTCAAAAAAGGGCTCAAGCGAATACTGATCCTCGACTGGGATGCCCACCATGGAAATGGAACACAGGAGATCTTTTACAGAGACAACCGAGTTCTCTTCATATCCACGCATCAAATGCCACTGTATCCAGGCACGGGTTATCCGCATGAGTGCGGGGAAGGAGAAGGAAAGGGGTTCACGGTGAACGTTCCGTTACCCCCAGGAACGGGGGATGATGGCTACAAGATGGTAATCGAAGAGATCATTGAGCCATTAACGCTTGAGTTCGAGCCAGAGTTTATTGCAATCTCCGCAGGGCAAGATTGCCACTTCACCGACCAACTTACAGCGCTTGCTTTGACCGCGAGGGGTTATGCGGAGATGGTGAAATGGTGTGTGAACATCGCAGAGGAAATCTGCGACGGAAGAGTTGTTGCGGTTTTAGAAGGTGGTTACAGCGTTGAAGCTGCGTTACCATACACGAACCTCGGCATAATCGCTGCCTTAGCTGGTTTCGACATATCTGCGATAAGAGAGCCAGAAAACTACCTTGCAGAGCTCGTGTGGAGAAAGAAGCCAGGAGCAATTGCGAAGTTGAAAGCAAACATAGAGGACGTGAAAAGAATTCACTCCCAATTCTGGAAGTGCTTCAGATGAACTTAGAGGAATTAAAAAGGGAGCAGGTCAGGATAGCAGAAATGGTCGATCTCAACGACAGATACCGAATTGAAGAGGTCAGATACGTCATTGGAGTTGATCAGACCTTTGTTGGAGAGAAAGTTATTTCGTGTGCCGTGAAGTTCGAGTTTCCAAAACTAAGGGAGATTTCAAGGAATTTTTCCGTCGATGACGTCAGATTTCCATATATTCCGACGTTTTTGATGTTCCGCGAGGGCGAACCAGCGATAAATGCAGTCAAAGATCTCATCTCCGAAGCGACGGTTATCTTGGTTGACGGTAGCGGAATTGCGCATCCGAGAAAGTGCGGGCTCGCAACTTATGTAGCGGTGAAAACAAACACACCAGCGATTGGAGTTACGAAGAGAAAACTCTACGGAGAAATAGTTGGAGAAGGTGAGATCAAGGAGATACGTGACCATGGAGAGCTAATTGGCTATACATTCAAAGCCTGCGAGAACTGTAAGGAGATCTACATTTCACCAGGTAGTTTTATTTCCCCAAAGACTTCTTTGCAGATTGTGAAGATCTGCACGAGAAAAAATCTGCCTTTACCTATCGAGATTGCGCACAACTTTGGGCAAGAAATTAAGAAAAAATTGTTTTAAAGCCTTGTTGCGTATTTTGCAAGGAATAGCTCTGGCTCAACGAGTATTGCGACGTTGTAAACTGCAAGAGCTCCAACGATATCGCCTTTCTTTATTGAAGTGTCCCCAAAAGAGCAAATCATGGCTTCGTTTATCGTTTTGTCCTCCTCTACGAGCTTTGGGATTTCGGAATACAGACCAATGAGGCTACAGTTGTCCGCACCCAACTCCCGCGATTGGCTGAACAATCGTGCTCGATGGCAACTCAAGCTTTTCCACCTTCAATAGACCTATTTCTCCCTTCTTGAGTTCCTTGTCTTCCGCAGAGATAACGCTTTTAAAAAAGCCGAATTCACTTCTTTTGAATGTGAGTAAAGACAGCTTAACCTTTTTCCTC
>Ga0105162_1000982_pt1 | contig 17136 bp, 11 predicted proteins | sample JNZ201metaG_FD_81532 | JGI IMG/M metagenome (GOLD analysis project Ga0105162, IMG submission 81532) | Hot spring microbial communities from Jinze hot spring, China to study Microbial Dark Matter (Phase II) - JNZ 20120812A | ecosystem: Environmental > Aquatic > Thermal springs > Hot (42-90C) >...
ACGAGGATGTTAAGACCCATCTTAGAACCTCTATGAAGAACCTCCACCAGCACCTCATAAGCCCAATCCATAAAGCCAGATAAGATTTTAGTCTATTTAAATCTAATTTTAAGATGAGTTCATTTTGAAAACACCTATTAGAAACTATTATTAAGTAACAATCATATTACTATAATTTTTAAATTTATGTAATTTTTGATAAGCTATATTTTAGTTTTAACATGTTTTGATAATTGTATACTTGAAATCTATGATGACTGTAGCTTTGTTGATAATGAAAAAATTTAAAATAAACTTATTTCTATTAATATCATGCCAAGATTTAGTATGAGAGAGGCAAAAAGACTTGCTCAAAGAATCGGACTGAATATTGAAGAGGTTAGTGGGGTAAGAGAAGTCATCTTAAAGTTTGATGATAAAGAATTAATCATACAGAACCCTCATGTTACCTTAATGAATTACGGGGGAGAAAAATTCTATCAAGTATCCGGTGAAGAAACTGAAAGGCTACTGGAAAGTAAGAAGGAAACTATACCTGATGAGGATATAAGACTTGTAGCCTACCAGGCTGGAGTATCGTTTGAGGAAGCAAAAAAAGCACTTATTGAAACAGAAGGAGATCTTGCACGAGCAATCTTATTATTGAAATCTAAGTAGTAATGGACTTAGATCTTACAGATATTAATCTTTTTATTCTGAAAATGTCTTCACGTTCTCTTTCACTTAAGTATTGTTCAATATTTTTTATTATTCTCTCAATTCTAGGAATTACAACATATTCAAGCGCATTGACTCTTCTTTTAACTGATTTAATTTCTTCGGCAAGAGCCTTTAAAGTAGATTCAGCTTCAGCCATTTTAAGGATAGCTAACAATGTATCATTAGCTAGAGAGAAGGCCTCATCAAATGCAGGAGATGAATAATGGATGCTATATGATATTTGCTTAGGTTGAGACTTTATAAGTTCAATTACTGGTGTATAAACTCCCATTATATTTCTAAGTTTTATTTTAGCTTCTACGTTAGAATTAGATGAATAAATGACTTCATAGAAGTTCTTAATACCAAGGCTCATCTTAGCTTTTATTATCGATTTAAATGTTTTTTGGAGAAGAAGATCAACTTGTTTCCTTAAGTCTAAGTATTTTTGGATTATACTTAGAAATTCCATCATTAGGGCATCTTGTTTCTCTCTAAGTAAATCATGCGCTCTTCTTGCAAGTTTCAGACGTCTACGCATTCCAATTAATTCCATTCTTGTTGGCTTATATACTAATGATGACATTGAAATCTAACTAAATTTATTATTTAGGTCTATACTTCGGATGATACTTTCTTATTATTTCGGGGTCTATACGTTTAAGTTCACTTTCTGGAAGATCTGATATTAAGTTCCATAGCAGATCTAATGTTCTTTCGATGGATCTATCTTCATATAAACCCTGGTTCACAAACTCTCTTTCAAATCTATCTGCAAATTTTAGATATAATTTGTCTCTCTCACTTAATGCCTCCTCACCAATAACTGCGGCTAGACCTCTGTTATCTATACCTTCTGCATATGCATAATATGCTTGATCACTCACATATCTATGATCTTCTCTAGTTCTTCCTCGACCTATTGCCTCTTTCATTAAGCGTGAAAGCGATGGTAAAACATCAATTGGGGGGTATATGCCTTTTCTATGAAGAGCTCTACTTAGAATTATTTGGCCTTCAGTAATATAGCCTGTTAAATCAATTACAGGGTGAGTTATATCGTCTCCGGGCATTGTAACTATAGGCATTAATGTTATTGAGCCTTTTCTATTTATAATTCTACCTGCCCGTTCATAATTCATAGCCAGATCGGTGTATAAGTAGCCTGGATAGCCTCTTCGACCTGGAACTTCATTCCTTGCTGCTGATATTTCTCTTAAAGCCTCACCATAGTTTAACATATCAGATATAATAACTAAAACATGCATATCTTGTCTAAAAGCTAAATATTCAGCTACGGTAAGTGCTAGCTTAGGTGTTAGAAGTCGTTCAATAGCAGGGGCGTTAGCAAGATTAATAAATGCTGTAGTCCTTTCAAGAGCACCATGTTCTTTAAAGTCATTCATAAAGAACATGGCTTCTTCAGCAGTAACACCTATAGCAGCAAAAACAACAGCAAAACTTTCTTCTTTGCCTAATACCTTTGCCTGCCTAACAATTTGGGCAGCTAACAGATTATGCGGCAATCCTGATCCAGTGAATAGTGGCAGCTTTTGTCCGCGCGAAAGAGTATTCATACCATCAATAGCCGAGATTCCAGTTTCTATAAACTCACGGGGATAAGCTCTTGCTGATGGGTTTATCGGTGCACCATGTATATCTAGGTATTCATCAGCGATTATTGGCGGGCCATCATCAATTATTCTACCTTTACCGTCAAATATTCTTCCTAATACATCATTTGAAATTGGAATTTTTACTGTTTCTCCAAGAAATCTTACGGAGGATGTTCTTATATCTAGTCCTCTTGTCCCCTCGAAAACTTGGACGACAGCGTAACCCTCCCCAGTTTCAAGTACAGTCCCTGTTCTTTTCTCACCAGAGCCAGTTTCTATTTCAACAATTTCACCGTATGCAGCATCGAATACATTTTTAACTATTAGTATTGGACCTGATATTTCACTAATTGTTCTATAGGAGATAGATTTTTTCAATAGTGATGATCTTATCATTAGCTTTCAACCTCTTCGTAAAGTTTAGTAAATTCATTTTTAATCTTATCTTCGATTTCCCTGCATATAAAATGTATTTTTTCGCTTGGTACTATTTTTAGCCTTGCAATATCATCACAAATTGGAAGATTAATAATCTTAGAAGTTGAAATGCCTTTTGTGACCGCATCATTTGCATATTTATAGAACAACAGTATTGTTCTTATCATCCAGTACATTTTCTGTAGAGAGCAAAAAGAGTCGACTGGATGATAAGCATGCTGCATTAGATAGTCCTCTCTTATCATTCTTGATATCTCAAGCACCAATCTATCTTTTTCTGGTAATGCATCAGGACCTACAAGTCTAACGATTTCTTTTAATTCATCCTCCTTTTGAAGTAATGACATTGCTTCAGTTCTCAGTTTTGGCCATTCTTCAGCTATATTTGATTTAAACCATGGATCTAAGTTTTCATTATATAATGAGTAGGATAGAAGCCAGTTTATCGCTGGGAAATGTCTACGATATGCTAAAGCTGTATCAAGAGCCCAAAATACTTTAACGACACGTAGTGTTGACTGAACAACAGGCTCTGAAAAATCACCACCAGGAGGTGAAACTGCCCCAATGATGGAAACAGATCCAACTCTATATTCTTTACCTAAAGTGACTATTCTTCCAGCTCTTTCGTAAAACTCAGCTAGTCTTGCACCTAGATATGGCGGAAAGCCCTCTTCACCAGGCATTTCCTCAAGTCTTCCAGAGATTTCTCTTAAAGCTTCAGCCCATCTAGATGTTGAATCTGCCATTAAAGCTACATCATAACCCATGTCTCTATAGTATTCTGCTATTGTTATTCCTGTATAAATGCTTGCTTCACGAGCGGCTACAGGCATATTTGATGTATTAGCGATGAGAACCGTCCTTTCCATTAGTGGGCGGCCTGTTCTGGGGTCCTTAAGTTCAGGAAAACTTTCTAAAACTTCAGTCATCTCATTTCCACGTTCTCCACAGCCAACATATACTATAACATTTGCATCAGCCCATTTTGCTAGTTGATGTTGCATAACAGTTTTTCCGGTTCCAAACCCACCAGGTATAGCTGCTGTTCCACCTTTAGCTATGGGAAATAGGGTATCAATTATTCTTTGCCCGGTTAAAAGAGGGACTGTTGGAGGAAGTTTGCTTTTAAATGGTCTTGGAACTCTAACAGGCCATCGATGGAATAGCTGTAACTCTATCTTCTTTCCATTTGCCTCAACTATTGCTATGGTAGTATCCACTTTATATTCGCCCTCTGGAGCTATATAAGATAGTTTTCCATAAATATTAGGTGGAACAAGGATATAATGCTCTAGTAGTTCGGTTTCTTTAACTACAGCTATTATATCTCCAGCCTCTATTTTCTCATTCTTTTCAATTTTAGGAATAAAATGCCAATTAATATTTCTAGGAAGAGAATAAGTTGAAACTCCTCTTTTAATAAAATCACCAACTTTATTCCTTATTTCTGGTAAGGGTCTTTGTATTCCATCGTAAATTTGTCCAATTAAGCCGGGACCTAGTTCGACAGATAATAAGCTGCCTGTCGGCTCCACAAGTTCACCAGGTCTTAATCCGGACGTTTCCTCATAGACTTGTATGATAGCTTTATCGCCCTGAAGACGAATTATCTCACCAATAAGTTTTTCCTCACCAACTTTAACAACTTCATACATTTGGCAGCCAAACATACCACTTGCAGTTACAACAGGCCCGGCAATTTTAATTATATTAGCCATGGGTTTTACACCATCTAGATTTAGAAACATAATATATAGATAAACCCTTAGCCTCAGGTTACTAGTGAAACTTCAAATCCTATCGTTGACTTTACAATCTCCTTTATGTTGTCCATCTTCTTTTCAGCTTTGATTGTAGGGATTGTAATAATTAGTGGGAAATGACTTTTAGCCCTTTCTTTAATTATATCTTTTATGTAGGGTATGAAAGTTTCATCAATAAGGATCAGTCCCACATCTTTTGTTTTTAATTGGTTACCTATAGCTTGTTTTACTTCTAAGGGAGATCTTATGACTAACGTATCTTTTATTCCAGCCATTAAAAAAACGTCACCATTCCATTCAGAGCATATTGCAACTATTTTCATTAACATCACTCGAAAAGAATTTTACTTACTACTGGTCTTAGAGGTTCCTTAATTCTATCTAGTATAGCCTCAAATGTATAATTATAGCTTATCTTTCCGTCAGCACATCTTGCTATAAAGCCTCCTGCTGCTCTAATTTTCTCTTGTGAAATTATAAAAGAAACATCTGTATTAAGTTTATGATTTATTTTTTCCTCAAGGGCCTTTATTATGTTCTCTGAGATTATAGTGTCAGAATCGCATAGCAATATTTCTATTTTGCCAGATCTAGTATTCAATGCTATTTCCATTAAAGATTTTTCAAGAAACTTCACATAAACATCTGTTGTTATGTATTGCTTTAGTTTACTAAGCGCACAATCAAATATTGAATGGATTAGCTCATTTTTTTGCTTTAATATTTTCTGCTTAGCATTGAATTCAGCTTCAGCAATACTCTTATTTTTAATTTTATTAAATTCATTCTTAATTTCATCTATTTTTTCTAGATACAGAGATTTAGCATTAGCGGTAGCTTCAGAAATTATTTCTTGTGCTTTTTCTTCAGCATCTAACATAATTTTAGAGTACTGTTTGTTTAATTCTTCCTGAATGTAGTCATATATTTTTTTAACTCTATTCTCAGACGTATTTTTAAACATTATCTTCACCAAGAATATATTTTATAATAAAATTCACTGCTGTGTCCCTATTAGATTTAGCCTTTGCCTTAATTTCATTTAATATTTTTTGAGTTGCTGTATCTATTTCAATTAATTTATTTTTGACTTCAATTTCAAAATTCCTTTGAATCTTCTTCCGTTCATCCTCTATCTTCTGTAATGTATCGTCCATTATTTTTTTAGCTTTTTCTTTAGCTTGCTCAATCTTTTTGCTAGCTTCCGCCTTCACCTTGTCCAAATCACTAATAAGTGATAATTCGAATTCTCTAATACTTTTTAGTGTATGTACTAATGATGCTACTGTCACAGGCTACACTAAATATTTTAGTATTTAAGTCTAACTGCTTAACTTAATAACTAGTGTATAACAATGTTTTCTATAAATATCGCCTTGCAAACTTTATATGTTGATGGGACTCATAATGCTCATGAAGTCAATAGTATAGCTAACAAACATAGGATAAGGTGATAAAGCTAAGAATTCGTAGAAGCACAAAACAAAAATAGAAGTAATAAACATACTTAAACCCATAAAGCCGGAAAGGTAGAAAAATAATTGTTTCATGAGCTAAGCTGATTTAATCATGACTAGCCAAGGTTAAGATAATGTAGAATCGATAATGATGTTACTCCTAAAAATGGGAAACCCAGATTTAGAGTACACCTTAGAAATTAAAGCTTTGGACTATGATATAGCTCTAAAGTATTTATATCCAGAATAATACAGTTTAATGCTTGGTGAGAATGTAATAGATAAAAAGGACTAGGCTTTTCCTTACGATGAGAGTTAAGAATATACTTTATGTCCAAGCGGAAGTAGTTCTATGAACTTCAGATATGAAAGTAGTTAATAATTTAAATCCAGTGAATACGGTAAAACTACACTTATAGTAAGGATTATATAGAGAACTTACATTAAATCCCTTATTTGCTCAAGGTAGGTAACAGCTCTCCATATTTTAGTTCTTGCAAAGAGAGGCATATTAGTATCTTGTGCGCATTCATCTAAAATAGATAAAGCATTTGCAGCTCGAACAGCCGGTGTATAAGATTTACTTTCAAGTAATTTTATTGCCTCACTAGCAGCTCTACGAATATTTCTGGGAATTCCTCGATCCTCAACTATACTTTGAAGGATTACGATTACCTGTTGAATTTTATCTTCAGACACACGTTCACCCTCCAAACTTAAATAAAGTTAAGAGAGTCTATTATAAGGTTTTCTCTTATAGATGTTTGTCCCGTAATATTTTTGAATAATTATCTTTAGCAATTTTTTAGTTATTAATGATATCTGATTGTTATATTTTTGGATTCATTCTGCTACTTCAATTTGCTTTGAATATTTTGTATGCTGGTTCTCTTTTTATAACTTTCTATAGCTATAAGTTTTTCAAGAAAATATTTTTGGTATTTATGCTACTTTATTAGTAGTAGATTATGCATACCTTATTTCTAGTCATGATAGCTATATTACTCATTAACTATGAGCTCATTGCAAAACTATTTAAATCTTATTTCTGCGTTTGGTATGGAGTTTCGTGAGATTAGTGATTGTGAGTGGGAGATTATTGGGTCTTTCTCCTAGGGCTAGGACTGGTAGACCTAAGTTGATGATAGGAAATATTGAACGGTATATTGTATGTTCTTATTACTGGTTGTAGTGGGTGTCTTCTAGATATGGACATTACTTAACAGCTTTTAGGAGGCTAAGAGTGGATGAAGCTAAACGTATGGAAGAATATACTTGATACTCTAATATCTAAGCTCTATGGGTAAGTCTTGATAGGTTGCTGTTGATAGTACAACTATTAAAGCTAGGAAGGCGAGTTAATCGGTTAGATGTCATAAGTATATTAAGGGTACGAAGATTCAGTGGTTGTATTACGTGAAGTCGTTAAACATTCAAGTTGACGATGAGCATGATTCAAACGCTTCATAACTCTCCTAGAAGGTTAAGCATGGTAGGGGTAGGCCTAGGAGTAAGCCTAGAAGAGTTGTATAAGATTCAGCATACGATATTAGAGAGATTAGAGAATACCTCAAGCGTAGAGGGATAAAAGCAAATATAGGCATTAATCCGAGGAGTAAGCCTAAACGTGGAAGACCATATAGACTCAATAGAAGACATATAGGAGTATGAAGAGTATTATTGAAAGATTCTTCACATGGATGAAATCATTTAGAGAGTAACAGTAAGATACGAAAGGCTAACACCAATATTCCTAGCATTCATACAAATAACATACATAATAATATACCTAAAAGTTTTGCAATGGGTTCTATATGTAGAGGCTCTACATACTTTATTCTTAATTTCTCTATCCTAGAATGATTTCTTGATTTGCTTATTACATGTACCTTTGTAAGGACTATTTGTTAGCTATAATATTAGGTAAAGGATGGAACCGCTGAATCTCAAACTCAACTCTTTTACCAAGTAAAAATGAGTTGCTAATAAATACTAACATATTTCTTCTCTTCATTCTCCTCGGTGCTTTTTAAAAGGATGGTGTTATCTTTTCTTTAAATTTTGCTTTTAGGATCCTACCTATACTTTTGGATAGACCCTCATAAATTTATATTTTAGCCTATTGACGATATATGACACCTTGCACTAAACTTTTATGTACTAATGCTAGCTTGTAATTTTATAGCTCGTAGATATACATGATCTGAAAACTTCTTCAACATCCATCTAGAATCCCCAACTACTCTGTATTTAGCTTAGATCTCTTACCATACCCTCTCTAGGTTCTAATAATTTAATACATAATCATATATGATGAGTACACTTTGATATATAGCTTGTACTTAATACCCTGCCTTCTCTTATCTAACTCTGGCTCATCATAACTATAGCTATTATTCTTCTGCATATCGGCTCCTTACACTTCTTAAACTTCCTATAAATTCTATCAGCAATATCAAGACTAACATTCTAGTTAAAAACAATAACCATAAATGAATAGGATTTAAAGCATATAAATATTTGCCAAAATTCTTGTCCTATTTAAAATCATTGAGTACTTATAGAATACATCTTCAATTGATGTAAACTTACAGGTACCCTAAAGGGGCTAACCATAGAGAACAATATTTAATCTTCTCTGGCTGTTGATTGAATTTATGGACTGAACCGTTAGCTGTAATGCTTATATTTAAAATTCACGTGACATTACTTTTCATGATAGAATATTAATATAAATATTTACCAGAAGGTATAACGAATTTTTAATAAATGTTCAGCAACAAAAATTATTAGACGAGATGTAAAAGCCCTTTATGATAAATAGTTAAATGTGCACCATAACGCCGGGGGTGGGACTTTCGCTTATATAGTTTCGAACCCACGAGGCGATGACCGCCATGGGGTTCACCGTCTTTCTACTCTTTAGCAACCCCACGCCTTTCGGCAAGATGGTTTAACCAGGCTTAGCCTTGACAATTTGGCTACCCCGGCAAGATAGGAATTGCTTTGGAAGTTTAAATACTTATCGGAAAATAGAGTCTCTCTTGTTTGTAGGGATGTTGATGAGGCTTTGAAAATACCATAATTGTGAGGAAACTCAAGTTAGAAGAGAGGCCTTACTATTAGCTGTGCTGTAAGGGATAAATACTATAGAGGGTTAGAGTTTAAGTAGGAGTCATGCATAGGATTCCTAGATTGGGAGATTTAATGAGAATTATTTGAAGCTTTAATAATCTTAAAAACATTATGAATTAAGCTTAAACCATTAGGTTTAGACTATGATTTAAAATAGCTATTAAAATAGTTAAGGCTTAGAATATAGATTCATAACCAGCAAAACCATGAGACCATATGAATTACCACTCTTAGATTTAAAAAATAATTTAAGTTTTAAGTTATTCTTATGGGTGAAGTAGGAGTATAGTGACGGTTATTAGGGTTTTAGTATTGGTGTGATGGTCAATAATTAAAATTAATATGTTGAGTGGAGTTGAAGTGTATGTTTATGTTGTTATAAGAGAAATGAGAAGCAGAATGATAATAAGATTAACTATTTGTAAAAACATTGGGAAAAATTAAAAGCGTATTCATCATGTATGTTGTTTAGGTGACGTATGGTGAGACTATGTTAAGCTAATGGATAGTAGTTAATTTCACAGTGAGCTTTCATATTTGCTAAGAAGCTAGGTAAGGGTAAATATACATCCTCTAGGATAACTCAGTAACATAATAATGTGGTAATGAGAATATATTAAATTATACTAAATATTCATTTACAAAGAAGCACTTAAACAACCAAATCATCCATACACAACATAGAAGAACTAGTAAGAACTCATCTGAAAACTCTTAAATATTGTTAAGGCTTAACTAGGTTAATAAGTTAACTACCAATAATTATGGAATAGGATCAAAATAAACATTACTCAAACAAAACTAAACTACATGAAATATAACATATAAACACTACTAAGAGCAACACCCTTAAAGCTTTATGAATTCAACTAGTCATCATTTTTAATCATATTCCACCAATTAGAACTTAAAATTGCGATTATAGTAAAGAATAAATATGCAAAAAAGTTACACAGTAAATGCACATTCTGAAAAGGTTGCCCATAGTTAAGCGGCGGCGTTGATTCGATAAGGAACTAAGTTCCTAAGATGAAGAATCAACCTCCAACTATGGGTAAAGGATGGAGACCTAACTTAGTTTAATGTTAGGTCTGAAACGGGTCAGCAAACACCCGCCAATTCTGTAGCCTAACCGTATCCCCAGGTAAAACCGGTTGATCCTGCCGGACATGACTGCTATCGGGGTGGGACTAAGCCATGCGAGTCGTACGTCCTGGGCAGTGACAGGACGTGGCGTACGGCTCCGTAAAACGTGGCTAAACTACCCCCAGGACGGGAATAACCCCGGGAAACTGGGGATAATTCCCGATAGGTGCAAGGTTCTGGAATGACCTTGCACTTAAAAGGGCTAGGATCATGCCTCCTAGCTCCGCCTGGGGATGTGGCCACGGCCTATCAGGTAGTTGGTGAGGTAACGGCTCACCAAGCCGATAACGGGTACGGGCCCTGAGAGGGGGAGCCCGGAGATGGCCACTGAGACAAGGGGCCAGGCCCTACGGGGTGCAGCAGGCGCGAAACCTCCGCAATGGGCGAAAGCCCGACGGGGTCACCCCGAGTCCCACCTGCTGAGGGTGGGTTTTCCCCGGTCTAAAAAGCCGGGGGAATAAGCGGGGGGCAAGTCTGGTGTCAGCCGCCGCGGTAACACCAGCTCCGCGAGTGGTCATGACGTTTATTGGGCTTAAAGCATCCGTAGCCGGCTTGATGTGTCTCTGGTTAAATCTCACGGCCTAACCGTGAGGCTGCCGGAGATACTATCAAGCTAGGGGGTGGGAGAAGCCGGGGGTACTCCAGGGGTAGGGGCAAAATCCTATAATCCCTGGAGGACCACCAGTGGCGAAGGCGCCCGGCTAGAACACGCCCGACGGTGAGGGATGAAAGCTGGGGGAGCGAACCGGATTAGATACCCGGGTAGTCCCAGCTGTAAACGATGCGGGCTAGGTGTCGGGTGGGCTTAGAGCTCATCCGGTGCCGAAGCGAAAGCGTTAAGCCCGCCGCCTGGGGAGTACGGCCGCAAGGCTGAAACTTAAAGGAATTGGCGGGGGGGCACCACAAGGGGTGAATGCTGCGGTTTAATTGGAGTCAACGCCGGAAACCTTACCAGGGGCGACAGCAGAATGATGGCCAGGCTGACGACCTTGCCTGACACGCTGAGAGGAGGTGCATGGCCGTCGCCAGTTCGTGCCGTGAGGTGTCCGGTTAAGTCCGGAAACGAACGAGACCCCCACCTCTAGTTGCTAGTAGGTCTCTGCGGAGACCTACGCAATACTAGAGGGACTGCCGGCGTTAAGCCGGAGGAAGGAGGGGGCTACGGCAGGTCAGTATGCCCCGAAACCCCTGGGCTACACGCGGCATGCAATGGTGGGGACAGAGGGTTTCAACCCCGAAAGGGGAAGGTAATCCCTAAACCCCACCTAAGTTGGAATCGAGGGCTGCAACTCGCCCTCGTGAATACGAAATCCCTAGTAACCGCGTGTCACTATCGCGCGGTGAATACGTCCCTGCCCCTTGCACACACCGCCCGTCGCTCCACCCGAGTTGAGGTTAGGTGAGAATTGGCTTATACCAATTCGAACCTTACCTCGGCAAGGGGGGAGAAGTCGTAACAAGGTGGCCGTAGGGGAACCTGCGGCCGGATCACCTCCTTTGGGAGGTACGGTAGGCTACAGGTGAAAGGTGTTTGCTGACCCTATTAACTTAATGCAACTCCAGAGTCAGTACTCTGGAGTGAAGGGCAGAGGAGGTGAAATTACTCCCATGAGTGCCGCACATAGGCTATAGCGTTAACTAAATTAGCTCTAAATGCAGCTTACATAATCTAAGCTACCTGGTGGATGGCTTGGCTCGGGCGCCGACGAAGGACGCGGCAAGCAGCGATATGCCCCGGGTAGGCGCATGCAGCCTTTGAACCGGGGATCTCCGAATGGGAATCCTGCTGGAGGCTAATAACCTCCAGCGCCCCGTAAGGGGTGGGAACCCCCCGAACGGAAACATCTTAGTAGGGGGAGGAAAAGAAACCAAAATGGGATTCCCCTAGTAGGGGCGACCGAAGGGGGAGAAGCCTAAACCGAACCCTATATCGAAAGATATGGGGGATGTAGGGTTAATGGGACTCAGCTACCTCCCTGTTTGGGAAGCTGAAGTGGCCTGGAATGGCCCGCCGTAGAGGGTGATAGCCCCGTAAGCGTAACTAAACGGGGGAAGAGCTGAGATTCCAGAGTACCATGGCCTGGTTTGGCTGTGGGAATTATGGGAGTCACCGACTTCCAAGGCTAAATACGTCCCGAGACCGATAGCGTACTAGTACCGTGAGGGAAAGCTGAAAAGAACCCCGGAAGGGGGGTGAAAAGAGCCTGAAACCAGGTAGCTACACACGGTACGACTCTTAAGGGTGGATCCTTCCCGAAGGAAAACTTGGCAACAAGTGAGTACGAGGGGGAGGGGACCGGGGTTGTACCGTCCGTTTGGAACCACGGGCCGGGGAGTTCATAGCTGTGGCGAGCCTAAGGGGTTTTCCCGGAGGCGAAGCGAAAGCGACAGCCCGCAACTAAAACCTCTACTCTATATTCGGAATACGAGGCAACAATGACCTATCCGAATATAGAGCAAGTTTTGGTGAGGGGCGGGGTCTTAAAGGGCCCTAGCCACAGCTATGATAACCCGAAACCGGGCGATCTAGGCCTGGGCAGGACGAAGTCAGGCGAAAGCCTGATGGAGGTCCGAAGGGGTGCTGACGTGCAAATCGCTCCCTTGACCTGGGCCTAGGGGCAAAAGACCAATCTAGCCCGGTGATAGCTGGTTCCCCCCGAAGTGGGTCGTAGCCCAGTCTACCCAGAGGTGTCCCATAGGGTAGGGCTCTGATAGGGGGGTAAGAGGCTGAAAAGCCTCACTTCCCTTTCAAACCTCGAATCTATGGGAACCGTAGAAGGGTGGAGACGGGTTCTGCGGGATAAGCCTGCAGGCCGCAAGGGGAACAACCCAGACTGGGGTTAAGGCCCCAAAGTCCTGGCTAAGTGTCAAGCTAAAAGGGTGTCCTTAGCCGTAGACAGCGGGGAGGTAGGCTTAGAAGCAGCCATCCTTTAAAAAGTGCGTAACAGCTTACCCGCCGAGGCTGAGGGCCCCGAAGATTGCCGGGACTAAGCCAGGCGCCGAGACCCCAGGACACAGCTCATATGAGCTGTGATTCGGTAGGGGGGCGTGCCGTTAGGGTAGAAGCTGGTCTGTGAAGACCAGTGGACCTAACGGTAGTGCAAATCCCGGCGTCAGTAGCAGCGTAGCCGGGTGAGAATCCCGGCCACCGAAAGGGCTAAGGGTTCCTCAGCAACGCGTCGTCGGCTGAGGGTTAGTCGGTCCTAAGAGGAAGCTTAACTGCTTTCCTCGAAAGGGAAGCCGGTTAATATTCCGGCACCACGGAGATACGTACGGCAACGTAAGCTCAACCCTCTGCCTTAGGGTAGGCTGAGTAGGGTCACCGCCCTATTTAACTGCTTAAGTCCGGGAAGCACCATAATGGTGAGAACCGGATGAAAGCAGGAATAGCCCTCCAATGGAGGGTTCAGCCGATCCCTAGGGCCCATGAAAAAGGGTTGAGAAGGATTCTCCGTGTCCGTACCGAGAACCGACACTGGTGCCCTGGGTGAGAAGCCCAAGGTGTGTCGGGTAACGCCAGGCTAGGGAACTCGGCAAATTGGCCCCGTGCCCTAGGTGTAAGGGGTGCCTGGAACCTTAGGTGGAAAACCTGGGGTTCTAGGTCGCAGTGACTAGGGGGTCCCGACTGTTTAACAAAAACATAGGTCCCCGCAAGCCCGAAAGGGTGTGTACGGGGGCTGAATCCTGGCCACTGGCGGTCCGTGAAACCCGGGTTCAACCGGGCTAAGCGCCGCCGAAGGCCGGGAGTAACTCTGACTCTCTTAAGGTAGCCAAATGCCTTGTCGGGTAAGTTCCGACGTGCATGAATGGATCAACGAGGGCCCCACTGTCCCAGCCTGGTACCCGGCGAACGCACGCACCCAGTGAACAGGCTGGGGACTCCCGGCGGGGAGAGAAGACCCCGTGGAGCTTTACTGCAGCCTGCCGTTGAGGTACAGCTATGGATGCAGAGTGTAGGCGGGAGCCATTGAAACAGTCTCTTCGGGGACTGTAGAGGCGACAATGTAACACCGCCCTTCTGTAGCTATACCCCTTACTGAGACGTAAGTCTCAGGACACCGGCAGGTGGGCAGTTCGGCTGGGGCGGCACGCCCTTGAAAAAATAACAAGGGCGCCCAAAGGCCAGCTCAAGCGGGTCAGAACTCCGCTGTAGAGGGCAAGGCCAAAAGCTGGCCTGACCGGTTCCTTAACAGTAAGGGAACCGGAGGTGAAAGCCAGGCCTAGCGACCGCTCGTGCCCCTTTCGGTGGGGGCCGGGCATGACAGAAAAGTTACCCCGGGAATAACAGGATCGTCGCGGGCGAGAGCCCCCATCGACCCCGCGGTTTGTTACCTAGATGTCGGCTCTTCCCATCCTGGGGGTGCAGCAGCCCCCAAGGGTGAGGCTGCCCGCCTATTAAAGGGGAACGTGAGCTGGGTTCAGACCGTCGTGAGACAGGTCGGTCTCTACCTGCCGGGAGCGTTGGCTGCCTGAGGGAAAGGTACCCTCAGTACGAGAGGAACGGGGTGCCGCGGCCTCTAGTTTACCGGTTGTCCGGTAGGGCATTGCCGGGTAGCCACGCCGTAAGGGGTAAGGGCTGAAAGCATCTAAGCCCGAAACCCTTCCCGAGACGAGGCAGCCATTCCCTAGTAACTTTAGGGTAGGTAACTACCCTTATGCTAGGGACGAGGACCCCTGTAGAACACAGGGTTGATGGGGTGGGAGTGTAAGCATCTAGACCGTTAGGTCGAGATGTTCAGCTCACCACTCCCAATAGTCCGAGTATGTAAGCTGTATTTAGGGCTAATTTAGGCGAAAATATAGTCTATGTGCGGCAAATTTATATTTTTGTTTTAAGATAAGAATATAGGCGGGCCGGTATTAGGCGTCGGGCATATATGCCTGGGGAAGCTCCACTCACTATGTGGGACCACAGTGCCGCAAGGCACAGGGTGAAAACCCTGGCTCCAGTACAGAAAATCACCTCCACCTCAGTATGTAAATGAAACAGGTCACGCCGATGGTGACATTGGTTTAAAGCTGTTGATTATGGAGGTGGAACGGGTGAAATCCTGACCTGTGGGGTGAAAGGCCAGTTTAGGTTGATGAGATCCCACATGAAACCTGGATAGGCCGATTAGATGGATCCTAGTTACAGAAAGTGGGCTATTACCGGCCCGCCTTTATATTTTATAACATAATCATGTCTAATTCTTCTTTTTTCTTTAATCTTAGATAATGCTGTTCTACAAATAGAGTTTTTTACTTAATGTTTCTTGGCATTTTTCTTAATTTCTCAAGGGCTTCAAGCCATAATAGTAGTTCCTTTGCATACTCGTAAAGCTTTTTATTATCGTTTTCATACTGTATACGTCTCTGAACATCCTCTATTTTTTTGCATATAGTAACGTCAAGATCATCAAGCAGTAAATTTCGTAGTAGTAAACTTTCTTCTCTATCATCTTTTACAATAACAACCTTTCTTTCACAACCTGCACAATAGATTTCTCCAGTTTTTAATTTTAGGAGTGGTGCATGACATTGAGGACAAGATAAAGACGTCATGGAAGCTCCTGTCTTTATCAATTCTGCCATCTTTTTTGATACATCCTTACTCATTTAATCACCCAAAGTTATCTTTAATCTGGTAGTTTTTAAACTTACATTTCCCATAATTATATACTTCACTCCTAATCTAGAAAATTCTAGAAGATTATTGGTACTATCAGGCATCATGGAAATCCCCTCATTAATAAACTCTCTGATTAAGAGTGATGCAAATTAAGCATATTTATTCTATGTAACAATTGTTATACTTTTTATACCAACTTATGTCTTTATTTGAAATATTATAGTATTTTTGAATAAGTTTTCATATTGTTCCTTTTGGATTTGGTATTTGTATGTTTTTGAATTAAATTTTCTTTCTTTAAAGATTTTTCAATCTTCATCTTAACTTCATATATTTACTGAATATCTTTTGAGTAGTTATTTAATTCTTTGAATACGGCTCTGCTATTCAATTATTTGCTCATAAACCTAATTCCACTATTACTAATTCATTATCATCCATAGCTATCTAGAACTATAACGTAGCCTAAGTAGCAGAATTTTGTGACAGGCTTCATAAAATATCTAACTTCAATAAACCACCTCTACAAACCTCAATACCAGCAAAATTCCACACAACATCCTAAATTTCTGCTGTCTTCTCCTTTATGCTTAGTAATTTATAAAATTTATAATATTATACTTCACGCAGTTACTACAGCTTAAATGATGGATTTTCAAATAAGCTTGTGAAGTAAGTATTAAAAAATTTACAGATTATATTAGACCTGACAACCTAAGAAGAGAGCTACAATATGCTAAGTTGTCATGTATAATGATTTTATCGAATAAAATTTAAATATCTAAAATGTTTAATCTAATGGGCCGGTAGCTTAGCTTGGCAAAGTATTAGGTCGATGAGCGTTCGGCTGATAACCGAAAGGTCGTGGGTTCAAATCCCACCCGGCCCATAATAATGAAGATCATAAATAGCTATGTTAATTTTGGTTCCTCTTCAAATAAGTTTGTTCAATCATAATTAGTGAGAGCATTAAATTAATGAAGGGCTTAATGTCAAGCTATAAAATCTTATTAAAAAGAGTAATTTTAATTATTTAGATTATTGATAGTTCTACATAAATAAGTATTAACTTCAAATTCTAGACATTATTCTTAAAGTTTACTGAGGAACTTATGGCTTTGTTAACTTAAGCATGTTTTATTACCTCTATTTTGGTATTGTATCTTCTATGAATTCTTAGCTTTTATTTTCCTTATCCATGTTTGTTTAGTATGTATGCTATTGACTTCATAAGCATTAATACATGTTCACTGTCACATCTATCCTTC
>Ga0105162_1000983_pt1 | contig 17133 bp, 16 predicted proteins | sample JNZ201metaG_FD_81532 | JGI IMG/M metagenome (GOLD analysis project Ga0105162, IMG submission 81532) | Hot spring microbial communities from Jinze hot spring, China to study Microbial Dark Matter (Phase II) - JNZ 20120812A | ecosystem: Environmental > Aquatic > Thermal springs > Hot (42-90C) >...
AGGTGTCCAGTGTCACTTCCAACAGGGATGCCGGGAGCAACCGGATCCATAATGCCGGTCACACCACCAGCAGCTAGTAGATCAATATTCGGCTTACGAGCCAACTGCAACGGCGTCATCAACCCAATCTTCGGCGAAGGCCTATCAGCCACCCCGTCCAAAACAATCAAAAACACCCTCATCTCAAAACCAATGAAATATTAGCATATTCAGATATTTAATTCAATATTATCGAGAAGAAGAAGCGTGACAATATTTACGTTAGTGTTCTTTCTATAATATTGGAAATTTTAACTATCGATAAAAATGTTTAAATAATACCAAAAAAATTAAAACCAGGAAAAATACATTTTGGCACTCTGAGACGTATAAGCCTACAGCTGACGCACTTGCTAAGTTAGCAGAAGATTTCTCGAAAAAATATCCTGGATCCTCAATCGATATTAGCGTTTTATCGTGGGGCGATGTTTCTCCTAAACTTTCATCTGCTTTGGCTGCAGGTGCTCCTCCAGAGGTGGCCATGGGCACGTTTTGGTGGGAGTCAAAGTTTGCTGATATGGGTGTACAAATGATACTAGATGATCTATATGATTATTTTGGAGATGTCTACGACTTTATCAAGGATCTGTGCTACTATAAAGGTCATTACTACGTATTTGATTGCACAATTGCTGAAGATATACTAATCGTAAGAAAAGACCTGTGGGAGGAGTATGTAGGTATGCCATGGCCAGGATTAAAAAGAAGGCTAACATGGAGTGAGTGGCTTACGGCACTCGACCAGTTAACGAGACCGGAAAAGGGACTCTGGGGGATAGACCTTGCCGGAAAGACGTTATTCTTTATACTTCAAGACATATGGATGCCTGTCGGCTCTGCTGGGGGTTCTTGGTACGATGATCAGGGAAGAATAAATCTTGATAATGACATAGTGATTAAAGCTCTGGAGTTTTACGCCGACCAAGCAAAACATTGCCCACCTGGCTGGGAGGGCAGAGACTATTTGGATACTTTCAGTTCTCTGGCAACTGAGAGAGTAGCAGCTATATATGGATGGCCGAGAGGAATAGCCTATATTAAGCAATATGCTAGGCCTGAAATAGCAGACCAAGAACATTTTGGAGTAATATTAAAGCCCGCACCACCAAATGGCATAGATTTTACGCAGATCGATGACAATACTTGGCACGTATTTACAAATAGTAAAAATCCCGAGCTAGGAAAGGAATGGGTAAAATTCATTAATGAAACTGAAAATTATGTCGAGTGGTGTAAGACGGTACCACTTCAATTGTTACCTGTAAGGAAAGAAGCGAACAAAATCTTAAGAGAAGTGGCTGCTAAAGATTTCGAAGAGTGGAGCACGTGGTATGAGGTTCAAATGTACTATATTGAGAAGGGCGTCGCGTTACCACCTATGGGGTTCAAAAAGCTAAAGATTGACGGTGAATACCTATGGGATTTCCATCTCCCCTACGTCTTTGAACTACATGAAAGTGGAATAATATCAGACATGGCCATGGACGTTGCACTTAGAGGTAAAGCACCAGAAGATGCTGCACGGGATGCTCAAAAGAGAGCAGTAGAATTTCTATTACAAAAAGGTTATAAGGACTATGTCCCATAATAATAAATCCTTAATTTATTTTCATCTATTATCCAAAACTATTTAAAATATGGGATTATTTTTTCGCCAAATAATTTTATGGACTCCATAATCTTGCTATGCGACAACTTTCTAAGTGATAATCTTAGTATTAAGTGATTTACACCCATTTTCCTGAGCCTATCTATTTGCTCTATGATTGTTAAAGGAGAACCAATGAGCAGTCTATCAGTTATCCATTCATCGATATTCAGCTGTTTTCCCTTGAGTAGGGGATGCTCCGTTTTAGCATAATCAATACCATACATATAGTTTATAGACTCTTCTGCTTCTCTAACTGCAATATCATCAGATACAGCTACATAAGCATCACGCATTATTGGAAAACCGTTAAACTTCTTTCCATATTTTTCAAGACACTCCTTATAAAATTCTAAATTCTCCTCTATGAAACTAATTGTCCCTGATGGTCCTGGAAACCAAGCATCACCTAGCCTAGCAGCACGCTCTATGGCTTGTTTTACCCATCCTCCAACCCATATCTGTGGTCTTGGTTTTTGAATTGGCAATGGTGTCAGTCTGAAGTTCTCTAATGAATAGTATTTTCCCTTAAAGTTTACTACTTCCCCTTCCCAGAGCTTAGCAATTATAATTAAGCTTTCATCCATTCGTCCAGCCCTTTCAGACATTGGTATACCAAACAGCTTAAGCTCATGTTCTCTATATCCGGCTCCTACTCCGGCGATGAATCTCCCTCCGGATAACTGGTCCAATATTGCACCATCTGACGCGAATCTTACGGGATGATACAGAGGCAATATCGCAATTGAAGTACCAATCATCATTCCTGGGACGTGTTGAGAAAGCCCTGCCAGAGTTGGTAAGGGAGAAGGTAAGTAATATTCATTGCCGTGGTGCTCCTCTATCCATATAGAGCTGAATCCCACTCTTTTAGCCAGTATGCATTGCTCTACTGATTCTTCAACGAAGTAACCCCACTCTCTAGGGACGATTCCGAATTTCATGCTTTCACGAATTATCTTGCGAGTAATAAGCATTTAAAACCTTTCAATGATTAGTTTCATTTATTCCTCGATTAGTTTGTCCATTGGCTTCATTATTTTTGGTATTTGGTCGATTATGTCTGTTGGGAGCATATGCAATCCGAGGTGTTGGTATGCTGTGTCTCCGCATTTTCCGTTTATATATGCAGCTGCCGCTGCGCATTTTATTGGGCTCTGTATTCGTGTCAATAATCCGGCTGTGATGCCCGTTAGGACGTCTCCTGTCCCTCCAACGGTCATACCTGCGTTGCCTGTCTTGTTGATGTATATCTCGTTGCCGTCTGTGATTATGTCTGTTGGCCCTTTGAGAAGTATTGTCACGTTGTATTCTTTCGCCTTTTCCGTCGCTAGTGATATTTTTCCGTCTAGGTCTTGTGGTGGCTGCTGTCCAAATAGGCGTTTGAATTCGCCGGCATGAGGGGTAAGGATGACTTTCTCTCCTTGAATAACTTTGAGGACTGATGGAATCAGGGCCGAGGCATCAAGCACTACGCCTGCACCGAGGCTAAGTAGCTGCTTTACTAGTTCTGTTAATGCTTCCTCTTTGGCAATCGATAGCCCTGGACCAATCGCGGCTGCGTTAATCTGTGGAAGCTTCTTGAGCAGCTTATTAACAGATCTTTTTGTAAGTCTATAGTCTGGTAGAGGAATGATTATTATTGCTGGGCTCATGGCTCTTATTGGGTCTACTAGTGGTTCGGGGACAGCTAGGTAGGTGAGATCGACGCCAGATCTGTATGCAGCCATTGCTGTGAGGAAGGGCGCGCCATGATACATCCAGCTCCCGCCGACTACTAAGACGACCCCATTCTCACCCTTTCTCGAGTTTTTACGCCTTGGCGGAATAATAGACATTACAGTCTCTTCATCTATGATTTTGTAGTTACTCAAGTCGAGTTCAATAGTTAATATTGATGCTAATAATGTTTTAGTTGATGCAAAAATAAACAGAGAGCCACCGCTGATGTCTTATTACGAGTGTTGGGCCCTATTTTTTAGGTGTTATGACGATGTCTATTGTGCTTACGCTTCTCGGCCTGCCGTCTGTTCCGACACGACCTTCCTCCGTGCCAATGGTTATCTTCTCGATGTTAATGTTCTGGAGAAATCTGCGCCTAACGACCTCGACTATGTCTACTGCCTTGCTTATTGCTCTTCCTCTCGCCTTGATAATTACTTTTCTTCCCTCCATCAGGGGCATCGTTGTTGCGAGGACATAGTTCATTGTCGGCTTCTTACCCACTAGGACTACTGCTTCATTAGACATTCCTGTTTCACCTGCAGGCATTAATTCCATCTCTGCATAATAAAAACTTATCCTCCAATTACTTCGTTTAATACATATATAGACAGCAGCTACATGGGAAAGATAATGATTGAGTCTTTAATTGAGTTTCCCCGATCTATGTATATTGAGAGATCTAAAAAAGTCAGGGACTTATTGATGGATAGTGGTATTGATGCTTTATTCTTAACGAATGAAGAGAATATCTTTTATTTCTCTGGTGTTAGGTTCTTTCCACCCGGAGTAAGCTATACTAGACCATCATTCCTAGTACTTCCCAGAGATTCAGATCCTATACTCTTAGTACATGAAAATCATCTTATGCATGCGAAGCTCTCTACTTGGATAAAGGATGTTAGAAGCTATTCGGAGATGAATGCCGCTCCGCTGGATTCCATTATCCAAATGTTTAAGGATTCTGGTGTTCTGAATAGTAAGATAGCAGCTGAGTTAGGATATGAACAGAGAATCAACATGCCTTACATTACGTTTAGAAATCTAGAGATGAAAATTTCTAATCAATTTATCGATGGCTCTCATATCATATGGAGGTTGAGAATGAAAAAGATGGGAGAAGAGATAGACTGCATTAAAACTGCATGCAGGATACTTGGTAAGGCTTACAGAGAATTATTTGAGAGCATCGTACCAGGAATGAGTGAGTTAGAAGTAGCATCGTTAATGAGAGCGACAATATGTAGGCTTGGCGGCGAGCGCCCTTCATTCATTGTACTTAGCACAGCCATAGATTCTAATACTCATCAAGGAATTTCCGAGTTTTCTCCCCATACATTGTCACTCATGACTAGGCCCCCACTTGATAGAAGAATCAAAAGCGGTGAATTAATTTGGATCGATTCAGGCGTAGTCTATAAGGGATATAATTCTGACTTTTCAAGAATCTTTATTCTCGGAAAACCCAGCGATAGGCAGGCAAGAATGTACAAGTTAGTTAAACAGCTTACAAGAGAATGTATATCATTCATTAGGCCTGGAGTAAAATGTTCAGATGTCGTCAAGTTTTGTAATAAGTGGTTAAAGAGCTCTGGACTGGATGTCTCGTTCGAGCATGGTAGAATTGGCCACGGCGTCGGACTTTTAGTGACTGAGCCTCCGCATATTGGAATTTATGACGATACAACAATCGAGCCAGGAATGGTATTAACGATAGAGCCGGGAATCACAACTGATTACGGAACATTCCATCTAGAGGAAAATATCGTGGTAAGAGAGACCGGCGAGCCGGAGATTATAAGTCCACAAGAGGACTATTTTCTCTATAAAGAATAAATTAATGACTTTACTCGACCATAGCTGCTGAATAATAAATAAGTATTTAAACTGCTGCTAAGAAAAAGATTTGAGAGGAGCTTAATAGTTATAGGTGAATGATTTGAGTACCCAGTCATTATCAACGAAATATATCATAGAGGCGAGGATAGAGGTCGACGGCGTAGTTGATAAGAACGATGTGATAGGCGCGACTTTCGGACAGACAGAAGGAATATTTAGTTCTGACCTAGACTTGAGGGAGCTCCAGAAGAGCGGAAGAATAGGTAGAATTGAAGTTCAAGTGCATTCGCAGGGGGGAAGGACCATTGGGAAGATAATTATTCCAAGCAGCATGGATAGATTTTATACAGCACTCATAGCAGCGATGGTAGAGAGTCTAGACAAGGTAGGACCGTACTCAGCCAAGGTCACGATCGAGAAGATAGAAGACGTGAGGGGGGAGAAGAGAAAAAAGATCGTCGAGAGGGCCCGTGCAATTCTCTATGAATGGGAGAAGCAAAAGGTGCCGATGGAGACAGAGGTCATAAGGGAGCTTGAAGAATCTGTACTGAAGGCTAAACTCATCGAGTTAGGGCCTGATAAGCTACCCGCCGGCCCAGATGCTGAGACTGCCGACGAGGTAATTATCACTGAGGGGAGAGCTGACGTCATAAACCTTATGAGGTATGGATATAGAAATGTCATAGCAGTTGGTGGAGTAAAAGTTCCGGCCTCTCTCCAAAAAATTCTTAGCAAGAAGAGTAGAGTCATCGCTTTCCTTGACGGTGATAGAGGAGGAGATATGATCTTGAGGGAGCTCAGCCAAAACTTTAAGGTTGATTTGGTCGCTAGGGCGCCTTATGGAAAAGAAGTCGAGGAGTTGACGGCTAAGGAGATTAGTGAAGCCTTGGAGGCGGCTGTGCCTCTAGAAGAGGCGCTGAAGCGAGCGAGAATATCTGTAACACCTACCGTTGATACTAAGCAGCTCCTAGGAGACATATTGGAAAAGATCCAGCCATTAGTAGGAGAGATAGAGGGAAATTTAATGGGTATCGTCTTGGATAAGGATATGAATGAACTCTTTAGAGTGCCTGTAAGTGAGCTTGCGCAAAAACTTTCTGAGACCCCTCAATTCAAGTACGTCGTGTTTGACGGCGTCATTACCCAGAGATTAGTAGACATAGCGGCTGCTAGGGACGAAGATATATTCTTGATTGGCGCAAGGCTCGGAGAGAACCTATCGTTGAAACCACACATACATGTGTTAACGATGGATAAGCTGCGAAGCGAGTATGCATCTGAGCACTCACAAAACTAATACTTACTTACCATTATAATTCCACCAAAGGAATCTATTTTTTCAGCTGCCTCCGTGCCTGAAAGGATTATTCTTAATTCTATTTTTCCCCTTTCTGCTTCTGAGAGTATTGTTTGAATTCTTGAATCCTCGAGCGACCTCCATAGATAGTCCTCAGTCACTAAGACCAGACCTCTATTACCGGTGTTTATTGATCTAAAAACTTCTTCGAGCCCCATCTTTGTCGATTCAGGAGATTTTGATGCACGTCTTATGGCATCCTCAACTATGAACGCGTCCTCTAATGGCTTAAGATGTTTACCTATTGCACCACTCCTCATGGCCTCTAGTAGTCCTTCAATTCCACCGCTTGACGCATTGACATGACGCCTGATCAGTCTTCCAAATTCTCGTCTATTACTCTTGAGTTCCTTTGAAAATCTCTCAATTATTACGGATGGTCCGAGCAGAATGACCTCTACCTTACGTCTAGGACCCAGTTCCTCTTCCAATATCTTGATAACTTCCTCTACGTTTTTGATAAAAGTATCATTATCTTGGTTGTGGGGTAGATTCTTTACGAGTGGGGTGAGGTCCTTCGTCCTAAGTATCTTGATTCCTGCATTTGATATGTGAATTAAGGCAAATTTTTCATCATCAATCGATATGCATAATATCTCGCTAGTGAGCCTAGCAGCTGCGGACTTTGCAAGAGATAGGATGTATGGAAAATTCTTTCTACTCTCAATCTCTATTGGTTTTTCTTGTTCTATATGAATCGTGTGATGTTTTTTTATGATGTCTATATCTCTATCAACATATGTGACGATGCCTAATAATGATATGCGTTTCATTAATGGGTCTACTGTCTTTTTACTTACTTCTATTCCTATCTTGAGAATTACGCGTTCACTGTCTATATCTCCTGATGCTCGTTGCTTCTTCACTTCTCTGGTTGTCTCTGAATAAACTATGTCGCCCGGCTCGACCAGCCTATATATGTTGAGAAGATCTATGCTTGATTCTGGAATAAGTTTTATTCTTCGCTTTAGCTTATCAATGCTAATGACCCTCATTTGTTTACTCTTCTCCTCAATACTGGGTTCTCATTAATTATTGTTTTCAATACTTGTGTGAATGTCTCTCCTTCACCGAGTTCGACCTCTATGAATCTTCCTGTCTTCCCATGCTCTTTTCTTTTCTCTAATACATGTAGTCTCTCTCTCAGTGTCTTTGGGTCTACACCTATTAGCTTGGCGGCCAGGTCTGGGTCTTGTCGAGCTGGAAATTCCATGTGTCCATCCTCTACAGGCATTATGACTATCATTGACTTATTCATTCCTCTAGTTCTCTTCCCACTCAAAATGTCGTTGTAGTTTAGCTTACCTGCTATTGAGTAGAACTCAGCCTCGACTGGAAGCATGTCTATCAATGGAAAAGAGATTGAGATTAATTCATCAATAAATATGTAGCCCTTAACCACATATCCAGGAGTTGCCTGTACTACTTTTCGATTTATCCATCCCCCGAGATTCTTCTCCACGATTGTCTCTATCAGCGCGGGGTTTACGACTTGCTCGATAAAGACATCGATGTCGCTATCCTCATCTACGTCTCCCCTCGCTATGCTTCCATAAACAATTGGGTCGTAACCATTCATGTATAGTGGAGCCATCACTTTCTTAGCGATTTCTCTTTTATCTTTGAGAATTGCCCAGTGCTCCTCGTTGTATACTACGTGTCTATAGAATTGTCCATCTTGACTCGCAGTTGCCATATATATCTAATCTATCAAGTAGTCAAACTGACTAGATAATATATGTTTTAGTTGTTTGTATTATTTGGTGTCTGATAATGGGGCCTCCTGTTCAGCCAAGGTATATAATAGTAGCAGAGAAGTCAAGCGTGGCGAAAGCTATTAAGGAGGCCCTCAAATCAGTTGGCGGAGAGTTTATCGTAACAAGTGTGAGTGGACATCTCCTAGACCTTGATCTGCCGGAGGAGTATAGAAATTGGTGGGCAATTAGTCCTGAGTCAATTATTAGGTTGAGGAGGCTAAACCAAGTAGTCAGGGATGAGGAGTCATTCTCTAGGCTTTCAAAAATCTTCAAGGAAAATAATGGAGTGTTGGTGGTTGCCACTGACAATGACCATGAGGGCGAGTTAATAGGCGCCGAGATTCTTTCACTCTACAGGTCTATCCGGGGAGAATATGCGTCGTTCAAGAGGATGCGTTTCAACTCAACAGCTAGGAAGGAGTTGCTGGATAGTTGGAGTAAACTTGAAGACGATCTAAACTGGAGGTGGGTCGAGAAGGCTAGGCTAAGGCAGGCATTCGACCTTATAACCGGAGCAGCATTTACACGACTACTAACGCTCTCTACTAGGAGGCATAACAGGAATGTTGGTCTAATTAGTTGGGGAAGCTGTCAGATACCTACGCTTTACTTTGTCGTTAAGCGTGAAAGAGAGATTGAAGCATTCAAGCCGATGAAGTACTGGTATCTTAAGGTAACATTTGAAACGATTGGGGGTGAAAGATTTACTGCTTATTCGCATCACTTAGATGAGCCGCGCATTGCTGAGGAACTCTATAACAAGGCGGTGAAGAGCAATGTAGCTATAGTAAAGTCGTTTAGGAGTGTTAGAAAAACGGTGCCTAGACCCTTGCCCTCTAGGACAGACGATGTGTTGAGAGACCTTACTAGGCTTACGGGAGTGCCTGCATCAAGACTCTTATCAATGATGGAGACACTATATTCAGAAGGATACATCAGCTATCCTAGGACAGATACAAACAAGTATCCTCCAAAATTCAGTTTCGATATAGGGCTTAAGGCTGTTCTCGAAAGTGGCGTAGCTAAAGAGCCGTCTAAGGCAGTACCGATGCCTAGACAGGGGAGACTCGACGATGGTGCGCATCCACCGATTTTTCCCGTAGCACCATTCAAGGGGGGAGGAATACTCTGGAGAATCTGGGAATATATCGCTAGGAGGTTTTATGCAAATGCATATTGCGATGATGCTGAACTTACAGGGCAAGAAGCAGAAATTCTCATTGATGAGATTGAACTGTTTGCAAAGGGAAGCTACGTGTCTTCGATGGGATTCTATGATGTCTTCGGATACTTCAAGCCGAGAGAGAATAGGTTGCCACAACTCATGCCTGGCCAGCAACTTAGAATAGTTAAGACCGAGCTAGTAGAGGATGAGACTAAGCCTCCACCGAGACTATCAGAGGCAGAGCTTTTAAGAAAAATGGAGGAGAACAATATAGGTACGGACGCTACACGCGCTTCTTTTCCCTCCCTTATAGTTGAAAGGGGGTACGTCGAGAGGAGATCAGGCGTGTATATTCCCACAAAGCTTGGGCTAGCATTGGTTGACTCGCTTGAATTGACCGACCAGAGACTCGTGACGCCGGCTACAAGGAGAACAATTGAGGAAATGATGAATGCGATCGAGAGGGGCGAGATAAAATACTCTGATGCTCTTGATAGTGCCGCAAAAATGTATGAGCCTCTCTTCTTGAAATGTCTTGAGAGCATCGATAATGTAGCTAAGAAATTATCAATAGCTGTCCAGACCGACGATGCTCAAAGACCCAGAAGATTACACAGGAGAAAGAAATAAAGATTACTTTAGAAATTCTATTAAAATAAATGAGCAGAGACGAGACACGGATGGTTCGAGCACACGTGTTTGTGTCTGGACTGGTTCAGGGGGTATTTTTCAGGATGCATACGAAGAGGATGGCAGACACACTAAACGTTAAGGGATGGGTGAGAAATCTGCGGGACGGGAGAGTAGAGGCAGTTTTTGAAGGCCGTGAGAAAGATGTGGAAAAGATGATTGAATGGTGTAAAAAGGGGCCAAGCGGGGCCATAGTTAGGGAGGTAAACGTCACCTTCCAGGAATATAGAGGAGAATTCAAGGACTTCAGGATAATTTATTAGGACTTTAAGGAATAACCAGCTTATTGAGTATTTTCTTAGTGGTTACTCCGCCCTCTATTCCTGCAGCTATTGCGATAAGATTCGATACCTCATTCTCTTTTAGGATAATTGATGCGACTGTTAAAACTTTACTTGACTGAGTCTTCGTGAAGACTTTCCTGGCACTAGAAATCATCATTCTATAGAATCCTTCTTCCAGCTCCTTTACCAGAACGACTGGGTCTGACTGATGAGAAAATCTTGGCAGGATTCCTTTACTAGCTAGTTCTAGTCCCTTTAATACATCCTCGATCCTATTGGATTCATATAACAACTCCATGACTATGCCTGGTAATCGACCCTTAATGCCTTTCATGATGGCCCTACACTCATTAGATGGTAATCCCCATATCTTCAGTCTAAGAATTCCAGTTACTATGAATGAGTCAATCATTGGATTAAAGATCTCACGATATAGTTTTCTGTCCATCAATTCTGATTTTTTAATCGCATGAAGAATCATCTCCATCATGACTTTATCTAGCTTTAACTCAAAAACAGATGGATCGCCTGTCTGCTCGAATAATGAATATGCCTCTAAGAGGGCCTTGCCAAAAACTGTTTCGCCTAACTCATCTACGGCCTCCTTCAACGTCTTGGCCGTCATTGCTCTGACTATTGTATCTCGAGTCCCCATCAACTCCTCTGCTCGTAGATCTATGATCTTCATTAACTCATCATGAGTTTTTCCAGTAGCCAGTCCTCTATAGATTGTCTTTAAATTTCTGATCATGTGTCTTTGGTAAAGCGTATTTAGGACCTTGTTGTTCCTCATTAGCCTGTGATATTTGAAATGTGTCTCAATTAGTGTTCTCCTCAGTGCCTGCTCAATTTTTAATGCCGTGATGGGGGGCGTTATTCTAGACAACTCGTTTGAATACTTAGTAGCTCTCAGAGCATTTACTAATTCGGTAAGACTAGATGATTCTGCCAGCTCCTCATATATTCGTCCCCCGAAAAGTGCACCTTTTTCTCCGAAGCTCTTAGCCAACAGATATGCAGGGTCCATCTAGGACACCTATAATCCGAGAAGCCTCTTTGCCACATCCTCAACTATTTTTTCCCTATTCTCCTCAAGTCTTTTCCTGAGCTGCTCAATCCTTGAATTATATTCTTTTATAATTCTCTCCGATTCGATTTCAGCCTTCTTCCTTGCCTCCTCCATCAATCTCTTTTTATCCTCCTCTAGAACTTGATTAAATAGCTGATCTGTATTTCTTATCACTTCTTCAACTAGGCTGTGGATCTCGCGCCTGTAGCGGGATGCAATTTCTTCAAGTTCGTCAAGCCGCTGCTCGACTGCCTTGACCTTCTCAATAACGCTTGGAGGATGCTGCATCCGAGTCGTCAAGTGCCTTGTCTACCATTTAAGGATTAAAGAGAGAATCTTGTGGGCTGCGGAATCTTTAATATCGGGCTATAGCGTATGAAATGGATAGGGTGTAAAGATCGTGGAGTACATATATGCTGCACTCCTGCTCCACAAGTTGGGAAAACCAATCGATGAGGCAGGCATAAAGAGGATAGTCGAGGCTGCGGGCGGAACTGTCGATGAGATAAAGGTAAAGGCTCTTGTCGCATCTCTGCAGGGAATAAACATAGATGAGGCAATCAAGTCGGCCGCAATGGTCGGTATTGCACCAGCCGCAGCTCAACCAGCAGCCCCTGCTACACAAGCCCCGGCTGCTGAGGCAAAGCCTGAGAAGCCTAAGGAAGAGGAGAAGAAAGAGGAGGAGGCACTGGCTGGGCTTAGTGCATTATTCGGATAACTTCCTACTCGATAAAATTAGACATATCTTTTTGTTATTTTATATATTGTTATCATGGCTGGGTGTTGAATAGTGAGGTTTGGTGAGGAACACTACTCGCTTGACTTCTTGAAGGATAAGGGGTTCGTCAGGGCTAGGTGTAGAGTCTGTGGTGAGTTTTTCTGGAGTGTTGATAAGGACCGCGAAGTCTGCGGTGAGGCTCCCTGTGAGGCGTACAGCTTCATAGGAAAACCTCCTACAACCAAAAAATACACTCTCGAAGAGATGAGAGACTCATTTCTTGGCTTTTTCGAGCGGAATGGACATGAAGTAATTGAGCCTTACCCAGTTGTTCCCAGATGGCGCCGTGACCTCTATCTAGTCTCTGCTAGTATAGTTGATTTTCAGCCACATGTCACTTCGGGTGCAGTCGAGCCTCCGGCAAATCCATTGGTGATTAGTCAGCCATGCATTAGGCTCGTCGATATTGATAAAGTCGGCTTGACCTTCGGACGCCACCTGACAATATTCGAGATGGGGGGCGCACATGCCTTCAACACTGCTCAGCGAAAAGTTTACTGGAAGGATACGACGGTTGCTCTCTGCCATAAGTTCCTCTCAGAACTCGGACTTAGGGATGAACAGGTAGTCTACAAGGAGGGAGTCTGGAGCGGTGGCGGAAATGCAGGCCCATGCTTCGAGGTAATCGTTGGAGGCCTAGAAATTGCAACCCTAGTATTCATGAGCTACAGGACTCTTGATGGCGAGCTGATTGAGCTGCCTGTACGCACAGTGGATACTGGATATGGAATGGAGAGGTTTACTTGGCTGAGCGTCGGTACGCCAAGCTCCTTTGAGGCAATATATCAGGGAATAGCGTCTAGAATTTCTAAGTATATTGATGCTCCCAAGATTGATAGGGATATTCTCGAGAAGTATTCACGGTTCTCTGCCTGGATAACTCCTAGTTCCGCCTCGTCTCTTAGAGAGGTGAGGGAGAAGGCTGCACAGCTTGCTGGGATAAGTATTGCTGAGATTCTTCCAGATCTTGAGAGACTGGAAAAGTACTATGCCTTGCTTGACCATACAAAGTCAATTATCTTCATACTGTCCGAGGGCGTCGTGCCCTCAAACTCAAAGGTTGGATACCTAGCTAGGCTATTGATACGTAAGTCTCAGAGACTACTGAAACAGCTCGGCGCCGAAGAACACCTCGTCCAGATAGCTGAGGAGCAATTAAACTACTGGGGCAGATGGTTCCCAAAGCTCTTGGAGATGCGTGAGGAAGTCTTAGAATTGATTGAGCATGAAGTCTCTAAGTTTTCTGATACGGTAAACAGAGGCTTGGCCCATTTGGAGAGGGAGCTGATGGCTATAAAGTCCTCAGGAGCAGCCATATCCACTGATTTCTTGGTGAGGATGTATGACGAGAAGGGATTAACGCCGGACATCGTGTCGGAGGCTGCCTCAAAGATAGGCCTACCCGTCTCTATTCCTGGCAACATTCATGAATTGGTGGCGGAGATGCATGGAGCGGCAAACCCGCAAGAAGAACAAGTCGATGAGCGCCTAGTAGTGGTTGAGCGGCAATTAAAAGACGTGCCGCCTACAAAAAAGAAATATTACGAGTATCCATACGAGGGGAAGTTTGAGTCACGTGTATTGTCAGTGGGCGATAACTACGTAGTATTGGAGGAGACGTTATTCTATGCAGAGGGCGGCGGTCAGGTAGGCGATGTCGGACTTATCCATCATTCGAACGGCACATGCAGAGTAATAGATACTCAACCCATCAACAGCGTAATTGTGCACTTTGTCGACGGCCCATTACCCAACGTTGGCGAGACCGTTAAGTGCGAGGTCGATATTGAGAGGAGACTGAGCATAATGAGGCACCACACAGCGACGCACATACTGATAGGCGCCTTGAGAAGAGTTCTGGGAAAACATGCATGGCAGATGGGTGCTAAGAAAGAAGCTGACTATGCAAGACTCGATATTAGTCATTATAAGTCGTTGACGATGGAGGAGATTGAGAAGATAGAGCAGGTCGCAAACTCTGTCGTAGCTAGAAGACTACCAGTAGAGGTCAAATGGATGAGTAAAAGCGAGGCTGAGAAGAAATTTGGCTTCACGATTTATCAGGGCGGCGAGGCGCCGCTCGGAATGCTGCGTCTAATAATTATCCCGGACTGGGACGCAGAGGCTTGTGGCGGGCTGCACTGCCAAAACACTGCTGAGGTGGGACTAATCAAGATACTAGGAGTTGATAAGATACAGGACGGAGTTATTAGGCTTACCTTTGCAGCAGGCCCGGCTGCACTTAGTCATATACAGTCCAAGCTCAGGGATTACCATGAGAAGTATAGAAAGACTGATGAAGAATTATCAAGACTACGACTACTCGCAGGTAAGATACTTGAAGATGCACCTAAGGAGATTAATAAGTCAATAGCATCTCTCACTTCTAAGGTCGGCTCTGAAGTAGTTGAGAGCTACTCGGAAGTGTTCTATAAGCCAATCGCGAGGCTTTGGCTCAGCCTCAAGAGTTACCAGAAGGAAGAGGTAATAAAAGGCATAAGGCTAATCTTTGACGTCTCCTCGATAAGTGATGAGCTCTATCTAAGGACGCTTGCAATATCAATCTCGATACTTAGTGAGCCGACAGCCATTCTTCTCATAGGCCGCGGAAAGGAAAGAAACATCGTGGCGCTATACGTAAATAATCAATGCGAGAAGAGAGGCGCATCTCTCGAGAAGTTAGCAAGTAGGCTGGAAAACGAGGCAAACATTAGCTGGGCAAAAAAGGATAATGCCTACATAGGCTATACAACCTTTAGGGACTTTGGAAAAATGTTCAGCACCATCAAGTCATTCCTCGAAAGTCTATCTAGCTAGGATGATGATGTAAGTTTTTCTAGAATCTTTGCATGTCCCTCCGCCTTCGCAAGTATGGCTGGCAGAACCTCTGGAGATGGGTATGAAGCCTCGATGGCCAGCGATAATGCCTCCTTTACCGCCTTAATAATAATTAGTTGTATTGCTTCTGGCGTTGGATAAGCCACCGCTACGGCTAGACTGACTGCCATTCCATACGCATTCGATAACTCATTCTTAGTGCCCTCCAAGTCTAGCCTTAGCGACTCGGGAGGAATTACAATTTCTCCATCTATGGCTCCTACAAGTGTTAAGCTTCGATAGACTGTTTTTATATCGAGCTTCACTAGTAGCCCTGCAAGTTGGGGAGATATTGTATCGCCTTTCTTCGCTGCAAGAGTTTCCTTCGCTATCCATATCATTCCGTCAACTATCTTTGTCGGTATCTTCATCTTGCCAAACTCTGATAGTATCGGTCCTGGACTGAGCCCAGTATTCATTTCTGGAATAATCACGTCTATATCCACCTTTTCATTGGGCTTGGCGTAAGTCAATACTCTATTCCGCTCAAGCTCAATAAAGAGGAGGAATGGATTCATGTCTGTGAATATTAATCCGATCGGATTTTTCAGCGAGTCTATAAACTGCTTGGCTGCTGCTCTCCCAGCCCTACCGGCTGCTATCGCTGCCAATGTTTTTTTAGATATCTTGATTATAGCTTTACCACTCATTCTCTTTCTAAATTCATGTAGTAGGTCTGCCTTGGTCCTCGTTAGATCTAAGATCCCGATGACAGGACTGGCCCTGAAGAGCTGTTCAAGCTCCTCGATCTTTCTCTTCTTTATGTCACGCATCTTCAGGACGCTTGGTGTATAGCTCATTCTGGATATCATCGCTGTAGCCACTATTTAACCGTCCTCAATGCTTAAAGGGCGCTGGGCTTAAAGCTAAATATACCCTGAGCTGGAATAAGGTAGGTTCAGAGAAAAATTGTCATCAATAGTAAAGCTTGATGAAAAGCTCAGTGAGGCATTAGTGAAGGGAGGAAAGAAGAAATTTACCCAGTCCGTGGAGCTAGTCATAAACTTGAAGGAGGTCGATATTAGTAAGCCTGAAAAACGATTCACCGAGACTATAGACCTGCCCCGGGGCCTTAACGGGAAGCCTAGGAAGGTCGCAGTCATTGCTTCAGGATCAATGGCGCTTGAGGCCGGCCGTAGTCCAAACGTGGATAAAGTATTCGAAAAACCAGAGATTGAGGGGCTGATTGGAAATAAGAAGGCAGCTAAGAAGTTGGCAAGGGAGTATGACTACTTCTTGGTCGAGGCCTCGCTTATGCCAGTGGCGGCCCGTGCATTAGGAGCTGCGCTGGGATCTCTCGGCAAATCCCCAGTTCCCATCCCGCCAGGCACAAATATCGATAGCTTCGCTGCAAAATTCAAGAGAAGCGTTACTGTGAGGCTTAGAAAAATTCCTCAGATCTCATGCATGATAGGCACTGAGACGATGCCAGTCCAGGAACTCATTGAGAATGCAAATGCAGTCATCAACCGAGTGGTTGAGAAGCTTGAGAGAAAGTGGGCAAATGTCAAGTCTATTTATATCAAGACCTCGATGGGAAAGCCGATCAAAGTCGAAATATCGAGGGCTAAGTAGCCTTTTCTAGATAATCGTCATACTTTCCCGAGTCTATCTCTGCTAGGACTTCCTTGGGATTTTTGCCGTCGATGCTTATCCCCATGCTTACACATGTTCCAATGACTGTCTTTACTGCAGATTTGAGGGACTTTACCTTAAGGGACGGCATCTTCAGCCTGGCCACCTTCACGAGAGAGTCGAAGCTGATGTCTCCGGCCATTTCTTTTCCCGGCATCTTCGAGCCCTTCTCTATTCCTGTCTCCTTAGCAATCAGTGCTGCAACAGTGGGCGTCCCGATCTCTACCTTGAAGTCCTTTGTATCAGTATCGACCGTCACTATTACTGGCACCC
>Ga0105162_1000984_pt1 | contig 17122 bp, 17 predicted proteins | sample JNZ201metaG_FD_81532 | JGI IMG/M metagenome (GOLD analysis project Ga0105162, IMG submission 81532) | Hot spring microbial communities from Jinze hot spring, China to study Microbial Dark Matter (Phase II) - JNZ 20120812A | ecosystem: Environmental > Aquatic > Thermal springs > Hot (42-90C) >...
GATGTACTCATCTATGTCTCCTAGTAGCCAGCCCTTGGATTCCCTCTCCAATTCTTCTGGAAGATGTATAAAGTCTCCTGTAAAGAGATAGTTGTTCCCAGCTTCCGTTGTAACTTTCATTATTATACTTCCGGGAGTATGGCCTCCTACAAACATTAATTCTATTCCCGGGAGAAGCTCGAATGTTTCACCATCGAAAGTAAACCATTCTCCTCCTTTCAAGGATTCAAGGTCAACAGGTTGGTAAGCACCTACTTTTCCGAGATACATTATATACGTCGCCCACATCAATTCTTTCTTATGAGCTATGAGAGGCGTCCTATGATCTTTAAAGAGATATGCCTGGCCAGCATGATCTAGATGTAGATGTGTGAAGACTACGTAGGATATATCCTCCGGTCTCAGGCCTAAGAGTTTCAACTGGTTCTCTAATCTATTCTCATCCGTAAACTTGGTCATAGGAAATACTTCCCAAACAGGTCCCCAAGCCTTTTTCGCTTCTGGATGACTGCCCGTATCCATCAAAACTACTCCATCTGAATGCTCTATTATCGCACCTGTTACCGGGATATCCGTCCATACGGGAACCCTAGGTCTCTTCTCAATAATAGTTTCAGTGTATCCTGCTGGATCAGGTAGAAACCACCCTAGTTCTCCAGAGAGGATACCAAAATCTAGAAGATATATGTTCTTCACACCCATAATCCAACCTCATATATTCGTTTATCTTCGCTTATATAATATTTTCCGAAACATATAAGAATAAAAAGATTTAAGAAGAATCATATTCAGAAAGCTTTTGAGGGTTAACAATGTATCTACTTCTTGAGCCTGAGCACAAATATCCAAGATGTTTTTGTAGTGATGAAGAATTATTGATGGCTCAGAGTATTAGAGAATTTACAGAAAAAGAAGTCTTTCCGAGAAGACAGGATCTAGAGGGTGGATGGTATAGAGATGAAGAACTCGCTCACAAGACTTTGTATGAGTTATACTATAAATGTCATAAGCTTGGTTTAACAATCGCAAACCTTCCATCAGAATATGGTGGACTTGGCCTTTCACCGATAGTTAGACAGATGATAAATGAAGAATTATCGAGAGGAGACCCGGGGTTGAGCACCCTCGTAGGCAAAATCCATTGGATAGTATCTTTCATGTACAACAGAGTCAACATCAGAAGAGACCTATTAGAAGAATTTGCTCCTAAACTAACTGGAAACGTTCCATATATAGCATGCGTATGCATCACTGAGCCTGAGGGAGGAGCAAACATCGAAGACCCATCACTAGAGTTCAGAACATTAAACGTAGTCATCGCAAGAAAAGAAGGCGATGTATACATACTGAATGGACATAAGATATGGCCTGGTCCAGCTGCTAAACCAGAGTATTGGGATAGATGGCGGGAAAAATGGCCACATCTATTAGCTGGACATCTTGGTTACTGGGTGGTAGTCTCCGAGGAGCCTGGCAGAGGCGAAGAAGCAGCTGGAATGGTATATGTTCCATACAATGCTAAAGGGATGACTTTCGGGGAACCATACAAGAAATGTGGATTCTGCATGACAGATGAAAACGTAGATATATGGTATGAAAATGTCGAGGTCCCAGCAAGATACAGGATTGATGAAAAGCCCGGTGACGGTTCGAAGATCATTCATGGTTACGTTATAGGTTTAGGTAGGCTGGCTGGAGCAGCGAGGCTTACGGGGGTAGCCACCTCTGTGCTAGAAATAGTTCTAGACTGGACGAAAGATAGAATGATAGCCGGCAAGCCGGTTAGAGAAAGGTCGCTGTTTGCTTCAATACTTGCTCAAATGTATAGAATGATCGATCTTGCAAGACAATACTATTTATCGGTGACGTGGCAAGCTTCCAGACCAGAAGTCTATGGTGAGCCATGGTCTCCTCACATGATCGCTAAATTCTCATCCGCTAGATCTTTTGCAGGAGAAGTAGCGATGTTCTGTACAAATAAAGCGATGGAGCTCATGGGATCCTATGGATACTCCTTTGAGATGAATGTCGAAAAATATTATCGGGACTACAAGATTATTCAAATGTGGCTTGGTGGAGCGCAGAGAGATTTACTAGATATTGCTCAAGGACTTTATGGTCCATTCAGGTGGGGAGGATATGAAGAATGGCTGGGAAGAATCCATGGAAAAGCTAATCCAATAAAGAGCAACGTAGACAAGACTTTATCAGAGGCAGTTGGGGGATCAGAGTCTAAACGTATTAAGAGAGAATTGGAAAAAGACATGGAATACGACCTAGATGAAGCATTGAAGAAGAGGTGAGAAGACCTAGGATAAATTATTTCTCACCTTCAACTATTTTTTCCCTACCCCTGAAGGATATAAGATTCATGAGAATTACTTTAAATTCAGGAATTCACAATATCTATTGCAGATATGGATGAGAGTATCGAGCTAAAATTTCTTCGATTAAAGAAAATGAAGCAGATGCTTAGCGCTAAACCTACCAGTATTACTGAGTCTTCTGTAGGGGAGGAGGATTTTGAAAGATATCTTAAGATTTTCAGAGAAAACTTAACTGAAAGAGGTGAAGAAGTTCTTGAAGCCGCGATGAGAGACTACCCCGATGTAACGAGAAAGATTGTAACATTACTTGCGAAGAAGATTCTAGAAAGGAAAATAATTGATAAGATTTCCGGTGGGGATCTTCTAAGACTATTTGAGAACCTAGGGATACCTGTACGTATAGAGACCAGTATAAAGTATTATAGGCATGGCGAATACAAATCTCTCTCAGACTTACTTAAGGAATAATATCGTTATCAGGCTTCATTTTCTTGTCAAGATGCTCGAAGAATGGTGGTCAAGGATATAGATTTATAGGGAAGCATTTTTATCCATTGAGCGTGGAGGTTGAGTGAGTGTCTTCAGAATACGAAGTCCCAGAAGGATACTACTATACTAGAGAACATGAATGGGTTAAGATAGAGAAGAATAAAGCCCGAGTTGGTATAACGGATTATGCTCAAAGGAAACTTAGAGAGATCATTTTTGTAGAACTCCCGAATGTCGGTCAGAAGATTGGGAAGAATGAGACACTTGCTACGATAGAATCTGTTAAAGCTTCAGCAGATGTCTACTCACCCGTAACTGGCAAAGTGGTCGAAGTGAATAGCAAGCTAATAGATAATCCAGAGTTAGTGAATGAAGACCCATATGGCGAAGGCTGGATAGCCTTAATAGAGCTTGTAGAGCCGATCACATATGAAGATTTTATGGATTCTGACGAATATGTGAAATACTTAGAAGATCTTGAGGAGGCTAAAGCAGAAGAGTGAGACCGTAGAATGGTCTTGGTAAGGGTATACAGAATCTCAAGCATGAGCGATCCTGAAACTGGTAGGAGAGGTAAGATAATTGAACTCGTAGAAGAAAAGAAAACAGTTAGGGCAGGAGGAACTCATGGAATTACCGAAGACTCGCTCATGTTCCATCAAATGCTTCAGGATGCGTTAAGCCACCTGCGGGAACTTGGGTTAATGCCTTATGTGAGAGAACCTGTGAAGCCTAAGATGACACTATACCTCAGCGAGGAAGAATACGAACTTCTCGGAACAAGACTAGAAGTAAACGATGTATATGAGCTGGAATTTAAAGATGCTACTATAAGATTCAAGAAAGCCTTTGACTAAGTATTCTACTTACATACAGTATTCTCTGTACAAGCGTATATAAGGATAGAATTACCAGTACGATCATTGTTAAGTTGATCACTCCTCTAAAGAATGGTTCGAGAAACGAGGCAACCACTAACAAGACTATTCTTTCAGCTCTCTCCATCAATCCTACTCCTTTCAAATCAACATTAAGGCCTTCTGCTCTAGACCTAGTGTAGCTGATGAGGATGGAGGAGGCTAAGCCTAGAGAGCCCAATAGAGGAGTAGTAGCTTCAGAAGCAATCAACCCGATGAAGACTGCTGCTTCCCCTATCTTATCGAGAGTTGAATCTAAGAATGCTCCTATCTGTGTCTCCATGTTCTTCTTCCTAGCTACTGCCCCATCCAACGCATCGAGGAAGCCTGACAAGAGAAGAAGACTTCCCGCTAGAAAATAAAAATAGACATTTTCTCGAGAAAAATAATATGTAGAAGATGATGAGAGAGCTAGGAGGAATGATGTAAGCGTTAGGTCTATAGGTCTTATTCTTGTGGATGAGATCACATCTACGAGACTGCTTGAAAGACGTGTTATAAGCTTATTTTCCAGTTCTCTCTTCTTTTTCAAGCATTTTCCACCCAATTGAGTATTCTTGAAGATAATTTACAGAAACTACATATCGAGCCTACTGAAGGCATACTGCAAACGTCACATTCTCTTAAGGTGATAGGTTGTGAATGTTCTTTAAGTATAGGTAGGAAACGTTTTAGATGAGTCTTAAGGAACCTATACCTGAAGTTAGGTATCTCTTCTTCAATTCTCAGAATCAAATTCTTCCTTTCAACCATTCTCGAGCCTTTAATAAGTGGGCACTCAGAAGAGGCGTAATCGAGATTCTTGGAGATTACATAGTATAGGTCTTCTTGGTCGGTCACCTCTATCAACGGTTTTATCTTCCTAATCAGCTTCGGGTTCATACTAGGTGCGACAGGCTTAATTCTCGACATTTCTTCTACATTTCCATTGAGATATAGGTTGAACAGTATCTCGACGACATCGTCAAGGTTGTGGCCCGTAGCGAGGGTATCGAAGCCATTCTCGTATGCGACCTTATTCATAAGATGTCTCTTAACTATTCCGCATACTCCACAAATTCTCTTATTATTCTTCAAATTGCTAAGATCGCCTATTGTGTAACCATGGTATTTCTTCAGATCGTATACTAAGAGTTCTATAGAGTTTTCTATACAAAACTTCTCTACAACCTTAATGCATTCATCCGAGTGCCCAGGTATCCCTAGATTTAGATGTATGACGGCAAACTTAATGTGAGGAAACAATTCCGAGAAGACTTTCAATAAAGCCATACTATCTTTTCCTCCTGAAGCAGCTATTGCAAGCTTATTCACTCCATTAAGCATCCCATACTTCAACACTGTATTCTTAACCTTCCTCTCATAATAATCTTCAAAACAAGATGAACATAACAAACTGTTTAACCTACTCATCTTAAACAGTGGCGTTTTCTCATTCTTACATCTTCCACATCTATCCATCATTAAGTGACACCACTAGAGAATATTTGAATATTATTTTACGGCGTGAACGCTTAACGTAGAAGAAACATTAGATACACTCATGATATGCTAGGTATTGAACAAGTCTAAACAGAGTATCTGTAAAGTATTCTGGTCACTGTAGTTCTATGAATGAGATCACAGGAATGCCTAATTCCTCTTCAAGCTTTGTATGCATCTTCTTTAAAGATATTATGGTGAATATCCCTGAAACGTTTGCTTTCGCCTCTTTGCACAAGTTTACCAATGCTTTTATGGTTGCTCCTGTCCTGATTATGTCATCTGTTAAGAGTACATATTCTCCTTTCTTTATAGCGTTTCTAGCTAGGTAGATGTATCTATATGTTCCAGACTCGAAGACCTGTTTTATCTCGAGGAAATCTCTTACACCAAGCTTTTTCGCTTTTCTAGCAACCGCGACTTCTTTACCGAGTATCGAAGCTATCTGATATGCGACAGGTATTCCATCCGCTTCAAGGGTTAAGACCTTGTCTACCTTCACAGAGTTCAGTTTTTCGTATTCTGATACGATGAGGTTCTTCAAGAATACTGGGTCATATATTATTAAGCTACTATCTACTGCACCAAACTCATCAACTATTATCCTCTTGTTTACTTCATTCATTAAGTATTCTCTCTTGAATATATTAAATATTGAGCGTGCTGTTTCAAGGCTCGGGACGACATGTCCATTAACATACCTGCTTAAGGCTGTCGGGGGGATTTCTAGCATAGATGAGAGTTTGTCATAGGATGTCATCTTCTTCAGGATTCTAAGAGCCTCGATCGAGTATAGCCTATAATTCAATTCTTCAACTTTCTTCATGAATTCAACTATTAACATCGCCGGAGTTACTATTAAAGAGATCGTAGCACTCCTGATATTCTTGAGTTCTGGTAAATTAGGGCTAGCCTTCCTGCTGCTTCACGAATACTGGGAGTTCATCTAGATATACTAGTTCACCCGTATACCATGGACCCTCGATCCAGATGGTGGCTTTGCAGATTACCTCTCCACCTGCCTTCCTAACCAACTTCTCTAAAGCTGTAATAGTTCCACCAGTAGATACAACGTCATCCAGTATACATACTTTCTTATTACTTATCTTCTCTACATCTTCTTTCACGAATAGGAGAACTTGTCTCCCCTTCGTAGTTATCGATGAACATTCTTCTAGGAGATAGTCTCTCATATACGCCTTTACGGATTTTCTAGCGATAACTAGTTTCTTGTGACCGAGCTTCTTGGTCACTTCATATGCGAATGCTATAGCTTTGGCTTCCGGAGTAACTATGATCTCGGGGGCGTATTTCTTAATCTTCTCGGATAGCAGGTCTGCAGCTGTCTGAATGAATTCTATGTCTCCTAAGATTAGGTCTGCGTTTGAAGCTATCCAGATATCGTTCGAGACTTGTATAATTGGTAACTCCCTTACTAATCCGCCTAATTGTATAATATGTTTTTCTTGACCTTTATACTCTAAGACTCTAGGAGACATTCAACTCACCATTACAAAGCTATAGTAAGCCATAAAGAGGAGTACAATAACGCATCCTATAATCATCACTGTATCTTGAAGTCTTAGAGGTTTAGACTTCCTCCGGTTCATAATGCTTGGACGCAACTCTAATGCTAATACAAGTTTTTCCGCATTGTCTATACTCTTTATAATTAAGGGGATTAATAATGGTATGTGACTCCTAATCCTCTTGACTAGAGAACCTTTATCGAGCTCTAACCCTCTGGATGTATGAGCTTCTTTAATTGATTTATAATCTTCTGCAGTAATATACAAGTTTCTGAAAGCCAATGCGAAGACTGCACCGACCTGAGGGGGTAGCTTGACAGAATTAATTGTTCCGATTATTTCCGTCGGTTTAACAATCAATATGAAAGCTACAGAGATCATTATTATGAGTAGTAATCTAAGCATCATGAATAGTCCGAAGAATAGGTCGAATCCTCCACCTGTCGAGTGGAATAGAGACCAATTTCCGAGAAATGTCAAGACGGGCCATGAAAGTAATACCAGTGGGAGCATAATCTTCATCTTCTTAAAAACCGAGAATGCTGAACCAGATAAGATCAATATCAAGGTCGAGGATGCGAACAGTGTTAGAAGGCTATAGAGGTTTCTACAGATGAATACCATGGAAAACCACGTAATGAATAAGAGTATTTTTGTTCTCGAATCTAGATCGAGAGCTATTTTGCCAAGCATTTCTCTTCACCTTCTATCGATAAAGGTTCAATTCCAACCTCTTGAACCAATGAAATATTATTCAACAGTTCTAGGGGGCTTCCTTCTGCATAGACGCTTCCATCCTTCAGTATCGTCAACCTGTCAGCGACAGATAGCGCGAAATCTGAATCATGTGTTACGACAACAATTGTTTTATTCATGTCCCTTAGCTTTTTAATAGTATTCATCATCTGCTCCAGAGTTCCCTCATCTTGGCCGGTAGTAGGTTCATCCAGGATTATTATCTGCGGGTCCATTGCTACAACAGATGCTATGTACAGTCTAATCTTCTCTCCCATGCTTAGAGAGTATGGACTTGAATCTTTCCTATCTTCTAGGTTCAACATGCGTAAAGCTACATCAACATTCTTTTCATCTAGACCGAGGTTTCTAACACCAAATGCGACTTCATCCCAAACTCTTTCTGAGACAAAGTATTTCTCAGGGTCTTGGAAGACTATTCCAACAAACTTTGACATTTCGGCAGGGCTAGTCTTCTTCGTATCTACATTATTCACCAACACTGTTCCTCTAGATGGTTTCAGTAATCCATTGATATGTTTCATCAAGGTAGTTTTCCCTGAACCATTCGGACCCATGACTGCATGTATCTCGCCCTTCCTAATCTGTAGAGATACATTCTTCAAAACATATTCCTTACTATATCTATAATATACTTCTCTAAATTCAATTATAGGGTCATCTGAAAGTTCGGTTACAGTCTTACTATTTGTAGTCTTGGTCTGTTGTGGCCACGGAAGTGTATTTTCTGATCGCTCTGGGGTTATGTGTATCCATCGGTCTACGACTTTCTCCAATCCTTTTAGCCTCCTCCCAAGTATTATTACTCCTTTTCCTTTTTGTTTTAGTAATTCTATTGTTTTTGCTACTATCATCCTACTGTTCCAGTCTAGGTTCACTACCGGGTCATCCATCACAATGTATTTCGGGTCTGTTAGGATTGTAGAAGCTATGACTAGCCGATGTTTCAATCCTCCTGAAAGTTCATGAACATAGTATCTCCTATACTTCTCTAGTTCAAAGAGCTTTAGAACTCTCTCAAGTGTATCTCGGTCATCTTCCTTCATACTTAATTCTAAGTCTTCTTCAACTGTTAATCCGAAGACCTGTAATTCATAGTTTTGGAGGACTACTCCAATTGACTTTATTATTTCTTTAATCGGCTTTCCTAGAAGTTCTTCACCATCTACTCTCAAGCATCCTGATACTTCTGCCCGTATCCTGTTAGGGATGACTCCTGAAAGACAGTATGTGAGAGTTGTCTTCCCCGAAGCGCTTGGACCCACTATAGCTAATGCTTCGCCAGGCTTAACCTTGAAAGATATATTTCTCAGTATCCATTTGGAATCATATCTACAATTCAGGTTTCTGACTTCAAGAGAATCTAGAACCTCCATTTAATTAAGTTCCTCCTCAATAACGGTGGAGTAACTGCGGCCATGACTAAAGGTGTACCTATCAGGATTGGTGGGAGATCACTTAACGCTAGAAATACAATGGCTGGGCCGAAGGGGGCCACGCCTACTAAGTCGAATCCAACTGCAACTATGGGAACCATGACAACTCCTGATAATAGGCTGATTAACGCGATCTTCAGTAATCCCTTGCTGGAAGATGCGTCTTGAGGTTTACAGATTAATCCTGGAATTAACCCTGTAAGTCCTACGCCTATGAGGTCGAAGACCGGGGTAGCTGGATTAAAGTATCCGCCTATCAACGCCCAGAGAGTGTTACCTAAGGCGCCTGATACGAATCCTATGATTGGGCCATATAATATCCCGAACACGCATGGGAGAAATGCTAGGACTCTCCAGTGGATTGCGCCCGGGATCAGCGGTATAGGAGCTGTTAGTAGGAAGCCGACACCTGTTACAGCTGAAGCTACCGCCATGTAGGCTATACCTGTGAAAGGGTCAGGTCTCCTTAATTTAGTACCCTGCTGAACCATGTTGATTTTCTCGTTACAATTTTATTTAAAGCTGCCTAGACATACGCTTCTAAAATTAACATAAACATGTATAGGCTATAAGCTGCCCCTATAATCTTCTATTCTACTCTTTATCTTCTCAACTTCCTGAATTAGATTCATAACAATTCTTTCTGCTTCACCAAGGTATTCTATTGGTTTTAGCTTAGCCAATTTTTCAATTTCTCCCGCAGGGACCAGACTCTCTAATTCTTCTATTATCTTTTCAGGTCTTTCTCTAACTATTCTCTGAATTATCTCGTAAGCCTTAGAGTGTCCATGTCTTCTCAAGTATAATTGGAAGGCTTCAGAAAGAATTTCAGGATGTTTTTCAACATCTAAGGCCATTCTCTCTTTATTGATCTGCATCTTATCAAGTATTGTTAGTAGATTCTTTACCCCCATATATGTTAGGGATAGAGGAACTCCATAGAATCTCTTAACCACTGAGTCTGAGAGATCTCTATGGAGTCTACTCGATATTAATCTCGTACTCATGTATGATAAGATGCTCGATGCTAAGTCGAATGCCCCTTCAGCATTTTCCAGTAGTATGGGGTTAGATTTATGAGGCATAGTCGATGAATGCACTTCACCTACTTCTAAAGGGAAGGATACATATTCTATCAATGAGAGCATCCATATGTCTCTACAAAGATTTGATAGTATCGAGTCTAGTATTGATATCTCCATCAAGTAGCTCGATAAAATTTCATGTGGTAGAATCTGGGTAGTGGCTGGGAAATAAATAAGTCCTTGAGATTCAACGAAAGACTTACTGAAAGAAATCCAGTCAACCTCGGGGTAGACGAATTTCAAAGCATTATGGTCTCCTACAGCTCCACCCAGCTTACCTGGAAACTTCATATCCGCTATCTGCTCTAGGATCTTAGCTATTCTGTAAGCATAGTTAACGATGAATCTACCGAAAGTTGTGGGAACTGCGGGTACACCATGTGTTCTGCCAAGCATAACGGTATCGACATACTGGAGAGAGATGCTGGACAGCTTGTCTACAAGTTTAAGAAGAACAGGCACTAAAACTTCTCGGTTGAATCTATTGAGTAACGATGAGTAGGCGAGATTGTTTACATCTTCAGAAGTTAAGCCTATATGTATGTACGGCTTCAAGATTTCTAGTTTCTTCTCATCAAGCTTCTCCATCAGATACTTTACGACTGCAAAGACGTCGTGACCTAATTTCTTCTCGAATTCCTTAACCTTCCCAGCATCTTCTAATGAGAAATTTCGATATATATTTAAGAGGATCTCTCTCCAATCACTTGGAAGCAAGGATGATTTTGAATACTCGACTTCCTCAATGAATTCAGCCAAGTATTCTATCTCAATCCTGACCCTCTCTTTTATCAGAGCGTACTCGGAGAAGTAATCCTTTAGATTAGACAGCTTTTCTCTATATCTTCCATCTATCGGCGTTATAGCTTCTAATGGATCCACTACTTTACGACCTCCATTCTAGCTGCTGCTCCCACTGAAACTAGCTTTATAGGCTTACCTACAAGATTCTCAATAGTCTCCACGTATGTTCTAGCATTCTCAGGTAGAGCATCCCACCCTCTCAAGGTTATCTTTCTCCATTCTTCTCTCCCTAGATCGGGCCAACCATCTAGATAAGAATAGATAGGGGTTGCTTTCTCAAGCATCTTAACGTTTGGAGAAGCTATCCTGATTGTTTTTCCATCTACATCATATTCTACGCATATAGGTATCTTCCTTAACCCGCTTAAGACGTCTAGCTTTGTTAACGCTACCCAATCAATACTGTTTATCATTATGCTGTATCTCAGTAGAGGGATATCGAGCCATCCAACTCTTCTAGGTCTTCCCGTAGTTGTCCCGTATTCTCTACCTTTCTCTCTAAGAATGCTTCCTTCCTCGTTCCTTAACTCTGTGGGAAATACCCCCGCTCCTACTCTAGTCGTGTATGCCTTCATCACTCCGACTATCTCCGAGATCTTTCTAGGACCTATTCCACAACTCGTGAATACCGCTCCTATAGTAGTATTAGATGACGTTACATAAGGATATGTTCCCTGGTCTATGTCAAGCAAGGTTCCCTGCGCACCTTCGAAGACGATCTTTTTTCCTTCATCTAATGCTTCATTTAGGATTATCTCTAAATCGCATGTATTTTCTGAAAGTTTCTCAGCTATCCTAACGCTTTTCTCGATGTCTCCAATGGATAGTTTATGGAAGTCTTCTAGTAGCTTGACCTTGCTCTCGAGTACTTCAGGGTCTAGCAAGTCTCCTATCTTGATACCTATTCTTAAAGCCTTGTCCGAGTATGCTGGACCTATGCCTCTCCTCGTCGTACCTATTAGTTCTCTACTTCTAAGCTTCTCAATCATCTCATCGAGCTCTTTATGTACGGGGAGGACCACATTGGCATTCTTGCTTATCAGAGGTTTAACATCTATCCCTATGCTTTTTAACAATTCAATTTCTTCGATAACTTCATCCAGATCTACTACTGTGCCAGAAGCTATACATGGTCTTGCTCCAGATGCTGAACCAGCTGGAAGCATATTGAATCTTAGCTCCCTGCCGTCTAAGACCACGGTATGTCCAGCGTTTGCTCCTCCTTGAAATCTTACAACGTATTCTGCATCTCTAGACAACAAATATGATATTTTTCCTTTTCCTTCATCTCCCCATTGCAACCCTATTATGGCTACGCCTGTCATGGACTACTTCACTAGTCTATATTACCTCTACGTCATGAGGCATGCTTTCCCTTATCCCTGCTTGGGTTACCCTAACAAATATCGAGTTGCGTTTCATTTCATCTATTGTTCTAGCGCCTAAGTAGCTCATCCCAGATCTTAATCCTGCCAGCAGCTTCTTTATCATCTCTGACGCTGAACCTGTATAGGGCACGTATGCCTCGACACCCTCAGCGTAGTACGAATACTCTGAGGAATCTATCAATGCTTCTGAGAACTCTTCTCTAGACCTAAATTCTCTACCAAGCATAGCGTAGATTGAAGCCATCCCTCTATAGATTTTATATCTTCTACCATTCTTGACTATAACCGCCCCAGGACTCTCATCGGTTCCCGCTAACAATCTTCCTATCATAACTGAAGAAGCACCTGCAGCTAACGCTTTGACTATATCTCCACTCTCCCGTATCCCGCCATCAGCTATTATAGGTATATCCATCTTCTCAGCTGCTTCACCGCATTCAAGTATTGCAGATAGCTGTGGTACCCCTACCCCAGCAACTATCCTAGTAGTGCATACCGAGCCTGGTCCTACACCTACCTTCACCGCATCAGCTCCAGCGGAGGCAAGGTCTTCTACGCCTTCAGCTGTTGCGACATTGCCAGCGACTACCTGCACATCATCTCCATACAAATTCTTTAGCTTCTTTATTGTTTCTATACACATGGTTGTATGTCCATGTGCAACGTCTATAACTATCGCATCAGCACCAGCCTCAATCAAGAGCTTAGCCCGATATATCTCATTCTCCTTTACGCCTATAGCTGCTGCAACCATCAATCTACCCTTAGGATCTCTGGAAGCATTCGGGTAGGCTTCTCTCTTCAACAAGTCAACGCATGTTATTAATCCTTTAACTCTATTGTCCTTGTCGACTATTGGGATTTTCTCGACCTTGTACCGTCTGAATATATTCTTGGCTTCTTCTATGGATATGTCTGATTCAGCAATGACCATACTACTCCTAGGGGTCATACACTTACTGACGAGCATTTTATCATCTTCGAATAATACGTCCCTCTTAGTCAGTATCCCCAGAAGCCTATTCTCTGAATCTACGACGAGCAAACCGCTTATTCCAAGAGTCTTCATTAATTCTCTTGCTTCTCCCACAGTCTTATCTGGAGATATGGTCGTAGGCTTCTCTATGATTACATTATCTGCTCTTTTTACTTTAGCAACTTCCTCCGCTTGTCTTTCCGGAGGGATGAAGCGATGTATTACTCCTATTCCACCTTCTCTAGCAAGAGTAATGGCCATAGCGGATTCCGTTACAGTATCCATAGCTGCAGATGCGATGGGAATATTTATCATAATCTTCCCGGCGAATCTAGTCGTAGTAGATATCTCTCTCCTAGATACTACAGAAGACTTCCTAGGTAGTAGGAGGACATCATCAAAAGATAATCCAAAATCTTCTAAGACTTTAACCAAGAAATCCCACAGCCGATCATTAAAAACCAGGATATATCTTTTATCTCATCTAGCCGATGAAATTTAACATCCTTGGATAAAGATGAAGATCACAGATTTAGCCTTCCTAGGAATTAGAGTTAATGAATTATTAGTAAACCAGTTTATCTAGAGAATTCATCCTTAACGCATTCTTTACTTCTCTAGCTATCCGCCTACCCATAGACATCGGCTCATCGTGATAGTATACGGAGTAGGGAGAACCGTTAGGATAGAGATTTGTCCCTGCTACTATTCTAGCAGATACTTCGAATACTATAAATCCTCTAACTGGATGATATATCGTTTCTATGCAGAAGGGACCGATCAAGCCTGGATAAAAAAGCTTCCTGGCAGCTGATACAATCCTTATCGTATCTTCCAATAAACTTACTAGGTATTTTTCTCTAACAACGACGGGGATATTCCCTGTTACCGTATAGTCGAGGTAGTCTTCAATTATCAAGGGTAAGCCTCGATGTATTTCGTCTATAACCTCTAATCTTCTATCTATCCCGAGGAGTTCTAGTCTCCCCTCTTCTAATCTTGGGAGATTCTTCTCTCCGAGAACACTGTAGAAGAAGTGAGGGTAATATCTTACTCCTGCAATGAATTCCTCTATCACTAAGTCATCCAGACCATCTACTACGTTCTTTACTTTGAGCTCATTAAACCTTGTATAGAATTCTTCTTTGTTAGAGGCTTTGAAGTACCCCTTCCCTCCTTTCGCTCCGTGGAGTTTGACGATTACAGGTTTATCTATCTCTGAAGGGTTTCTATAAATCTTCGGAGTGTTTACTCTAGCTTCCTCCAACCATTCTCTTTGCCTCCTTCTATCACCTTCCCAGTATAATGTTAGCCTATTTCCGATCAGCGGCACTCTAAATCTCTCGAGAATGTTGTCAGACCCAACATATTCTACGAAAGATCCATGTGGTACAATTACTACGTTTTCAGAGATTAGCCGCTTCTGAAAATGGTCGGTGAGAATCTCTTTATAGCTTTCAACCTCCATGAATATGTCTGGCGTAGCTTTAGGGAAGCTCTCATAATATGGCTTGTTCTCTCTTAATACTATTCCTACAGAAGTTATACCTTCTCTTCTGGCTCCATGAAATATCTGGAGAGATGAATGTGAACATATTGTCCCTATCTTGATATCTGATTCATTGTAACCAGACAAGATACCTAGTATTTCGCTCCTATCAATCATGTTAGGATCTTCTCCAACTTATCCTGTCTTAAAGCTTCTCTGATCTCGAAGGCTATTCTTCGACCAACACTAATTGGGAATCCCCAAAGATTCTCAGAGTACGGAGTGAACTTCGTTCCCGGAGAACCTGGTACTCTTACGCTAACATCGTACACGACGATCTCTTCATGCGGAGGGCCGGGCGTTACTATGCCTTGAAGAGCGAATGGACCTATGACTCCTGGAGAATGAGTCTCCTGCGTAGTCTTCACAAATTTTTCAGCCAGCTCGAAAGCTCTCTCCAGTAAAGATTCTCTAATCGTACACGCTACGTGGCCGACCTCGATATTTCTCACCACGACATATTTCAATACCTCTAATTGTTGGGTGGCGGGTAATCGGAGTAACCCATCGATGTTCGTCTGCCTTCTCATATCTATCCCTAATAATTCTATCTCTCCATCTAGAGGAGAGTAGAAGAAGTTAAAATTGAAGGGTGCTCCTACTACTAGTTCTTCTATTACTGCTTTCTCTAAAGCTTCTCTAGCGATTAATTTCTTCTCTATAAGGGCTGCTGATTTTTCTTCAAACTCTTTCGCAGATGAAACTATAAAGAAACCTCTCTCGTATTGTCTAGCTGCTTCAGATACCTTAACTATGACTGGACCATCAATCTCTTCTGGACTTCTAAGAATTCTAGGGTACGGTATACCTGCCTTCTCTAACAATTTATACTGGTTGAGGTCGATCCCCCTCTCTTCGATCTTTAGAAGATATCTATTTCCGAAGATAGGTATTTTCAATAGGTTCTCTATCGTTTCGTACCCAACATATACGGATAGACCTCTGTGAGGAACTAGTAACGTACTCTTTCTTCTAAGCTCTTCTTGAACTTCTTCTCTAGCTATCTCACTGAATTTCTCTAATACTAGTACTTCATCTACTATGCCGACCTTCTTTCCAAATCTTTCTCTAGAGACAAAGTATTTCGAATAAGTCTTCTCTCTATTTTTCTGGCATATGACGATCGTTTTGAAATCCTCGTCTTTTGCCCCTCTACATACTTCTAGAGCAGAATGTGTTCCGATAACGCCTATAGTCAGTTCCCTTGTATGATAATACTTTTCCATGATCCTTGTTATTTCATCTTTAGGAATCATCTATTAACTGGTTGGTGAGTTAGAATAATAATCTTTTCCCAATAACGAAGAGAATAACTATACATGGATATTGCTTTCGTCTAATAATTTAGTTTTTCTTATCTACAGGTCAGCTCCTAGCTATCTTCTATGAATGTATCCTATCAACTCTTTTATTGATTTGAAACCATTTTCCAACATGAACCTCTCTATCCCTCTCGTTACTTCCGTGAATACTTCTAAGTCTCTTCTTACTATAGCGGAACCTATACCTACAGCGGATGCTCCAGCTAAGATCATCTCGATTGCGTCTTCAGCCTTCTCTACTCCTCCCACCCCTATAATCGGTATATCTGGGAACTCTCTATAGATCTCGTATATAACCGCTAGGGTAACAGGCTTTATACAGGGTCCTGATAATCCTCCCAGAATGTTTGAGAGAACAGGTGATAATGAATTTATATCTATCGCTAGAGCTTTCAAAGTGTTTATAGCTGTTATTCCATTGAGACCTGCGCTTATGAATTTCTCTATGATGTCCTTATTAGAATGAAATAACGAGATTTTTACCAGTAAAGGCTTATCGGATATGCTCTTTACTTCTTTAATTATTTCTTTCGTAAGTTTTACATCCGAGCCGATATCCAAACCGTATCCTCCAACGTGAGGGCATGACAAGTTTAGCTCAATAGCGTCTGAGCCTGACTCAACCATCTTTTCAGCTACATAGGTGAATTCTTCGATGCTGGTCCCGCCTACACTTGCTATAATCGGGATCATGATATCTTTCTTCGCTTTAGAGAGTTCTATACTGAATTGTTCTACTCCTGGATTTCTTAATCCTATTGCATTAAGATAACCATATCCGAGATCTACGAAGACCGGGTTAATGTAACCCGTACGGGGATCCTTAGTTATGGTCTTAGTAGTTAATGCACCTGCACCAGCTTCTTCCACTCTTTTCAGTTGACCATAAGATCCGCCGAGGATCCCTGAAGCTAGTACCGTAGGATTCCTTAAAAAGAGATCTGAGATAAAGATTGTTAGGTCAGGTAAAGAATTTTTATCATTGCTTACGCATTCGTCATCTGCATCGGTTAATGGTTCATGCATATTTTCTCATTACTCCTTCTCGACAAATCTTCAAGC
>Ga0105162_1000986_pt1 | contig 17112 bp, 18 predicted proteins | sample JNZ201metaG_FD_81532 | JGI IMG/M metagenome (GOLD analysis project Ga0105162, IMG submission 81532) | Hot spring microbial communities from Jinze hot spring, China to study Microbial Dark Matter (Phase II) - JNZ 20120812A | ecosystem: Environmental > Aquatic > Thermal springs > Hot (42-90C) >...
CTATACGGTAGCGGCGCCACAGGTTGGGGTCTTGCTTTATAGTGGCTAAATCGGGATTGGTGATTATGAGGGCTGAACCTTCTCCAGCCCAGTTATAAATTTTCCCTAACAACTCCTTAAGTTCAACCGGGTTTAGAAAGCCGTGAAGCCCTATCATAATTATCCCGACCACTGGTTCCGGGCCAAAGAAGTCAAGGCAAACCGGTAAAATTTCTTCATCCCAGCGCTTAAGGTCCCCACAGTGGTAACGAGCGTTAGGGAAATTGCGCAGAAGTTTAGAGCCTTCTCTAACCACATCCGGATCTTTGTCAACGTATAAAACTCTACATTCTTTTCCCACAAGCTGATGGGTGTGGCCAGCAGTGGGTATGCCTGCACCAGCTACAAAGAAATTTTTAAAGCCTTCCTGGTAAAGTTCAAGGGTAGCAACTCTCCCAAAAAGCCATCTTTCTATGATAGCCTGGCGATATGGGCCTGCTTTCCGTAAGAACCTGTAGACTAACTTCTCAAGTAGGGACAGCTGGCCTTCTTCATCGGTGATGATAGCAGCCATCACCATACCAGTCCTGTAGATTGGCATCGGTGAATAACCCCTAAAGGGTGTATTTTCTGAAGCCTGCGATTATTGCCTGCTGGGGGAAAGCCTCCAGCTCTTCTTCCGGGATTTGGTTGTGCTTGAGGCGTTCCCCTTCTTTCTCCATAGCCAGCTCCCTAAGCGCTTCCATAATCCTTGAAAGGTCCACCCCCTTAGGGCAGCGGGCATAACAGGCCTGACAGGCAGCGCAGAACCAAATAGTGGCTGACTTCAGAACATCTTCCACCTGCCCGAGCTGCAGGAGGCGTATAACCTGGCTTGGCAATAGGTCCATTGCGAATGCAGCCGGGCATCCGGCGGAACATTCCCCGCACTGATAACAGGCCAGGAGGTCTTGTCCGCTTAATTCCTCAACTCTCCTGACTAATGGGTTAAAGAGGAATTTCTCCAGAGAAATTACCGCCCCCATATTCCCTCCCAGATTTGCCTTCAAATCTTACCTCAACTTGGCTTTTTTGTCAATAGGTTTTCTCAGCCGGACAAACTTCGGATTGCCCTGTCCCTGACTTGTGGTATAATTCTAACGAGTCACTTTGTGCTGGAGGCTTTATGAAGAAACCGATTTCATTGAAGGTAAACGGTGAAATATTCCAGGTAGAAGTAGACGAAGAGATTTCCCTTCTTGAAGTCCTGCGAGATTACCTCCACCTGACCGGAACTAAGAAAGGGTGTGGGGAAGGTCTTTGCGGCTCCTGCACCGTCATCGTGAACGGTAAAGCAGTCCGTTCCTGCACATATAAAGCGACAAAAGCCGATGGAGCATTGGTGGAAACTATTGAGGGCCTGGCTAAAGGTGGTGAACTTCACCCCCTCCAGAAAGCTTTCATTGACTATGGGGCAATCCAGTGTGGTTTCTGCACCCCAGGAATGATCATGAGCGCTAAGGCTTTGCTCGATCAAAACCCTTCCCCCTCCGATGAGGAAATCCTCAGAGCTATCCAGCCCAACCTGTGCCGATGTACAGGCTATTCCTCCATTATTAAAGCAATAAAGGCTGCGGCTGCCGAGCTCAGAGGCGAAGGGTACGTTCCCCCTGTTTTGCCCCCGAAAGTAACCCCTTTAAGAGTGGTGGGAAACCTCTTCCCCAAGCCAGATGCTATCCTCAAAGCAACCGGGAAAGCCCTTTACGCTGCTGACCTGTACTTTGAAGGCATGCTTTACGCCAAAGTCCTGAGAAGTCCTTACCCCCATGCTCGCATCCTCAAGATAGATACTTCCCGCGCGAAAAGCTTGCCCGGCGTGGTAGCCGTCCTCACAGCTGAAGACGTCCCGGGCGATAAAACCCACGGTGTTGTGCGCAAAGATTGGCCTGTCTTTGCTGTGGATAAAGTCCGATATGTAGGCGACGCTATCGCCATGGTGGTGGCCGAAAGTGAGAAAATTGCCTCTGAAGCCTTAAAACTCATTGAAGTGGATTACGAACCCCTTCCAGTGGTCACTTCACCTCAAGAAGCCCTCAAACCTGAAGCCCCCAAAATCCATGAAGGCGGCAACCTCCTCAAGCATATCTCCATCCGCCGCGGTAACGTTGAGGAGGCCTTCGCCAAAGCCGATGTAATTGTGGAAAGGGTTTACCGTACCCCAACCTACGAACACGCCTTCATGGAGCCCGAGGCAGGGGTCGCTACTGTGGATTCCGAAGGAAACATCACAGTTTATGTGGGTTCCCAGATACCATTTTTAGATCGGCGCCAGATAGCTGAAAGCCTGGCCATCCCTGAGGAAAAGGTAAGGGTGGTGGGAACATTTATCGGTGGAGCCTTCGGCGGAAAAGAAGACATATCTGTGCAAATACACCTGGCCCTGGCAGCCCTTAAAACCGGCCGGCCCGTTAAGATGGTCTTTTCCCGCGAAGAATCCTTCAGAGTTCACCCCAAACGCCACGCCACTACAATCCGCCTGAAAACCGGCGCCACTAAGGACGGGAAACTTCTGGCCCTGGAGGCGGAAATTTACGGAGATGCAGGAGCTTATGCTTCCCTCAGCGAGCACGTCATGACTCGTACAGCTACCCATATTTCTGGCCCCTATCAAATTCCCAATTTGAAGGTTGATTGTTATGCTGTTTATACCAACAACCCGCCTTCAGGGGCTTTCCGGGGCTTTGGAGTTCCCCAGGCAGCCTTTGCTATAGAAAGCCAGATGGACATAATGGCTGAGGAGCTGGGCTTATCACCCCTGGAAATCCGCAGGATAAATGCCCTCAGAACAGGCTCAAAGACAGCCCTCGGACAGCTTTTGGAGGAAAGCGTCGGGCTTCTGGAAACCATTGATAGAGTTGAAGAAGAAATAAGGAAAACCTATTTTGTCCCGGTAGAAGGGAACAAACGAAGGGCCTGGGGTATAGCCTGTGCTATGAAAAATGTGGGCCTTGGGGGCGGAGCTTCCGATAAAGCTGGAGCAGAGGTGGAGGTAACCGAGGAGGGCACTATAATCGTACGGGCGGGGGCAGCTGACCTTGGAGGAGGCTTATCGGGGGTTGTGGCAGCTATAGCAGCTGAGGAGTTCGGTCTATCCGGCTGGCAAGCTTCGGATTCGCCACCGGTTAAAGTCATCCTGGCTGATACAGGTTACACTCTGGATGGTGGCCCTACCACGGCTTCAAGGCAATCCTTTATAACAGGAAATGCAGTGCGCATTGCTGCCCGCCGGGTAAAAGAGCTTCTAACTCGCATTGCTGCTGAGGAGTTAGACGTTTCACCGGAAGAAATCACTTTTGAGGGAGGGTTCGTTAAGGCAGGGGAAAGGGCTTTATCTCTGGGCCAGCTTGTTTCAATAGCCAAAAAGCAGGGGCAGGAAGCAAGAGCCTCCTCCATCTACGAGGCTCCCGCCACTGTCCCGATAACCCAGGAAGGCCCCCACCATTTTGCTTTCGGATTTGCCACCCAGGCAGCTCTCGTGGAAGTGGATGTGGAAACAGGCGAAGTGCGCGTGCTTAAAGTCATTGCCGCCCACGACGTGGGCAAAGCTATAAGCCCGTTGGGGGTTGTGGGTCAGATAGAGGGTGGAGTCATGATGGGAATCGGCCTTGCTTTGAAAGAAGAGTTCGCCCTTAAGGATGGGATCCCCCTGGCCAAGGGGTTCAAAGATTACCAGATCCCCAGAGTTAAGGATATGCCTGAGATTGTGCCCATTATCGTTGAAGCTCCTTCCTCCCAGGGGCCTTTTGGAGCCAAGGGCATAGGGGAAATTCCATCCATCCCCACACCTCCAGCCATTGTCAACGCCATTTACAAAGCGTGTGGAGTTCGTTTTTATCATTTGCCTGTTAAAAGCCATGAATTGAGGGAGAAACTATGTCAAAAGCCAGCATAACGATAGTGGGTCTGGGATTTGTGGGAAGCTCCATAGGTTTAGCCCTTAAAAAATCGGGGGCTGATATCTTCATAACGGGCCACGATAAGGAGCCGGAAGTAGCCCGCGAGGCCCTCAAAATCAAAGCTGTGGACCGAACTGATTGGAACCTCATAAATGCCTGTGAGAAAGCAGATATAGTTATTCTCGCACTTCCCCTTCAGGCGATTCGGGACACAATGCAAGTGGTAGGTTCATACTTGAAGCCCGGGTGTCTGGTAACGGACACGGCTACCCTTAAAAGGCCGGTGATAAAGTGGGCTGAGGAATTGCTTCCGAAGCACGTAAGTTTTGTGGGGGGTAATCCGATAATAAGCCCCCAGGGAGGGGTGAGTGGGATAAAAGCAGCTTCAGCAGATGTGCTTAAGGGTGCACTTTACTGCCTCACTCCATCCCCCGAAGCCAGCGGAGAAGCCGTGGAGCTGGCGGTGGCTCTGGTAAAAACCATGGGTTCTACTCCATACTTTATGGACCCGGCAGAGCACGATGGCATTATGGCCGGGATAGAGCAATTGCCCCTGGTAACAGCAGCAGCGCTTATGGGAACCCTCTCTTATTCGCCACCCTGGAAGGATATGAGGAGGCTTGGAGGAACAGCTTTCAGCCAGGGAACGGCCTCCTTAGGGGAAAACCCCGCTTCCATAACAAGAGCTTTCTTGGAAAACGCCGATAACGTGATCCGTTGGATTGACGAATTCATTTCCCATCTGGAATTGCTTAAGCAGGAACTTCAAGAGCAGGATGAAAAGGCCTTAAACACTTACTTTGACCGGGCCATGGCTGAAAGAACGCGCTGGCTGAAGGACAAAATCACCGGCCAATGGGAGGAAGTTCCAGAGCCACCAAAACCTCCGGGAATGCTGGAGAGTTTTCTGGGAATTCGCTTTAAAAAACCTTAAAGGAGGAAAGCATGAGAGAGGATAAACTTGCCTGGATTGATGAAGAACTGAAAGCTCTCAAAGAGCAAGGCCTTTATATAAACATCCGCACGATCCAATCCCCTCAGGGCGCCTGGCTCATCGTAGATGGTAAAAGGGTCCTCAACTTCTGCTCCAACAACTACCTCGGATTAGCAAACCATCCCAAACTCAGGGAAGCAGCCCGCAAAGCCATTGAAGAGTGGGGTGTTGGTCCCGCCGCTGTCCGTACCATCGCCGGTACCATGTCCCTGCACCTGGAATTGGAAAGAAAGCTCGCCCAGTTCAAAGGAGCCGAAGACGCCATATCCTTCCAGTCAGGCTTCAAAGCTAACCTGGCAACGATCCCGGCCCTGGTGGGTGAGGGCGATGTAATTTTCTCTGACGAACTTAACCACGCATCCATAATAGATGGATGTCGCCTTTCAAGGGCCAGAATAGTGCGCTACAACCATTGCGACCCCGCTGATCTGGAAGCCAAGATCCAGCAAGAAGCAGGAAATTACCGGCGGGGAATAATCATAACGGACGGCGTGTTCTCCATGGATGGGGACATTGCCCCATTGCCAGAGATTGTGGAGATAGCTGAAAAATACAACCTTATGACCATGGTTGACGATGCCCATGGTGAAGGAGTGCTTGGGCGAGGTGGAAGGGGAATTGTTGACCATTTTGGCCTGCACGGACGAGTTGATGTGGAGATAGGCACTTTATCCAAAGCCTTTGGCGTGGTGGGAGGATATGTAGCCGGGAAAAAGAAAGTGGTGGAGTGGCTCCGCCAGAGGGGCAGGCCTTTCCTTTTCTCCAGTGCCATGACCCCCGCCGATGTAGCGGCCTGCATAGCTGCCGTTGAAATCCTTGAAGAATCCACCGAACTTGTGGACAAGCTCTGGGAAAATACCCGCTACTTTAAGGCTGAGATGCGCCGCCTCGGATTTGATATAGGCCAGAGCGTAACCCCGATAACTCCTGTTATGCTGGGAGAAGCTCCTCTGGCTCAGGAATTCTCCCGTCGCCTTTTTGAAAACGGGGTCTTTGCCCAGGCTATCGGCTACCCCACTGTTCCCAAGGGCAAAGCCCGCATAAGAGTGATGATCTCAGCCATCCACTCCCGCGATGACCTGGACCGAGGCCTGGAAGCTTTCGCCAAAGTAGGCAAAGAGCTGGGTGTAATCCCGTGAAAGTGGCCATAATCCACGACTGGCTAAACCAGTACGGTGGAGCTGAGCTTGTACTGGAAGCCTTGAAAGAACTGTTTCCCGATGCTCCCATCTACACTTCCATCTATCACCCCAAAGCTATGCCCGATTTCTACCGGCGGTGGGACATCCGAACTTCTTTCATGGATAAGCTTCCTTTTGTCAAAACCCACCACCAGCTTTTCCTTGTTTTTTATCCCCTGGCCTTTGAAAGTTTCAACCTTTCCGGATATGACCTGGTAATATCCAACAAAAGCGGCTTTTGCCATGGGATAATAACCAGCCCTGAAACAGTCCACATTTGTTACTGCCTCACCCCAACCCGCTTTGTCTGGGATTTTCATGAATATATCCAGGGGGAAGCCATTGGCCCAATGGTCAGGAAACTGCTTCCCCCCTTTATTTTCTTCCTCCGTCAGTGGGATAAACTGGCTGCCGACCGGGTTGATTTTTTCATAGCCATATCCAGGGAAGTCAAAGAGAGAATCCGCAAATTTTACCGCAGGGCCAGCGAAATCCTTCACCCCCCTGTTTATACTTCCCGATTTTACATTTCCCCCGAGCAGGAGGATTACTACCTTGTGGTCTCAAGGCTTGTGCCATACAAACGCATAGATATAGCTGTGGAAGCCTTTAACCTTTTGAAGCGCCCCCTTATAGTGGTGGGGGAAGGGAGAGCAAGGCCCTCCCTGGAGAAGAAAGCCGGGCCTACAATCCGTTTCCTGGGAAGGGTTTCAGGAGAAGAGCTTGCGCAGCTTTATGCCCGCTGTAAAGCTTTGATTTTTCCGGGCCGTGAAGATTTCGGGATCGCTCCTCTGGAAGCTCAGGCCTCTGGAAGGCCCGTTATAGCATATGCTGCCGGCGGCGCTCTGGAAACTATTGTGGAGGGAAAAACAGGCTTGTTTTTCCACTCACAGACGCCGGAGGCTCTGGCTGAGGCAGTCCTGGAATTTGAAAGGCGGGCTGCTGATTTTGACCCTGCAGCCATAAGGCGAAACGCCGAGCGCTTTGATGTCAAAAATTTCCGGAATAAAATGTGGCTTTTCGTGCGGTTTGCCTTAGACTTTATTAAAGGAGGAGCCTATGTCTAAAGAAAAATTCCTGCGCTTTCCCGATGGTTTTATCTGGGGAGCTGCCACATCGGCTTACCAGATTGAAGGAGCCTGGAACGAAGACGGCAAAGGGCCATCCATCTGGGATACCTTCTGCCGCATCCCTGGGAAAATTAGAAACGGAGACACCGGCGATGTGGCTGCTGACCATTACCACCGGTGGGAAGAAGATGTGGAAATAATGGCTGAACTGGGCCTTAAGGCTTATCGCTTCTCTATAGCCTGGACCCGCATATTCCCCGAGGGGACAGGGGAGGTTAACCGGAAAGGGCTTGATTTCTACAGCCGCCTTGTGGATAAACTCCTGGCCCATGGTATTGAGCCTTTCGTTAATCTGTACCACTGGGATCTACCCCAGGCCCTTCAGGATAAAGGCGGGTGGCCAAACAGGGATACCGTCTACGCTTTCGCTCATTACGCTGAAACTGTAGCCCGCGAGCTTGGAGATCGGGTTTCCTTCTGGATTACCAACAATGAACCTTTCGTGGCTGCCATCATAGGCCATTTAACCGGTGAGCATGCCCCAGGGTTGCAAGACCCAGTGGCGGCTTTCGCCGCAGTCCATCACCTGCTTTTATCCCATGGCCTTGCAGTTCAGGCCATCAGGGCTTCCACCTCTCGCAAGCCAGAGGTTGGAATAGTCCTGAACCTGCACCCTGTCCATCCTGCTTCCTCTTCAGAGGAAGACCAGCTCGCCGCCAGGCGGCTTGATGGCGTCATAAACCGAATGTTCCTGGACCCCGTCTTCTTTGGGAAATATCCTGAAGATATGATGGAGCTCTTGGGTTTCTTCTTCCCCGAAATCCGTCAGGGTGATATGGAGACTATATCCATCCCCATAGATTTCCTCGGAATAAACTACTACACCCGCACCGTGGCCCGCTTTGACCCCGAATTCCCTCTCATTCAGGCTTCTCAGGTCCATCCCGAGGGGAACGAATACTCTCAGATGTGGGAAATCTACCCGCCTGGAATTTATGAAATCGTCATGAGGGTCTGGAAAGATTACAAGCCTGCCTCTATTTTCATTACCGAAAACGGCGTCCCGGTCCCCGATGGGGTAGACTTTGATGGGAAGGTGAGGGATGAAAGGCGCATCCGTTACCTCCATAACCACCTTGTTTACCTCCATAAAGCTATAAGTGAGGGTGCCCATGTCAGAGGTTACCTCGTCTGGTCCTTACTGGATAACTTTGAATGGGCGTACGGATATAGCATGAGGTTCGGTCTGGTTTATGTAGATTACCCAACCCAGAAGCGCATCATCAAAGAGAGCGGACGCTGGTATGCCCGGGTTATAAAGGAAAATGGAGTGCCCTGTTTAGGGTGACGATAGCAATCGCGCCATAACCTTTCAGGCCGGCCCATTTTCAGTTAAGCGTCGGGGAGTGCACGGATTCCTGGCTCTGAGGAAATTATCCTACGAATCGCTGGCAACCAGGGGAGCTGATTTATTTATAACGCCTTCAGGAGAATACACTATTGAAATCGGCCTTTACGATTAGCAAACCGGTAAGCGACTTCCTCTGGCCGATCAGTCAGGGGATTTTTACGTGCACTGAGGTTTATAGGGCTTCTTCCTCTATGGGAACCTCTACAACTTCTTTGGGAACTTTGTAGACGAGGCGGCAAAAGGCACAGTAACCGGGAGCGGTTGTCGGCTGCCCGCACTTCTGGCATGGGTGAAGGGGAATAGCCTCTTCCTCCTTGAATCGGATTCTCCCTTCTTCCCGGGCTTGCAGGAAAGAAAGATAGAAGCTGAGCTTGCTCCCCGGTGAGTTCTTCTCCAGCTGATTCAAAAGGCCCTTGTAAAAGATGGAAGTAGAGCCTGCAGCATATGGGCACTCATCGTAGATGTAATCAATGCCCATTAGTAGAGCATAAGCGGCTGTCTCTCTCTCATACATCCGGCAGAAAGGCTTTACTTTGCGGGCTAATCCAGGGTAAGAGGAAGGGAGAACCGGGCCCTGACGAGCCAGGTAGCCTGTGTGCCAGCGAAGGACGTTTCCCAAAAGTGCGGCAGCTTCATCGTCAAGGTTGTGGCCAGTAGCTATGGCGTAATAGCCACCTTCCAGTGCGATCCGGTTCATTTCGTGCCGCTTTACAAGCCCACATAAGGCGCAAACCCTCTGCCCCCGCCATGATTCTTTGGCCAATTCGGGTATACTGCGTCCGTAAAGGGTTTTAATATCCACAACGTGGAGTTCGGCCTCAGGGTGGGAGGAAGCAAATTTCTTCACCTTCTCCAGGGAAATCTCAGAATAATCTCCATGGCCTATGCCAAGGTTTATGTACATGCCGTCAGCTTTATAGCCAAGCCGCAAAAGAACATCCCAGAGGGATAGGCTATCTTTACCACCGGAGACGGCTACCAGAATTTTATCTTCCCGCCGGAACATTTTGTAAAGCTTTATTGTTTTATCGGTGCGCTCCACAAACCATTCAATGAAATGGTCACGGCACAGAGCCAGCTTATGCTGGCGCATGTTGATTACCGCTTCTTTCCCGCACTTACGGCAACGCATCTTTATCCTCCCGATATCACCGCTATGAGCTTGACCACATCCCCATCTTTGAGAACCGTGTCTTCGGTTATAAGTTTACCGTCCTTAACCGGGATGACCGCTTCAATGAGCAAGCCCACCTCTTCCACCGCTTTCTTAACCGTTATTCCGGGCCTCACTTCCCATTCTTTATCCCGATAAATAAGCTTGACCATCTTCCATCACCTCCTGAAGCAATGCCGCTATTATATTTTACCCCTACCTCCAGCCTGTAGCACTATAATTCCTCCAATTATTAAGGAAGCGCCCAGCATTTGAGGTCCTTCCATTCTTTCTCCGAAGAAGATAGCGCCCATGACCGCTGCTGCTACAGGTTCAAGGTTGGCCATTATGCTGGCCACACTCACGGGTATAAATCGCAGGGCGGTTATATAACAGAAACCCCCGCCCAGAGAAGGTATTATGCTTAAAGCCAAAAGCCAGGGCAAAAGGTTAAGGCGATGAAAAGGTAGCATGATGTTCCTGAAACTCAAAGGCAGGAGGAAGATAGCTCCCAACCCCATGGAATACATAAGGGTATCAAGGGGGCTATGGCGCCTCACCGCCAGCTTGTTGAATATATTGTAAAAGCTATAAGTGAGGCCAGCTCCCAACCCCAGGAAGACCCCGTAAAGGTTAAACCTTAAAGTCTCCGGTTTGTACACTTTCGCTACGAGCGCACTTCCGCTAAACGTGAGGATTATAGCCACAATTTTGAAGACCGTAAGCCTTTCTTTGAAGAGGAAGTGAGATATTATAGCCACCCAGGCCGGGGCTGTATACATTAAAATAGCAGCCATCCCTACCCCGATGGCATCTATAGCATAAGCGTAAACGGTGTAGAAAAGAGCCACCCCTATTAATGCATAAGCGAAGAAGAGGGCCCAGTCCACATTGGATGGAGAGAGCTTCCCCCTGAAGGTTTTAGCCCAAAATATGATAAGGGAAGTGAAGGCAATCCGAAAGAAGACGATATCAAGAGGGGTAAAACGAGGCTCCAAAGCCAGAATGGTCTTATAAAACGGCCCCAAAGTAGCCCATAGCAAAGCTGCTATTGCCACAAGGATGAAACCTGCAATTTCCCGGCTCAATTTGTCCTCCTTTAAAGGAATGATTATAATTTCTTCTGGAACTTTCCCCCAGGAGAGAGGACCCTGTGGAGCTTTTCCTTAGGTTGCTTCTGGCCCACATGCTGGGTGATTTCGTGTTTCAATCGGCAGGGCTGGTGGCCCTGAAAAGGCAAGGGTTTAAAGGTATCCTTATTCATATTGGAGTGGTCGCTTTCTGGACCTTTGCTCTAACCTGGAATTACTCAGTAAAAGGGTGGGCTATAGCTTTTCTCCTCTCAGCATTACACTTCGCTTCGGATTGGGCTCGCTATTACTGGCGAGCTCGCACCCCTCTGGAAGAACTCGCCTCCTTCCTTGGAGATCAGCTCTTGCACATTGGCCTCATCCTGGGAACAATGGCTGCTTTTGGGGTTCCCATTTCCTGGGAGGAATTAAAAAACCCTGCGTCCCTTGCAATACCCCTCCGGTTAATTTTAGCCTTCATCCTTTTTGTAATCCTCGTTTGGGTGGTCCCACTGCTGGAGAAAATGGTGGTGGAAATAAGCCCAGCCTGCTCTCACTCTCGCCGTTTCATAAAAGTAGAACCAACCCAGCGGTTTGTGGGTGCCGTGGAAAGAGTGCTGGCGATAATGCTTTTTGTAAAAGTAAACCCTTTTATCGCTTTCCTGGCTTTTATCCCACGCATTTTTATAGGTTCAAAAAGGCGATGTGCCCTTTACATGGCGGCTGTAAGTTTCTCCATAACCCTGCCGATAGCTTTTTACCTGGCAAAATTTTAACCTTCTTCAATGATGGTGTAGGATGTATGGATAGGGGCAGCTTTTTCCAGCATGGCCCCCACAGAGCAGTATTTTTCGTGAGATAACTGAATAGCTCTCTTGAGGCCTTCTTCCGAAATCCCCTTGCCTTTCACAATGTATTCCAGATGAAATTCAGTATAAACTTTGGGGTGCTCCTGGGCTCTTTCTGCCCTTACTTTTACTTGAAAGGATGTGACATTCTGGCGCTGCTTTTGAAGGATACTGATAACATCCATGGCCGTACAGCCTGCCAGGGCAATGAGAACCAGCTCCATAGGAGTTGGCCCCAATTCCGCCCCCCCTGCCTCTTTCCGGCCATCTATAACAATCCCTTTGCCTGATGGACTTTGCCCTACGAAGGTTAAGCCATTAACCCAGGTTACCTGCGCTTCCACCATCTTTCCCTCCCTCTTAAGATATTTTCAAGGAAGAAATTGCTTTTCTTACCGCCTCTATAGCAGGTTCCACAACTAAAGGATTGCCGGCAGCTCTCATAGCAGCCCCTACATCTTTCAATCCATTCCCGGTAATGAGAACAACAACCTTTTCCTCAGGATTGATGAGACCTTCCCGCAAAGCTTTTACCAACCCTGCAAACGGTGCAGCTCCAGCCGGCTCTGCGAATATCCCTGCTTCTCGCCCAAGAACCTTCATGGCTTCCAGGATTTCTTCATCCTTTACAGTGATGAAAGCCCCTCCGGTGTAGCGAACAGCCCGTAAAGCTTTTACCCTGTCCCTCGGCATGCCCACTGAAATGGAATCGGCTATGGTATTAGGTTCCACAGGCTTAACCTCCTCAGTCCCTTCTTTCCAGGCGTTGTAAAGGGCAGCTGAGCCCTCCGCCTGAACACCCAATAGTTTGGGAAGCTTATCAATCCACCCCAGAGTTACCAGATCCTTTAGACCTTTCCCCAGCCCTCCTATTATACACCCATCCCCAACTCCCACCAGGATCCAGTCAGGTGCTTTCCAACCGAGTTGCTCGCATATTTCGTATGCAGCAGTCTTCTTCCCTTCGGAAAGGTAAGGGTTATAGGCAGTGTTCCGGATATACCAACCATATTCTTTAGAAGCTTCAAGGCAAAGGTCAAAAGCCTGATCGTAAGAACCATCCACTGCCAGAACAGTGGCTCCATAAATTAAAAGCTGGGCTATCTTCCCCTGTGGGGCAGTTTTAGGGACGAAAATGATGCATTTTAAGCCCACGCTGGCAGCAAGACCTGCCAGAGAGGAGGCAGCATTTCCCGTACTGGCTGCGGCTATAACCCTTTTTCCCAGCTCAATAGCTTTGACTATTCCTACCGCGCTTGCCCGGTCTTTAAGAGAAGCTGTAGGCTGCCGGCCCTCATCCTTCAGGTAAAGGTAAGGCATGCCAAGCTTTTCCCCAAGCTTTCGGGCATGGTAGAGGGGGGTCCACCCTACAGTAAGGGGAGGAACAGGACTTTCGGGCTTTACCGGAAGGAGAGGTTTGTATCGCCAGATGGTGAAATTAGAACTTGAAGCCAATGCGGTCGGGTTTATCTGGCGAGCTATTTCCCGATAATCGTAAACCACATCCAGGATTCCCTCATCCCCATGGTGGGGACAAACGTAGAGAACTTCATCCACACCGTACTCTCGGCCGCAGAGGACACATTTAAGGCCCAGTACGTGCTTCATTCTTTACCTCCGCAAGCTTTTATAAAAGCTTCAAAAATGTTTTCCATAGGAGGGCCAGAGAAGTTTTCTGGATGCCATTGGACTCCCAGAGCGAAAACTCCTGGTTCTTCTTTCTCAATAGCTTCCACAATCCCGTCTTCAGCCCAGGCCACGGCCCTGAATCCGGGGGCTACTTCCTTCACTGCTTGATGGTGACGGCTGTTTACTTTCAGATAAAGACACGCCAGAATTGAAGCCAAAAGGGAACCAGGCTTTACATTAATAGCATGGGCCTCATAATCAGGGGGATATTCGGGAGGCATAAAACTGTGGAGCTTTGAACCCGGCCTTTGCTGAGATATATCCTGAAACAATGTGCCACCAGCAGCCACATTCAGGACTTGCAAACCGCGGCATATCCCCAGGATAGGCTTCCCAAGCTCCAGGAATTTACGGGCCAGGAAAATCTCCATCCAATCCCTTTCCTCATCCACGAGCCAGAGCCAGGGCGCGGGATCCTCCCCGTAAAATTTTGGATGGACATCTCCTCCACCGCAAAGGAGTAAGCCATCAGCAAAATGAGCTACCCGGACAAATTCCTCCTCTCCACAAGGTGGAATGATGATGGGAGTACCTCCCGCCTTTTTAACCGCCTTAAGATATGTGGTCAGTTGTCCCCATAAGCTAACCTCATAGCCCTGGCGGATTTCACACTGAAAAGAAGCCGCTGGTAGAGCAATAAAAGGCTTCTTCATCAGACAATTGCCACTAAGCGTATTTAAGCCCCGGAACAAAACGGGGCATTTCTTCACAACTTACAGCGCATTTGATTATAAACCCGGGAGGTGAAACTGTCAAAAACTTTTTAAAGGGCCTACGGCAAACTTAAAGTCGCTCCGACCTTATGTTTCAGGCCCGTGGGGGAAATGGCGAACTTGACCTGGTTGCCCCATGTGTGTAAAATGTTTAAACACAAACAGGGAGACTGGTGCTCAGATGTTTGACGCTTTAACTCAGAAACTGCAGGGAATATTTCAGAAGTTAGCCCGGAAGGGTTACCTCACAGAGGCGGATGTAGATTCTGCCCTGCGGGAAGTGCGCCTTGCCCTGCTGGAAGCAGATGTCCACTATCAGGTGGTTAAAGATTTTCTGGCCAGGGTGAGGGAAAGAGCTGTTGGCGCTGAGGTAATGAAAAGCCTCACTCCGGCCCAGCAGGTGGTGAAAATAGTTTATGAAGAGCTGATTAAAACTCTTGGGAAAGGGGAAAAGCTCAACTTAACAGGGCAACCTCCTCACGTTATTATGCTTGTAGGTTTGCAAGGCTGCGGCAAGACAACCACCGCCGCCAAACTTGCCCTTAAACTCAAAAAGGAAGGCCATTTCCCGTTGCTTGTGGCAGCCGATACTAAACGCCCGGCCGCAATAGCCCAGCTGGAGGTCCTGGGACGCCAACTGGATATACCGGTTTACAAAGAAGATTCCTCTGTCCCATCGCCCCAAATATGCGTTAACGCCGTAAAGAAAGCGCGAACTGATTTCTACACGGTAGTGCTTTTGGATACCGCCGGCCGTCTTCACATAGATGACGAACTTATGAAAGAGCTGGAGGAGATAAAAAGGGCAACATTGCCCGCTGAGGTTATCCTTGTGGCCGATGCCATGACAGGGCAGGATGCCGTAAAGGTTGCTCAGGAATTCCACAACAGGGTTGGCCTTACAGGAATTATCCTTACCAAAATGGATGGGGATGCACGCGGTGGTGCGGCTATATCCATAAGAGCTGTGACCGGCGTCCCGATCAAGTTTATTGGCGTGGGGGAAAAACCTCAGGCTCTGGAAGAATTTCATCCCGAGCGCCTTGCATCCCGGATCCTGGGCATGGGCGATGTCCTCACACTGATAGAGAAAGCTCAAGAGGTAATTGACCAGGAAAAAGCTCTAAAAGCAGGAGAAAAACTTCTGGAAGGTGAATTCACCCTGGAAGATTTTCTGGAGCAAATTAAAGAGCTAAAGAAGCTTGGGCCCTTGAGCCAGCTTCTGGAACTGATACCAGGTTTCTCAAGCATGGTCAGGGAACTTCCCCTTGAGCTGACCGATCGTCAGCTCAAGCGTGTAGAGGCCATCATAAATTCCATGACCCCCGAAGAGCGCCGGCGTCCCGAAATCATAAACGCCAGCCGCAAGAGGCGTATTGCAAAGGGTTCCGGGACTACAGTGCAGGAAGTGAATGAATTGCTTGTTCAATTCCGTCAGGTTCAAAGAATGATGAAGGAAATGAAAAAAGGCCGGCTTCCCGGCTTTCTCAGATTCTTTACGTAAGGAGGTAAGATTTTGGTCAGGATAAGGCTCAGAAGGGTGGGGAAAAAGGGACAACCAAGCTACAGGATTGTGGTATGCGATTCCAGGGCTCCGAGGGATGGCAAGTATATAGAAAGCATTGGCTTTTATAATCCTCGCACCGAGCCCGATACAATTCAGATAAACGAAGAAAGGGCTTTATACTGGCTTGGGGTTGGAGCCCAACCTACTGAAGCTGTGCTCAGGCTCTTTGAGAAGGCCGGAATTATGGAAAAATTCCGGCAGGCCAAAGCGTAAATCAAACCCATCGGTCCCGGGTGGGATTAAAATCTTAAAACTCGTCAGGAGGGGGTTCTACCATGGCTACTGAGAATATCTCTATGCGTGAGCTTGTAGAATACATCGCCAAAGCTATAGTGGATGATCCTTCCAAAGTCCGCGTGGAGGAGGTCTCCGGGCCTAATTCTACGATCCTTGAGCTCCACGTAGCCCCCGAAGATGTGGGGCGGATAATTGGCCGCAACGGGAGAATAATCAATTCCATGCGCACCATCTTAAGGGTCATGGCCGTCCGACAGGGCAAGAGGGTTGTGCTTGAGCTCGTTTAACCCAGCTTCACCGCAGCCCCATCCGGACTCTCACTTTTTACCTCCTTCTGGCAAGTCCGGATGCGGAAGTTATCTTTAATCTATGGTAAAGAAGGCAAGGCAATCCCACCCGGGCCGAAGGGTTAAACCTAAAGAAGGCTATCCCAAATTCGTAGCCATAGGCAAAATAATAGAGCCCTGGGGAGATAAAGGTGAGGTCAAAGTAGAAATCCTCACCGACTTCCCAGAGCGTTTCTTTTCCCTGGAAAAGGTTTATATTGGCCAGACCGCTCGCCCGTTGAAAGTAAAAAGGTCCAGACTTTTTGAAGATTATGCTGTTCTCCACCTGGAAGGATGCGAAAGCCGTGCTGAAGCTTCAGCTCTTAAAGGTCAGATCATCCAAATTCCCCTAGAAGAACTCATGCCCCTTCAGGAGGGGGAGTACTACGAGTTTGAAATCATAGGCCTTGAGGTCTGGACTGACGATGGCCTTTATCTTGGCAAAGTGCAAGAGATAATTTACACCGGCGCTAACGACGTTTACGTGGTTAAAGGCCCAAAGGGGGAAGTGCTGATTCCAGCTCTGGAAGATGTGATCCTGAAAATAGACCTTGAAGAAGGGAAAATGCTGGTGAAGCTTCCGGAAGGCCTCCTCTAATGAAGGTTGAGCTTGTAGTGGAAGCGAGAGGCGTAAGGCTTGATAAATTCCTGGCAGAAAAGCTAAGGGAATTATCCCGCTCTTCCATCCAGCAGCTGATCCGTGAAGGTCTCGTCCTGGTGGATGGAATCCCAAGCAAACCCAGCTACAGGCTGAAGGTTGGGGAACTCGTAACGGTAACAATCCCTCCGCCACCACCTCTGGAACCGGAGCCTTTCCCTATCCCCCTGGATGTGGTATATGAGGACCGCTGGATCATAGTTATTAATAAGCCGGCAGGTTTAGTTGTGCATCCTGCCCCGGGGCATCAATCCGACACCCTCGTTAACGCCATATAAGCC
>Ga0105162_1000987_pt1 | contig 17112 bp, 13 predicted proteins | sample JNZ201metaG_FD_81532 | JGI IMG/M metagenome (GOLD analysis project Ga0105162, IMG submission 81532) | Hot spring microbial communities from Jinze hot spring, China to study Microbial Dark Matter (Phase II) - JNZ 20120812A | ecosystem: Environmental > Aquatic > Thermal springs > Hot (42-90C) >...
AGCTATAGATATCCTTGAAGTCTACCTACTACTGAATGTAAATGTTAAAGCATACTTCATTAATGGTTATTTTAGAGATTTAAGCTAGCAATACTTGTGTAATGTTCTGTAATCTTTAAATTTGTGGTGTATTAATATATGTAGATGATGAGTCTGGTTCCTTACTGATTTATGATGATGGTCGCTAGCTCTGATACATTATAGCTTAATGTCCATATGGCTTATGGTTAAGTATAAATTTAGGTCTTACATTATGTTTTTATGGCTTCATCATTTATCTATGCATCCCATCTTACGGAATCTGTTAGGTTTCTCATAGAGCTATTTGAGGATAGGTTGAGGAGTGCTTCAGGTCAGGAATGGCTTAAGTCATTATTTAGAAATATTAACTATACAGTTCTTAACAATTTCTTTAAACAATTTTTCGGTTCCGGTAGTTTTAGGATTTTCGGTGTTGATGGATCTATAGCTCAGGAGGAGAGGCTTGAAATGCTTTTACTATATGTATGTGCTGCTGGATATTATGGTAGGCTTAGTGTTAATGGTGATGTTAAAGTTGATGTTTCTAATCCTGAAAGGGAGAAGGATATGGTTTTAACTGTTAGTGTACCGTTATGGATTGAGGATTTACCATTTATTGAGCCTAAGCTTGGAGGTTCAACAAGCGATTTTGAGATTTCGAGAAGTATTGAAAGCATATCCTACGCATTAATGAAGCTTTCGGAACTTACATTAAGCATGAAGGCTTTAGATAAAGGTAATGTTAGGATTCTGCTTTTCGACGGTCTCATATCCGGATCCTATAGTCCCCTCCTAAGAGATTTCAGAGTTCTTACGTCTGAGAGCTCATGCATTATTGAGGGTTTAGATACTCCTAAGGGTAGAGTTAGTAAAGCTGATTTAGTTATTGCTGGAAATATAGGTTCAGGAATCATCAATATTCCTAGAAGAAGCATATATGCTAAATATGCTTTAGTAAAGTATTTAATTGATAATCATCCAGGTGAATGGGTTAATACTAATGATTTAATATTAAGAGTAGGTGTTAAGAAAGAAGCTTTTAGAGATCTTATTAAGCTTAACAGTAGACTTAACGGGGAGGTTATTGAGGTTAAAAACGGCCATGTAAAAATCAATGATAACCTAGTAAACTACTGGTTTAAAGTTGAATATGCATGTAAAAACGTAATTGAATACATTTTAGAAAGTCGGAGGCATCCATTAATGTTTAGAAATAAATGGATAACATCCCTAGATATAAATACTTTAAATCTAATACTACTATATAAGATAATTGATTTAGCTTTGAGAAATAATATACTTGTTGTAGGAATAGCTAAGGATACGAATGCTACAGATCTTATTAGAAATGTTAAGATGATTTCTGGGGGAGGAGATCTATCTAGTAAAGTGTTTAACTTGAGAAGTGATCGAGCACTACTAACAATACTTAGTGCTTTAAACTATGAGAATATAGAAACTCCATGGAGAACATTAGAGTATGATTACTGTTTCTCAACAGTTCTTACAGAGGGTAGTGAGGTTAAAGCTGTAAGAAAAATTATAACTAGAGAATGTTTCCTCGTGAAAAGCTACTTCCAGCTCAGATCCTCAGATATTGATCCATCAATTAGAAGCCCAGTATTCTGTTATGATAGACCATACTATCCATTATTCGATAATCTAAACGTTAAAGAAGTTAAAGCTATTGAGAAGAGTAAAACCACTACTATTAAGCCATTCATTGAGGGTAATGAATACAGCATTATTGGAAACATTATCCTCTATGTTTTAAGCCTATCGGATAATCCTAATATTATTGAGGAAATGGGACATAATCATCTACTATTCCTATCAGATAAGCTGGCTAAAACACTTTCCAAACAAGCTCAAACAATGATTAAGGGTATAGCAGATATAGAGCTTGGATCAGTAGCTAGAAAATATAAAGCATACTTCGCATCAAGAAGATTTAGAGATATACGTTCAGAAGCTGAAAGACTAAGAGAAACTAAAGGATACTAAAAGTATATAGGTAATTCAGCTCTTATAATATGTAAGTGATAGTATAAATAAGAGTATGAAGGATTAACCTTAATATTGAAGTGGTGGTAGCTTGGAAATTATTAATTTACTATCTATTCAGGTTATAGAGGTTAAAGATTGGATGCATGTTTACTCCTTACGCTGGGCGATTTACGAGGACTGCAAACCTTGCTTGATGCTTGCTCAATGATTATTGCTGAGCTTGAATTAAGAAAGCCATCATCCTACTCCGAAGTAGCTGATATTCTGACTGAAACTAAACTTCTAAATGGTAATGAGGCTAGTAAACTTAAATCTTAGGAATAGAGTAGCCCACACCTATAGACGATTAGATCTGGATGAGCTTAAACAGTCGGTAATGAAGCTGTATACTTTAGAGATCTAGCATTAAAACTAATGGATGGAGTTAGGGTAAGAAATATTGATCCACCACTTGGTGGATCAATATATACGCTTATCTCCATCAACCTCTAAGCCTCCTAAAAGCTGTTTAGTATGGACATTACTAAACAGCTTAAATTAACTATAAAAATAAGGTTTAGTTTGATTTATGATATTTCTTCAAGATCCTTTAGACTTATTCCTAATTCCTTTGCTTTCTTAACTATTCTTTCAAGCTCAGCTTTTAACTTCTTTTTCTCTTCCTCACTACTGTATGTAGAGACAGTAAAGGTTTCTATAGGTTTTATCTCCATCAACTCTACTGTTACTGAGAGTGGTTTAAACTCACCATGTGGGCCTACCTCATAATTTACTGTAAGCCTAGTTGGCTTATCAGCAGCATTACGCTTATTTATCTCCTCAACAAGTTTAGTAGCTAAATTAACCCAAACCTTCTTATTCTCATCTCTAACTCCTGTAGAAGCATTAGTATAGAAGTTTGAGTAAAACCATCTCTTAGCTCTGAACAAAGCACTTCTACCAGTAGGAGTTATTCTAAACCTCTGAACAGGCATATAAACCACCAGCTAATAGTATTTTAGTAGTATTATATTATAATTTAATATTATATTATTTTATTTCTAATAATACTATATGGTGTCCTATATATAAATATTATTCATAATGGGTATTTACTTCCCGTAAATATCTATGCTTAAAACGCTTCTAATATTTATCTAGGCTTTACATCTTTAAACGTATTTACTGATTCAGAAAGCTTATAGCTTCTATATTTATAGAGCTTATCCTACGACTACGTCATGTATGTATTCAGATTTCTAACAATATATCTTTCCTATAAGGAGTTTGGTAGGAAGTTTAGAGTCTAGTTTTAAGTGCTGGTAGGTTAAATATACTTCCTAATTTATGTTTAAATGTATAGCTATATGTGGTTTGAATCTTTGTAAGGCTGCTAGATAATTATAGGTTTTTATACTGTAGTTATTAATATATTTGGTGATTGCTTGAAAAAAATTTCTTACCGTGATGTTGGGTTGAAGTATACCTTTAACCCGTATGATAAGCCTGTAGCCTATGTTAAGCCTGGTGAAACTCTAATTTTAGAGGTTGAGGATGCTGCTTCCGGGCAGATAAGGAAGAATGAAGATGTAAGAGATCGAGAGAAGATTCCATTTGCAAATCCTGTTGTGGGCCCAATATATGTTGAGGACGCTACACCTAAGGATACGTTATCTATAGATGTACTTGATATAAAGCCGTTAATAGGGCAGGGTGCAACATACCTATTTAGTCTTAGTCAGCTATACGTTTTCGGAATTCCGATACATAGCTTTCTAGATATGCCGTTTAAGCAGAAAACAGTAATATGTAGAGTTAATGGTGAAAAAGTTCAATTTAAAGATATTTCCTTACCATATAGGCCTATGATAGGAACCATAGCTACAGCCCCCTATCCAGAGATTGATGCAATATCTTCTAGTGCTCTTCCAGGTAGGCATGGAGGCAATATGGATATACCTGATATATGTCCAAAATCTACAGTTTATCTTCCAATATTCCATAATGGAGCCTTCCTCTACGTAGGTGATGTACATGCCATACAGGGTGATGGAGAAATTTCAGGTGTAGCTATTGAAATGCCTGCTGAAGTTAAAATTCAATTAGGCTTAGTTAAGGGTAAGAGGATAGGATGGCCTAGAATAGTTAAAGAGGATGAGTTAATGTGTATTGTAACTACTAGTGCTGATAGGGGATTAGAGAATGCTATTAGAACAGCCTACCTTGAACTTATACTATGGATGTGTGAGGAATTCGGCTTCGATAAATATGATGCATTAATGCTATGCTCCCAAGTAGGTAGAGTACGAATAGGTAACTTATGGAGTGTAGCTGTAGGTATTGAGAAGAAGTATCTTAAACAGTAATAATGAATCTAGTAAAGTTTATATTTTCATGAATGGTTTTTATTTCATGAATCCATTCGATGATTTAAACGGCTTCTTCAAGGCTAGGCTTAAATCCTCCCAGATTAAGGAGAGAACATATATGGTTAGAGAGGGATCAATAACCCTTTCAAGTATGCTTGGTATTTTTGAGGCTGAATTCAATATTAAGGTTTTAAGCAGGCTTGAAAAGCCCTGCTTTATAGCTTCTAAAAGATATGGGGGGGATGGTGATGTATATCTAATATATGAGGTTATCGGAGTTAAACCAGTTCATTACCAGCTTCTATCTATGAGTCCAAACATGCCTAGAACATTAAGGCTTGACTTTCTTGAAAAAATCGATAAGAGCTGGGGTGCTAGTGAAGATACATGGATAGATATATACTCTGTATACATAGGATACGTTATGAAGTTTAAGAATGGAGAATTTGTTTTCGAGAGGAATGAAACAATTTCACCACTAGAAGGCTCTGAAGCTAAGCTTCTATCAATTGAAGCTGTTGATAAGCTTGTTAATGTCCATGGCGGTGTCCCTATAGGAGTTATGGAGGGGTTTAATAGGGAGTTAACAATTAATCTTGAGAGGCTTATTAAGTATCATGGTGGAGTATTTGGATTTACAGGTGTTGGAAAGTCAAACATTACATCTGTTATTATTAGAAAAGTATTTGAATACATGCCTGATACAAGAATAGCAATTATAGATACTGCTGGAGAGTATAGTATAGGTCTTCTCGACCTAATTCTTAAAGATGGAGTAATATATACTACTGAGAATTTTAATCAAAACATTGAATCCTTCATTTCATCCCAGGTTATTCCTGAAACCCTCCTAGAAAAAATCAATGTTAACGTTTTAGAAGCATCAGTCCAGAAACTATTCAGTAAAGATAGAGTTCAAAAAGTCAGCATGGAGGCTGAAGAATCTCTTGAAGACATAATACAGCTATTAGAGGAGGAAGATAGAGCTGAAGCTAAAAGCCTCGCCTTAGATATTAAGAATTTATTAAGAAAGCACAGCATACCGTCATCTACAAGTCTTAAAGAAATTGTAAGCCATAAACTACATGATGAAATTCAAGCTATAATTAGTAATTACCAAAATGAATTGAGAAAGTTAAGATTTCCACCTGAAAAGCTAATCTCAAAAATAGATTATATAGCTAGAATTATTGGGGAGACTAAGGAGGACTCTAAAAGACGTGGTTTAACACCTGAAGCATTAGCTAGTAATCTTACAAGTCCAGTTAATAGTGAATTTGAGAGGCTTACAGTAATCTATATTCCCGACATATATGATGCAAGAATATTTACAAGTAGACTTATCAATAAGCTATTTGATGAGAGGAAAAAAAGTATTCAAGGTGCTCGTGTCCTAGTAGTTATTGATGAAGCTCAAGAATTCATTCCAGATAGAGTTGCTAAAGAAGACTATACCTACGATGCAAACATAGCTGTTGAGAGACTTCTAAGACAGGGAAGAAAATATAGGCTGCATGGATGGATAAGTACTCAACGTGTAGCCCACCTAAACGTTAACGCAATACAGCAAATACAGAGCTTCTTTACCGGAACCCTACCGAGAGAGTACGATAGGAGAGTTATTGCTGAAGCTGCAGGTATAAGTCCAGATATACTTGATAAAACAGCATATTTAGATGTTGGTGAATGGCTATTCATATCCTTTAGAGCTACAAAACTTAAAAATATTCCAGTATTCATAAAGACGGAAGATAATGAAGACATACTTTCAAATAGATTATTGGGAATGATGTAAGTAGGCTAGCATCAACATTTTAAGATTCATACAAGCAGCATACATCACAATACGCTTAGATTTTGCAATAAGTCTTTTAATAGACTTCATGTAGCTACATAGCGGAAATATAAATTAGCATGGTCTTAATACAGGCTACAACAATCTTACTAAGGAGTATAAAATACTTTTATATGGCTTAATTTCTATAGTTTAGGAATTGATCTAGAGAATTAGAAACTTAGGAGACCTTAATATTCCTAATAGGTTGGAATTGAAGATTTTAAAGCATCATAGCAATAAACCCTACTATTATCTAGATAAAGCTAGACTTACGCTAATGTAATTCCAAGTTTAGACTGCTAAATACTTCTTTACTATATCTATTTCTCTCTCAAGTCTTTCAGGTTCAGACTCGTATATAAATCTTCCATTAGCTATTATACCTATTTTTGTAGCTATATTCTTCACTATACTTAATCTTATTCCCTGTTCTACTAGGAGAATGGTTATTCCATCACTTTTTAACCTTCCTAGAAGCTCATATATTCTTCTCGTTAAGATAGGCATAACACCCTCTGTAGGTTCATCTAGGAGTAGGAGTTTAGGTCTTGTTAAGACAGATCTTATGATTGAAACTATTTTTCTCTCACCACCACTAAGAGCATCAGCTTTTCTATCAAGTAGATGCTTAAGCTCCGGGTAAAGTGTATAGGCATAGGTAAGATCGATTTTCCTCCTGTTAAGAGCTAGCTGTAGATTCTCTAGTACACTCATACCTGGAAATAGGCCTGTATAGTCTGGAACATAGCTAACACCTAGAGCTGCTATTCTATATGTTCTCATATTTGATATATCTACTCCTTTAAATAGGATTTTACCGTTTTTAACTACATCTATCCCCATGATTGATTTCAGAAGAGTAGTTTTACCAGCTCCATTCCTACCAAGTAGAGCTGTAATTTCACCCTCATTAACCTTCATATCTATGTTAAACAGTACTTGTGCTTTACCGTAGAATACATTTAAACCTTTAATCTCCAGCATTTCATCACCTAGCCTAAATACACTTCTTTCACTCTATGATCTAGTGAGATTTCTTGAGGCTTACCATCAGCTATAACTTCACCTTTATGCATAACTATAACTCGCTTAGATAGGGAGAATACAACATCCATATCATGCTCTACAATAACTAAACTGATGTTACTCCCTAAATCCTCAAGTATGCTGGTTATTGATGATTTCTCAGCAGGATTAAGGCCCGCTGTAGGCTCATCTAGGAATAGAATTTTCGGATGTGTTGCTAATGCTATTGCTAACTCTAAAATTCTTTGAAGTCCATGTGGTAGCTTAAATGCTTTAACATCCCTATATTCGGAAAGCTTAAGCCTACTAATTACATTATCCACAGTTTCCCTAGCATTATCTTTACCTTGTGAAAGAGCTGATATAAGTATGTTTTCGTAAACCGTCATGTTTTGAAATATATTGATAATTTGAAACGTTCTATTTAGTCCAAGCATTACCCTTCTACTTGGAGGGAGACCTGTTATATCCCTACCGTAAAGGTAAATCCTCCCATTCTCAGGATGAAGCTTACCAGTAATAACATTTATTAGTGTTGTTTTACCAGCACCGTTCGGTCCAATAATTGATGTAGTTTCAAATTCATTTATTGACAGGCTTACCCTATTTAACGCTACGAAGCCACCAAATTTCTTAGTAACCCCATCAACTCTTACAATCTCCCCCATACTTTACTAATCACCCCCATAATACCTCCCCTAAATCCTAGAAGTATGGATATGAGAACCATTCCTAGAATTAGCTGCCACATCTCAGCTATTCTAGCTACAGCTGTAGTAATAGCTACAAATATAAGTGAGCCTACAAGTGGCCCAAGGAAGTATCCAGACCCCCCAAGTAGGGTCATTATGAGAGGTTCTGCAGCCGTAGTCCAGTATGCTAGATCCGGTGTTACCACCCTTATAAGTAGAGCATAGAGTGAGCCTGCAACTCCACTTATAGAGCCTGATATTAGGAAGGAAATCATACGGTATCTTACTATTGAGTGCCCTGAAAACTCAACCCTTTCCTCATTACTTCCTAAAGCCTTAATTATAAGTCCGAGATTTGATCTATCAAGAACATATAGAGTCCACATCAATACTAGAAAGATGATGAAGATAAAATAATAGAATACCTCTAGCTGAAGCATACTGCCAATAAAGCATCTTCTAGATATACCCGCTAACCCATCACTCCCACCTGTAAAACTCCTCCACTTGAAGAGTAAAGCATAGAAAAGCATTGTGAAGGCTAGTGTAAGCATTGCAAAATATATTTTACCGTGACGTAGTGTTAATAAACCTACAGCTAAAGCTAATCCAGTAGCTAGAGAGGCACCTACAAGAAGTCCTACTATAGAATCATCAAAGACCCTAAGGATAAATATAGCTGTTCCATATGCCCCAGTTGCGAAGAAGAGAGAATGCCCAAAGGATAAGAGACCAGCATAACCAAACATAATGTTGTAAGCCATAGAAAAGAGAGTATAAATCATGAAGAGTGAAGCTAAGTAAAGCATAAATCTATCATTAAATATAGGTATGGAGATTAAAGCTGCATATGTTATTATTAGGGTAAGAACATCTAAACCTATTTTTCCCCGAATAAACCCCATGGTCTCACCATAAGTATCAGGGCCATAATAGCGTATATTAGGAGGATATCTACTTCAGGAACAAATAAGATAAATACGCTTTCAGCAATTCCAACTATATATGCAGATATATATGTACCTAAAAGATTACCTAAACCTGCAATAACAACAACTATGAATGCCGTTATTATTAGGTGGTCACCTAATCCAGGGCCAACAGGTGATACTGGAATCATTAATGCCCCACCTAAACCTGCAAGCGCTGTACCTAGAAGAAACGTTAATGCATAGATTCTCTGAGTATTTATCTTAAGGCATTCAGCCATACCTAAATCCCTCCATGTAGCCCTTATCCTCAACCCCCACATAGTTCTATTTATTAAAATGTAGAGTAGAATAAAAGTTAGAAAACTGGATCCTATTACAAAAACATAGTATGCAGGGAAAAACCTGTTAAATATAGGTATCTGTACCTTAAACCAGCTAGGTATAGGAATTGATTGAGCTGTTAAACCCCAAACAATTTTACTCATATCATTAATAATTAAGCTAATAGCAAAAGTCATTAAAAGCTGATATAATACCTCCACTCTATATAGTGGCTTCAGTAAAAGCCTTTCAACAACTATGCCGATAAGCCCTGTAGTAAGTGTTGCCGCGGCAAGTGAGAACCAGAAGTTTCCTGTTAAGTTAAAGAATGTAAATGCCAGGTAACCGCCTAAAACAAAGAATGCTGCATGAGCAAAGTTAACAACTCTTGTTACACCGAAAATCAATGTTAATCCACTTGCTATTAACCAGTAATATGAAGACCTATAAACACCTATAAGTATCTGGAATAAAACTGATTCGAGCATATAAAAAAAATGCTTTAGAATATTTAAAGTTTATGCAGTAAACGGTGGATGCCTATAATATATCCATGCAGGCAGTACTTTAAGATTCTCTAGTAACGGGATTTCAGCACCTTTATGCACTATTCTTCCATACGGTACCTCATATATGGCCTGATGGTCTTCAGGCCTTATCCATCTAGGACCTGCGGGAGTCATGATAACCACTCCCTCCATAGCTTTAATAAGCTTATCAATATCAAATGTCCCTACCTTCTCTAATGCATATTTAATTAGGTATATTGCTGAATAGGTGGTTTCGGCTGAGTATGCAGGATATCTACCCCATCTCCTCCTAAACCTCTCTACAAACTCCTTGTTTACCGTTGTTGGTGGGTATGGCCATATGTATCTACCGCTTACCCATGTACCGTACTCGGCTGTTGGATAGCTTGCTCCAAGCATATAGGCTATATCCATTGAGTAGCCCATAGGGTTAATTATAGCCTTAATCTTTCTATAGAGCCCCATCTCCACCGCCTGTGTCTGTAGGGTTTTCAGCTCTATAGCCCATTCAGTAGTAAATAATCCCTCAGCATCCGTAGCAAGAACAGTACTTATGAATGGAGAGAAATCTGTTGTTCCAAACTTAGCCCATTGCTCACTTACAAACTCAGCATCTGGTCTGTAAGATTTAAGGGTTTTCATGAAGAAATCCCATGAAACCCTACCGTACTCATAGTCAGGATTTACTCCAGCCCACTTCCTAATGGGTAGATCCTTAGCAACATAAGCAGCTAATATACCATCCTGATATACAGGTACTGAGATACGGAATATCTGCTTAATATTTTTAGAAAATACAAGCTCCTCGGTAAGCCTATGTGTTGCAGCGTGAGTAGCAATAAATATCTTATTAAGCTCAGACATTATTTCACCAAGTTTAAGTGCATTACCGCTTGAATCCACACCTACAAGAAAATCAGCTTTCTCCCCCTCAACAAGTTCTCTACCCTGCTTAACAACATCAGCCTGCTCATCCCTAAATGATAGTTCAATATTGCTACCAAGAATTCCTCCAGCTGCATTTATCTCCTCAGCTGCAAGTCTAGCTCCCTGCTCAATATATTCCCCATAGGTTGCCCATAAGCCAGATCTTATACCTAACACTCCAATCTTTACTGTTGGCTTCGGAAGTTTAGAGATAGCAGGTACCTCCTTTGTTACTGTTACTTCTTTCGCAACCTCCTTTGTTACTGTTGCTTCCCTTACTACCTCCCTTACTTCAGATGGTTTAGCACCATAGCCAATAACAGCACCAACAATTAACCCTCCAACACCCGTAGCTAAATACTTAATAAAGTCTCTTCTCCCAGCTTTTTCAGAGAGAGACATAAATAAGCCCAAATATTTATTACAATACATACTATTAAGCTTTTCCATCTAGTAAATGTTTCTAGTAATTAGTAGTTTATACTATATATAGATCTCATTTATCTTTCTATGTTATATTAAGTTACAGTAATAAAGTTTTATACTAGTTCCCCTTATACTGTTAGGTTAAGTCTTAAATTCTAGAGCTTACTATAATCTAGCTTAATAGTATTAGCTCCACTATGCTATGTATTTAGATGTTAAAATATTCTTCTAAATGTTTATTCTTAATGATGTTAACCTATATTGCCTCATTATTATGGATAGGTTCTGTCCGGATAAGAAATGAGCTGGTAAATTGATATTAAATTGATATTATGGATATATTAGCTTAATTATTAGATTTAGGGTTCTCTCCGGATAAGATATAGGTTGAGAATAAGTTTAATCTTTTCCTGTTTTGTTTCTTTCCTAAAGTATTGTTGCTATTCTTATCTTAAAAAGTTTAATATTTTAGTCATCTCTTGCTTTTTTAAAATTTAATGTTAAATATGATGATGTGATAATAAGTCATCTCTTGCTTTCCTTGCCTTATCTTAGAAAGTCGTAGTAGAACTTAAAGCTCTTAGAAGCTGTTAGATGCCTTAAAGCCAGGCTTTGTTCGCTCCCACTTAGCTTTCTAAGGGTATTCCTTAAGTTGATGTTATGGAAGAATATGCTTGTGCGATGCTTTAGGTAAACAAAACCCTTTCCACCAAGTTTCTTCTCCATGTGTTTGATGCTCTTGCTCTAAGCTCAATCGCTCAATTCCCTCCTTAAGCCAACCCTCCATATCCCTTGGCTTGTTAGGCATTTATTAAGACTCCTTGAAGGAAAAGTCTACTTGCTAAGAACTTCTAATAGGGTAAGCCCTTATCTCTACAAGCTCCTAGCCCAATCTATTAATTGGGCTGGGTAATTAATATTATGGAGATTCCAGTCCAACTTTTATCCGGACAGAACCTATGGATAGGCTTTGTTAACTTAAGCATGTTTTATCACCTCTATTTTGGTATTGTATCTTCTATGAATTCTTAGCTTTTATTTTCCTGTTAATCCATGTTTCGTTCAGTATGTATGCTATTGATTTTATAAGCATTAATGCATGCTCATTACCGCATTTATCCTTCATGCACGGTATGTAGTTATCGAATAATCTAGTTCTATCCTTAATATAATATAAAGCTTAAAATATCTGAAGCCATCCTAGAAGAACATGAACGAAAATATATATAAGCAATAAACAACTAGAGTAAATGGAGTTCTCTACCTAACAAACTTAACAACTTTAACCATAGATTCACCGTAAACAAGGAAGAGAAAACCCAAATAAATCTAAAGTTAACAAAGCCTATGGATAAGTGGTAAAATTTAAGTAATTTAATAAATATTATTCTGGTGACAATTTATGTTTCAGCTTAATATGAAACATATTTTAGAGAGAGCAAGACTATATTTTGGTAGGAAGGAGATTGTATCAAGGGTTGTTGATGGCGAGATTGTAAGGTATAATTACGAGGAGTTTTATAGGAGAGTTTGTAAATTGTCTAATGTTTTAAGGAATGATTTAAATGTTAAAGAGGGGGATGTGATTGGAAGCTTCGGATGGAATACTCATAGACATCTTGAGCTTCACTTTGCAGTTCCTTGTTTAAAAGCTATACTGCATACTATAAATATACGTTTCTCGCCTGATGAGGTAATCTATACAGTAAATCATGCAGGTGATAAAGTTATATTTCTCGATTCTGATTTTCTACAGGTAGTTGAGAGTATATCTGATAGGTTGGAGACTGTGGAGAGATTTGTGATTATGGGTCCTAAACAATCTACAAAGCTTAGGAATGCGTATTTTTATGAGGAGATGCTAAGCAGGGCAGGCTCAAGCTTTAATTTCTCCGATATTGATGAGAATTCACCTGCAGTTATGTGTTACACTACAGGTACGACAGGTAAGCCTAAGGGGGTTATGTATACTCATAGAGGAATATTTCTGAGAAGTATGGCTACATGTCTAGCTGATACTTATGCCCTATCTGAGAGGGATGTAATTATGCATGTAGTTCCCCTATACCATATAAGTGGATGGTTTATGCCTTATGCTGCGACTCTTACTGGATCGAAGCAGGTTTTGCCTGGGGTAAGACCTAGATCTGAAACCCTATATGAGCTTATAAGGGATGAGAAGGTTACTGTTAGTGATGGTGTTCCAACAGTATGGATTGACTTCCTAAACTTCGCTAGGGCCAGGGATAAGAGGGATATTAGTAGTCTTAAAAGACTAATTGTAGGAGGGTCTGCTCCACCTAAAAGCTTAATAAAAGCATATTGGGAGGAGCTTGGAGTTAAGGTTATACATGCATGGGGTATGACTGAAACCTATGATTCGGCAGTTGCATGCATGCTTAAAAGCTATATAGAAGATCTACCTGAAGAGATAAGATACAATGTTATGGCGAAGCAGGGTTTACCATTTCCAGGAATAGAAGTTAACGCTATAAATGAGTATGGTAAGCCGATACAGTGGAATGGGGAGGAGAAGGGTGAGCTAATTATAAGAGGTGCATGGATTATTGATGAGTACTATAGGGATCCTGAGAGAACTAGGGAATCATTTATAGATGGATGGCTTAGAACAGGTGATGTAGTGACAATAGATAGTGAGGGATACATATGTATTGTCGATAGATTAAAGGATGTGGTTAAGAGTGGGGGTGAATTCATCTCATCAATAATTCTGGAGAATGAGATTATGGCTCATCCAGCAGTTCTCGAAGCAGCTGTTATAGCAGTTCCACATGAGAGATGGATGGAACGCCCATTAGCATGTGTTGTACTTAAACAGGAGTTTAAGGATAAAATATCAGAGAGGGATATTTTAAGCTTTCTTGATGGTAAGGTACCTAGATGGTGGATTCCGGATAATGTGGTTTTTCTCGATGCTATTCCTAAAACAAGTGTTGGAAAATTCGATAAGAAGACGTTAAGACAAATGTTTAGTAAATATCAGTTAAAATAGTATAGTTATGAAGGTTACTTAACGATTCGAATAGATTGCTAAGAATAATATGAGTAGAGCAAAAGCCTACTCGAAAATTCTAGATAGCTACCTAAAGTTTAAGATTGGAAGGTTAAAGCCGTTATTTACATCGTATTCTATTACCTATAGATGTAACTTAAAATGTTCATATTGTAGCAACTGGAGAATTAAGAGTAGTGAGCTTAATACTGTTCAAGCCCTAAAAGTAGTGGATAAGCTTGGAGACTTTGGAGTTGCTATAGTTGATTTTAGTGGTGGAGAACCAACACTTAGAAGAGACCTAGAGATTCTAGCCCGTAGACTACATGAATATAGCTGTACTACCTCAATGAATACTAATGGAACACTTATTAACAACCATAGAACTAAACGAATAGCTAAAGTATTTGATTACGTTACAGTATCTATTGATGGGTTGCCTGAAGTAAACGATATGATTAGGGGAGCCTACGGAGTATATGTTAAATCAATAAATACAGTAAGAAATCTAAGAAGGGAAGGGGTTAGGGTTGGAGTTAATACTGTTATATCGAAAAGCAATATTGATACACTATCCGAATTCATAGATAACATTATAGATGATGTTGATTATTTAACATTACAGCCAATACATTCAAGCAATATTGAGGATTTAAGAATCAATGACGATAAGATATTAAGCCTCGTAAACTACATAGTTAAAGTTAAGAAAACTTATCCAGGTAAAATACCATTAACATATAGCTATATCTACGGCTTCATAAACTATTTTAAGGGTAGAATGAGGAAGATATGTGATGCCTGTAAGCTATATTTTGCAGTTGATCCTAATGGGAATGTTCTAGCATGTGGAGCACGTGGAGATATAGTTCTTGGAAACATATTAACTAGTGATTTAAACAATATTCTGCTAGATGGATATTTTAAGGTGTTGAATACTATAAATTCATGTAGAGGATGCTGGTTAACATGTACTACAGGTTTATCACTTACCATGAGGGAATCTATAAGTGGAAACATTAACCTAATTAAACATATAATACCCTCCCATGCTACTTAACATTTAGGAAATAGATTAAAACAACTATACACTTTATTTCATTCATAACTTAGAAATAATCTTTAAGAGAAGCTTAAGCTAAGTTCCATCTAAGATTGTGTTAAATTTTATGATGGATTGAATGAGTTAATAGCTTGGTTCCTACGGTAATATGATTAGGTTGTTTAGAGCTTGTTTCTAAGCTTCATATTGAAAGTTACTATTGAAGTTTTGTTCTTTATCGCTATTGCTAAGATAAGCTTACCGTTAAATCTGGAGAGTAATAGTTTCAGATATATTGATTCTGAGGATTTAATTACGTCATAGACATCACCAGTAACAAAATCCTTAACATGAAGTTGGACTTTCCAATCTTAGAACATCACTTACACCTATACTTAAACCCTTCATAAACCAGGTATACTCATATTACTATTCCAGGTATTATCTATTCATCAAGCTCATCTATAAGTATTTCTTCATGGAAACACTATCTTCAAAGATATCGTAAATCAACATATTCGTATCTATTACAGCTCTTATTTAATCTCTCCGCTAAGCCCTTCTCTATAATCCTCTCTACTTCATTATGTAGAGTCCACATCAATACTAGAAATATGATGAAGATAAAATAATAGAATACCTCTAGCTGAAGCATACTGCCAATAAAGCATCTTCTACCTAGATACTCAGTCACCCAGTATATACTATTAATATTTTAAACTACCCGTAGATGAAATCTTAGCTTAAAATAGTTATTTGAGTTCTACTAACAACTTGGGAAGTGAAATTACGCTTGTAAAGGATGAAGAAATTATAGTGTAAAGCACGGGTTTTTACAGGAATTGAAAATAAAACTATGTTTATTAGATAAAGTTAAAGTCTCTAAGATACTTCACACAGCCTCCATATATTTTCTCTGAGACCTCTTCTTTAGGGCCTTCATTATTAATCACTAAGTTAAGCTCACCTATAAGCTTCTGAATATCAATGCTATATATTCTCTCCAGTCTTTTTATATCGGTATTGTTTCTCTCAACTATTTTCTTTATGATTAAATCTAAAGGTAAGTTACGTTCTGGTCTACGTTTACTTCCAGCTATTCTTTGCGCTGCTACTTCAGGTGAAACAGTAAGCCATACTGTAAATCCCCATTTACCTATAGTGAATGGAGCCATTCTACCAACATATATTCCACCATTTCTTAAAGCATTCTCTAATGTTTCCCTCTCAATCCTCTTATCTATCTTCTCAGCATATTCCTCGGAAAACTCATATTTCTTCATGAATTGGTCAAGATCCCTCTCATTAAATCCCTCCATCCTTGCTAGCTTCCTTACAAAATGCCCAGCAACAGTAATCTCTAACTTCAACCCAATTCTCCGCTCCAATTTCCTCTTAAGCAGCATAGCATGAGTATCCTTTCCTGAACCGCTTAAACCACCAATAGCTATAATTGGCTTAAACGGTTTATCACTAATACCCAACTCCCTTACAAGCTCCTCCTCTACTGGAACTAAATACGGTATTAAAGTTTTAGCCATAATAAAAATCAGAATAACAACTTAAAAATTTAGTTATAAAATCTGTGATACTGTTACTTTTAGATTTTTGAGAGGACTTTGAGAAGTTATTCTTTGGAGGTGATATTAATAGATAAGCTTCTCAAAGCCCTAAGAGATAAAGGAGTTTTCAGATAAGGTTTTGCTTAAAAGAAGCTAGGGCATGTATTCCCTACATGGCTTAGTTATAGGGATATTGCTACGTCTGTCTGGTTGTTGATGTGAGCCATGTATCAGTATGGTGTTGGATTCAAAAGATTGAAGCGTAAGGATTGATGTGAGGCCAATAGAGGGATGGTAGCTATTGATGAGATGAAGCTGAGAAGGCTGGGCATCATTTCTATTATGGGCTGCAATAGACGTTAAGACCAAGAGCTTCTAGCAGTAAGGGCTTCATGGCGGAGAAGCATACTGGATGCAGATCTCTTCCT
>Ga0105162_1000988_pt1 | contig 17110 bp, 10 predicted proteins | sample JNZ201metaG_FD_81532 | JGI IMG/M metagenome (GOLD analysis project Ga0105162, IMG submission 81532) | Hot spring microbial communities from Jinze hot spring, China to study Microbial Dark Matter (Phase II) - JNZ 20120812A | ecosystem: Environmental > Aquatic > Thermal springs > Hot (42-90C) >...
TCAACCTAACTTTTATGTTAAGTATTTGTTGTTTTGAAAGATGGGAAACATTACATATACTCTCACTTAAACTTGAATTTTCTTCAAAAGGTCCAGCACAATTAACCCACTCACTACCATTCCAATAATCTATATTAATATTCCAAGCACCTTCCCCAACATCACTAAACCACAAAACATGAATGTAAGCCGAATCTATTGTGTTTTCTTCTGGAATGTAATCGGTGAATAAAGAAACGTTAATCCATCCAAAAGGATAAGTAAGCAAATCAACCATCTCATAAACCCCATCACTTTCATTTATTCTTGCCACATCACAATCTCCATCCGAATCTTGACATGCTAATGGCAAAAGAGTTGAAGATGGAGAAAAAGCTGGCTTTACATTTAAAAGAAAAATCATGCTTAAAATTAACAAAAAAACGATTTTTTCCTTCATGGCATCAACCCAAATTTATATCTTATAACTTTAAGTTTTATTCTAACTTCAGCTATGGCATCGGTTGCAAAATCTAAATCTTCACCTCTAAATCTTACCCTCAAATTACTTAAATCTGAGAAAAAATTAACAGGAATCTCTAAAGTAGTTTGATTGAAATCTTCAGTTTCACCAAAAGGTCCAGCTTCTTCATACTTTATGCCATCGAAAGAATAACCTATGTAAATGTTGCCCGCCCCTAAACCTTTGTAAGTTCTCCAATCAACTGTTGCAAAAGCCTTTTTTGGGAAATTTACTTTTTCCCATTTTCTAACTTCAACATAGCCGTATGGATTGAATTTTAAGATAACAGTCTCACAACACTTTTCCATATTTTCCAAAATTTCGTTTGAAAGTGTGCCATCAGAATCTTTTGCTTCTATTGGCTTTGGATAAACTTCTTGCTGATGAGGGAAAAATAGTAAAATTAAAACGAAAATCAATATCAAGATTTTTTTATTCATTCCTATCTACCTAAAAATGTTCCAATATTTCTTCGCAATTTGAAGAAAATATGTGTGAATGAATCTGAAACTTTTTGTTGATTTCCATATTCATCGAAAACTGAGATATTGAAGCTAACTTTTTTGATGCAAATAAATAAAATCCAGCTACAACCATTTTCAGAATTTAAGTTTTCTTCTGGAATTGTGTAATTGACCCAATTCAAACTTCCATTCAACTCTATTTTATGTGCTTTAACTTTCCCCGTAGAATTTTCTTCAACTATGCCATAAGCTAAAGAAGAGCAATTTTCTCTCCATAAAGAATGTATCTTTAAACCTAAGCTCTTTTCAAATTTCTTGTTTAAAAGCAGGTTTTCTGGGGGCGAAGTATCGTTTATTACTACAATTTTTGAGATTTGGTTGCTTGTCCAATTTTCTCCTTCAGTTGAATTGTATACAAACAAATAAACACCAGCTTTCAACTCGTCAAAATAATTGATTTGACTTCCGTATGAAATTAATCTTTTTTCATAAAGGGTGTAGTTTAAATCTTCATCTCCAAAATTGTTTTCATACGCAGTTATGTTGATTTTAGCAGGGCAAGAACTTCTATCATAATCAACGAAAAGATTTAGGGTAGGAAGACCTTTTTTAATCTCCACACTTTTTGTAATTTCAAAGTAAGAATAATTTTGTGTTTCTGGATAAACACAAGAGTATTCCCAAATTCCAGCTTTAACAATTTCTTCGCCCTCAATTTCCCAATCCCTGACAATTTCTTCTCCACTTCTTTTCAAAACGATTTTAGAGATATCGCCTTCACGAACTACACACTTGAAAACAACCGGATTGGGATAAACAACTTCTTCAGATAAATGAAATTCTAATTTTGGCAAAGCCCTAGAAATTTCTAAAACGAAAAATGGAGTTGAATTCCAATTGCTATAAGCATCTCTTGCATAACTTCTCCAAACATAAGTTCCAGCTGGTAAATCTAAAACCGAATAAGAATAAGTATCGTTAATTTTCACTAGAGTTTCATTTCTCAATTCTCTTGTGAAATTGTGTTCAATCAACACTTCTTCTATTTCACTTTCATCAAACCAACTAACATTCAATTTTACTTCCAAATTTTTGGAATAGTTAAGTTTAATTTCATCTCTACTCACGAACCAATTTGGTGCTTTCAAATCTTTTTGTTTACTTTCAACAAAACCTTCAATTTTTTCAAAATTTCCATATTCGTCAAAAACAATTATCTTGTAATAAAATGATGTGTCTCGGAAAGAATAATTGACCCAATCTATCATACCTTTAAGCTTTATTTTTTCAATTTTTTCAAAACCAGTTGAGTTTTCTTGAACGATAGCATAATCTAGATTAGAAAATCTTTCCCTCCAAAGAGAGCTTAAAATTTTTTTACTACCATTTTCTTTTAAATCAAAACTTAAAAGTTTGGGAGGAGAATTGTCAAATATTCTAGTTCTTCTTTCGTTTCCTCCGAAGCAACTCCATGAAGGAGGATCCAATACATATTGGTACTTGTTGGTTGAGCCAAAAGTTAAATCCAAATTTCCATCTTCATTCAAATCTGCTATGGCTGGAGAAGAATAAATGTATTGTCCAACAAAATAACTCCAAAGCATTTTACCATCGATTCCATTTAAAGCATAAATTCTGCCATCTGTTGCGCCAACAATTACATCAACAACTCCATCAAGATTTAAATCGCTTAGAGAAGGCAAATAAGGAACTCTTCCACCAGTTGGTATAGAGAAAGTCCAATTCACAGTGCCATCATGATTAAAGCAATAAACATTACCATCATGCGAAGAAATTATGATTTTCTTGCTATTGCTTATGTTTGCTATAACTGGAGAAGAAGTTATCCAATTTCCAGTGCTGTAATTCCAAACTTTCTCACCAGTCGATGCACGTAAAACATAAACATTTTTATCGTAAGAGCCGAAGATTACTTCCAAATTGTTATCCATATCTATATCATCTACAGCAGGTGAAGATTCTATTTTTTCTCCTGTCGAAAAATTCCAAATCATACTCCCATCACTTCCATTCAAAGCATAAACATTGAAATCATAACTTCCAACAAAAACAATTGGGTAGCTAGTTGCACTTATGTTGATCACAGATGGTGAAGAAACTATTTTTCCATTTGTCGAAAAATTCCAAATCATGCTTCCATCTTTTCCATTCAAAGCATAAATTTTTCCATCTTCTGAACCAAAAACAACATCAAGAATACCATCTTTGTTAACATCTGCTATAGCAGGTGAAGAGAAAATCCTTCCTTCTGTCGAAAAATTCCAAATCATACTCCCATCACTTCCATTCAAAGCATAAACATTGAAATCATAACTTCCAACAAAAACGTCTAAGAAATTGTTGTTAGTAATGCTTGCTAAAGATGGGCTGCTTGAAATAATACCATTTGTCGAAAAATTCCAAATTTTTGTCCCATTTTTTCCAAATAAAGCATAAACATTTTTATCATAAGAAGCAAAGACGACATCAATTAAAGCATCATCGTTTACATCGCCAACCGCTGATGAGGAAAGTATCATACCATTTGTTTGAAAACTCCAAATTTCACTTGCATTAACAAAAAAGCTCATTGTTTGTGTAACATTTTCATTGCCAGAGCTGTCATTAGCGTAAATTTTCCAAGCTACAGTCCAACCAGCAGGGACAGAAGAGTTCCTCCAAGTAAAATTCGACCAAACTTGACCTTCTTTTAAATCAAGTTTAATGAAGCTTTTGTTTTCCCAATTTCCAGTTTCGTTTGTCGCTAACCAAGCATAATCTAAATCATAATTATCACTCCAGATAGCAAACAGCAAAATAGATTTGTTGACTCCAATCCAACTTGAATTTTGACCTAAATTTGAATAACTTGGGCTTTCTAAATCAAAAACACTAATAAAATAAGTTTTACTGCTGGCAGTGTAATTTTCATCTCCTAAGAAATAGCCAGTCACGTTGAAAACTCCTTTTTGATTTAATTTGGTGTAGTTGAATAAAGGTGTCAAACTTGATTGCAGAACCCAGCCAGAAATGTTTGTTTCTAAGTAAACAATTTTTCCTGAAATGTTAAGCAAAACGGTAAAGTTAGCTACGTCCGAAATATTGTAAACTCTATCGCTTTCACTTCCATTCAAAAATAGTTGTATGGAAGAAGGAGCTTTATCCACCAAATAAACCCAAAGGTCTGTGTTGTTCCAATTATTGTTTGTATCGTTGGCATAGCTTCTCCAAGCGTAAATCCCTGCAGGCAAATCTTCAACCTTGAAATAAAATTCAAAACCATCTTTGCTCATGGTATCATTTTTAAAAGAGCCATCTTTCGTGAAATTGTGCTCAATAAGCACAGTGGAAATTTCTGAATTATCCAACCAACTTATGTTGAACCAGTAAGTTTGGGCAGGAGAATAAATTGTGGGTGAAGTTGGAAATGTGAAATTGTTGAACCATTTAGGTGGAATAGAATCATTTACTTTTAAAATTTCTTCTGTTGAAAAAACATCACCAGTTTCGGTTGAATTACATTTTATTCTTATAGTATAATTTCCTGCTTCCCATCCTGTGATGTTCCACACAACTAAAACCCAACTGTTGCTTAAACTTCCTACATAATATGGGTTGCTTCCATTTACTTGCAAATTACCTTTTGAATTTGGTATTGCAATACCATTTGCTTGAATTTCAGCATAAACATCATTACAAGTTCCACCACTACAAGAACAATTCCCGATTAAAGTAGAATTTTCACCCTGTTTTATATTATTTGGAGAGAAGCTTTCTATCTTTGATTCTAAGTTTAAAGTACCAACAGTTAAAACCCAAGATTCATAACTTGCTGTGTAATTAGAATTGCCTGAAAAATTACCAGTGAAGTTGAAAACACCAGTTGCTATTAATTGAGTGATATTTTGAAGAGGCGAAGACCCATAATCCCATCTTTTCCATTGGCCATCTGTATAATTGGTCCAAAGCTCTACAATTTTTCCAGGATAACCAAGTAATTCAACTGTGAAATTAACATAGCTCTTGTTCAAGAAATATTTATCTTCTCTACTCCCATTTATCCACAAGTAGATTGTGGTAGGTTTTTTGTTCACAATCATGAAATAAGTTTTTTTATCGCTAGTGTAGTTTTGATCACCATCCCAATAAGCTGTGACGTTGAAAATACCCGCACCGAAATTATTCGTGATTGTTATCAACGGGCTTAAACCTTGATTGATAACTTGATTTGTTCCACTGAAGTTTGCTTCGATGTAGAATATTTTATCGGAAACATTCAAAGTTGCTGTTATATTTGCATAATCTTCATAAGTGTAGACAACATCACCTTCTGTACCATTCAAAAACAACCTCACTTCACTTGCTGCTTTATTGATGATATAAATTTTTGAATCTTGGGATGAAGTGTAATTTTGAGTTTCACTAACATTACAAACATAATACCAAACACCTGCTGGTAAGATTATTGCAGTGTTGTTTTCATAAGTAACATCTGTTTCATTTCTCCAAAGCTTACCATCAGCTTCTTGGTTTGTTTCGATGCAAATTGCTGTTGTTGAAGCACCATAAGTTATTGGGGAAGGTGGTTCTAAAATTAAATTCGCTGTTGATAAAGCTTTTTTAATTTTCAAAAATCTGTCTTGAGAAATTGTAGCAAAAGAATAGTTTTGTGTTTCATCAAAAGTTAACGTGTAGTTGTATTCACCTGCTCCCAAAAGAATCTCTTCTGTTACGATTTTCCCACTTTTAATCAAAACGCCATTCCTCCATAACTTCACTTCACCTTCTTGATTAACAGTTTCCAACCATCCTGTAGCGTTAGAAGGAGAAGGATAAGTGTAAGTGACATTACCTTGAGTTCCATTTATTGCTAAGAAGATTGGTGGAACACCTTTGTTAACAAATGCAAATCTATCAGTTAAAATATTTGTTGCAGTGTAATTGATTGCAAAGAAAGTTGCAGAGTAATTATAAGTTCCATTCCCAAGTAAAATTATTTCAGAAACAAATTTACCAGAGCCTTTAATTGTCCCATCTCTCCATAATGTAACATTTCCCTCTTCGTTAAGTGTAGGGTCTTTCCAAGCTGTTGCGTTCAAAGCTTCTGGATAAGTATAAGTTTTATTGCCTTGCGTCCCGTTTAAAGCAAGATAAATATTGATCCTTTTTGGTTCTATGGTTAAAGTTAAAGAAGTTGAGTTGCTCGTGTAGTTAGCTCCTCCAGAAGTGTTGTAAATGTATGTGTAAGTTCCTGCTCCCAAGAGAATTATTTCAAAAGATGGAGAACCAGAAACTATAAGCTCATCGTTTCTGTATAAATTGAAGTGCAAATCTTCCCCAATCACTTCGCTCCAAGCTGTAACATTCGTTACATTTTCATAAGTATAAGTTGCATCAACTTCACTCCCATTTATAGCTAAGTGCAAAGGAACACTTCCTTTTAGCACGTACAATCTTCTAATCGGTGAAGAACCTGAAGTCCAATTTGCTCCTCCACTTGTGTTATAGACAAAAACATAAGTTCCATTTCCCAATCTCGTTGAATCAACTACTTGATCCAAAATGTTTCCAGAGCCGATAAACAAATTATTTCTGTATAAGTTGAAAATTAAATCACTTGCTCCAAGAATTAATGAAACATTCCCCCTCACTTCAGCTATTTCAGGATAAACTATTGCTTTATCTGAAGTTTGATTGTTGATGTATAAGTTTATGTAGGGGCTTGGGTCACCTTTGTTTATTAATACGACAGTTGAATTGCTTGAAGCTGTATAGTTTTGAGTAGCAGAGCTATTGCAAATGTATTCATGAGAACCAGCAGCAAGGATAGTAGTTTCAACATTTGATGGTAAAGGATTGTAAGAAGAAGAGTTTCTATAGAGATGAGCAACAACTTCATTGTTTAAAGAAGGAATGTAGCAAGAAACTGATGTTTCTGTTGGATAAGTGTTTATAGAAGAAGGTGAAACTTCAATGAAATTCAAAGGAGTTTTTTGGGTTATAGTTAAAATCCTTGTTATAGAGCCAGCAGTATAATTTTCATTTCCAGTTGTGTTGTAAACGTAATAATAAACATCTGCCCCTAATCTTATAATTTCTGAGATTAAAGTGTTCGATCCTATGAAAACACTTGATGTTGAAGTGTTTCTGTAAAAGTTGTAAGTTATTTCAGCTTGACCAGTTAAAGTAGACCAAGCTGTAACATTCGTTACATTTTCATAAGTATAAGTTGCATCAACTTCACTCCCATTTATAGCTAAGTGCAAGTAAGGCAAAATATCAGCTTTGTTTATAGTTAAATTGAATTGTTTTAAAGCAGAAGAATAATTTTGGTTTCCTGGTGTGTAATAAGTGTAATTGTAGAATCCTGCTGCTAGTTGAATTAAATCGCTGACAGGGTTTGTATTCCCTATTAAAGTTAAATTTCTGTACAAAATGAATTCGGGCGCTTGACCAACGAAAGCATTTACATCAAACCAAGCCGTAACGTTTGTTAAAACAGGATAAGTGTAAACCTTATTTTCTTCCGTACCATTTATAGATAAATGCATATAATTTGCTGTTGAAGTGTTTTGCTTGACAATTAAAGTTCTAATGAATGAAGCTGAAGTCCAGTTAGCTCCTCCAGAAGTGTTGTAAATGTAGTAATAAGTGTTTGCCCCTAGCACCAAAACATCAGAAATTAATGATCCAGAGCCGATGAAAATGCTTGCCTCACTAGAGTTTCTGTAAAAATTGTAAACAACATCCGAGTCACCAATGTTATTTTCGTAAGCTGTTGCATTCGTTTGAAAAGGATATGTTACTTCTAAATCATTAGAGATATCGTTTAGTAAAATGTTTAGAGCTGGCACACCTTTGTTGACATATAAGAATTGATTTGAAATAAGTGATGACGTGTAGTTCTGTGATTCTTGATAAGCGCAAGTGTAATTCCAAACACTTGCACCAAGCGTTATTGTTTCTGAAACAGAATTTCCGGAACTTTGAGAAACTAGACTAGCGTTTCTATACAAGGTAAGAATAGCAGAATAATCACCTAAAATTTTTTGGCAAGTGGTTGTAGTTTCTGTAGGATAGGTTGCTGGGTTTGTAGAAAAAGAAATTGATATCAATGGATTTGCTTTTTGAATTACATAAATCCCTTCTACAACATTGCTCCAAGCATCTTTTGAATCGTTTGCATACCACTTAAAAACATATCCAGAAGAATTTGCTGGCAAGTCTTTTTTTATTGCTGAATATCTTCTTGCAGTAGAGTTTATTACAATATAATTGTTTATTGTTTCGTTTACACCGTTGAACTCAAAAATGACTAAAGAGATGTCAGCTTCGCCATCAGGATCGTTTACAGTTATGTTGAAGATATAAGTTGCTCCGGGAGAATAAGTTGAGCCAGAAGGAGGATTTTCTGCTTTTTCGCTTAGAGTAGGAGGATTATTGACGAAAATATAGCTTAAATAAAATTGCACATACTCGATTTTTAAAGTTGCTATATCTGTATCAGCAATTGACTTAAGCCTTATGCTTACATTACCATCTTGAGAAACGTAGTTCTCAGCATTTTTCGTGACATTGCACCAAATGGTTGCATAACTATTAGCGTAAACTAAAATGTTCTGGCAAGGAGAAGCATCCCATTTTGAGTTGACAAAATCATAGATTGTCATGTTATAGGCATCATCGAAAGTGGAAGTGAAATTTATCAAAACACTTATTTCTTGCAAAACTCCTGGATAACTTACAGTTGTGTTATGTTCAACTTCTACTTGATAATAAGGTTGATATGTATATGTGAGTGTTATTTTGGATGAAAACCATCTTGTGACTCCAGAACTTAAAACTGCTGTGTAGCTACCAGGAACTGTTATGTTATCGCCAACATAATCCCAACACATATCAAACCTTGCTTCCCCCGTGTTTCGGAAGTTGCATGTTTGAGAAACATTGCCAGGAACATTAATGTAAGATACTAAGGTGTTAGTAGCAGCGGTAGAAGAGCCTGTAAAGCCAAAATTGGTTAAGTAAGCATCTTTTATATAAAAAGTTTCTTCCGGTATTTGAAATTGAAATGGGAAAGAAACGGAATTAGCTAAACTTGAATTGTAACTTTGACCTACAAAGTATTCTACAGTTTTAGCTCTCGTGGAAGATTTGGCTTCATAAGTGTAAGTAACAACCAACTCACATCCTTTGCTTCCTGTGTAGTAGCTTGTGGTAACAGCAGAGCTAAAAACCGAGCACACTACTATACTACCATCTTCCAAATTGTATAAGCCAGATGCATTGTAGAGTAAAGTGGTTGTGCTAACTTGCTCGTCTCTTAAACCCAAAGCATAAGTAACTTGAGGTTGTTGACTTCCTTGTAAAGAAGAGTTTATTCCTATGTAAGTTGTGTAAGCTGTATTGCCAGCACCATTTCCATAAGCTATTGCAAAAGTTACTCTATTGTATGCACTTTTTATTATTTTGTTGCTTTCTGGCAAAGAAACTTCTCGCTGAAAATTTGCTGTGTGGTTTGATGTGTACAAACCGTCATCTTGTCCTATCAAATACCTTACAGTTTTTAACTGGATAGGCGAATCCGCATCATATTCATAAGTAAGTACCAACTCAGTTCCAACTCCATGCAAAGCATAACCAGCTGTTGGTGAGAAGTTGAAAGTATGTGAAGTAGTTGTATCAAAAATGTTTTTGTATAAGAAGACGTGTGTTGTGGTTGTTGCGCCTGCATTATCTATAGGTGTACCTGAAATTGTATTGCTACCATCCAAGTTTATAGATATACCTTCATCCGTAGTACCACCTGGTTGGATGTGAACATAAGTTTCAAAAAAACTATCTCTAACCACAATGTTATTTTCAGGTAAGTTTAAAGGCGGTACAACGAAGTTGGTGGATGAACCAACCGCTAAAGTTCCTGTCAATTGACCTATGAAAAATCTAACTGTTTTTATTTGTCTTGGTGAATCAGAATCATATTCGTAAGTAAGAATCAGCTTAGCATTTTCCCCTTGTCTAATTGCATTTAACTTCACATACAAAATGAAAGTATAAGTTCCATTTTGGTTTATGTGTGCAAAAGCAGGCGTAGCATCAGCTAAAAACACATACGGCATATTTTCTCCAGTAGCTGCAGGTCCTGCAGCTGTGGTTATTAAAGTAGTGTTAACAGTGCCATTACCAATTTTTATAGTTTGTCCAGCAGTGATTTGAGTGTTGTATATGTTGTTTTTTATCTCTATTATTGCACTTTTTATCTTTGGGTTTTTTTCAGGTAAGTAAATAGTAAAGCTTGCTGATTTTTCTGTATTCGCAGCCATTTGTGTCATGTCTTGGTAAATAAAGTATTCAACAGTTTTTTGCTCTTTGATAGGAATTTCATTTTCTGTGACATCCCAAGTTAAGCCATCAAAATTTATGTTAAGTAAAGAATCAATTGTTGGTTGGTCTAAAGTTGAAGCATTTCCCGTGATATTTATGGAAGAAGTTTGATTGAATTGCAACATAAAGTCAATTCCTTGAGTGGAAACAATTTGCAATTCAAAAAAGGAGATGAAGAAAGTTAAAGTTGATATAAGAGAAAATTTTAGAAAGATTTTTTTAGCTTTCATTCAACTTCACCTTTTGAAAATTTCAAAAATTCTTTTCAGAATCTTGGGCTTCTTATATTCTATCCCAGCAATTTTTGCGGCAATTTCAAAAATCGCTTTGCTTGAAGGAGAATTTCTATGTGAAATCAAAACAAGGGTTTTCTTGTTCGTGCTTTCCAAAACTTTTTCATCTTCAGGAACAATTCCAATCACAGGCAACTCTGTAAAGTTTGTAACTTCATCAACAGATATCTCATAAGCTTTTTTCCTCACCCTATTCAAAACAATTCCTATGACTTTTGGTTTAAAATCAAGAGAATTTATCAATTGGTTGCATTTGAATACATCAACCAAAGAAGTTATGAAAGGGTTAGCAACAAACAGAATTTCGTCTGATGCTTGCAAAGCTATCAAAGCTTCTCTTCCTAAACCAGGAGCAGAATCCAACAAAACAATATCAAAATCTCTGAAATTTTCTTTCAATTTTTCTCCAAAATTGTTAAAGCTAACATCTACCAAATCTTTGAGCTCGAGAGAAGCAGGAACTATTTTTAAGCCAGATGTGTGAGTGTAAACAACATCTTCAAATCTTGCTTCCCCTTTCAAAAAATTGTTTAAGGTTAGAGGGTAAGAATAACTTCCGAAGAGTAAGCTTAAGTGTGAAGTTGTTAAATTACAATCAACAACCGCAACTTTTTTCCCAAGTTGAGTTAAAGCCAAGCCCAAATTTGCTGTTATTGTTGTTTTGCCAACTCCTCCTTTACCTGAGCATACATCAATTATCCTAACCATCAAATCAACTCCTTTTTTCTGTTTCTTTGACTTTCAAATATTCCTTCAGCCATAAAAGAGAATTTTTTATTTCTTCTCTGTTTTGAGATTTAATTTTTCTTTTCTTTAGTAAAAAAGCAAGTGAAAATGTAATTGTTGCAAAAAGCAAAATGAAAGTCCAGTCAAGAGATATTCGAGGCAAAGCTATTTTTCCGAAGAATCCAACAGGTGCAGCTTTCACGCTTAAACTTTGATTTTTTTCAACTATGGTGAAGCCAAAAATTTTTTCTTTTGAAACTTCTTCATTGAAAACTTTTATCTTGCAACTTGAAGTTCCGGCAGAAGCGTTGGCTGGAATTAAAAATTCTATTTTCAAAACTTTTTCTTCATTAACTTCAAGCTTTTCTATCTTATCTTGTAAAGCGAAGTATTCTTTTGGTATTCCTTCAATAGAAATGTTTAGCTCGTAAAGCTCAGATTGGCCTATATTGATTAAACTAAATTCTTGAGTGAAATTCTCCCCTTGGTTTACTCTTATTGTTTCGGGGAAAACAATTGAAATTTCTTTACTTTTCACGACTTGCAAAGTTAAAGTCGAGTTAAAGCTTATGTATGGATGTTTCTCTGCACTTAAAACTAAAGAATAATTCCCTTCTTGCTCAGGAGATAAAAACTCAAGGTTGAATAAACCATTGTTATCCGAAAAAACTTTTTGTTTGAAAGAAGTGTTTTTGAGTTGTACAATTATGCTTGCATTGCTAACCGGATTTTTGTTTTCATCTTGAACAATTCCTTTAACCTTTATTAAATCTTTAAGGTTGAAAATTTCTTTGTTCAAGTTGAAATCAATGTAAAGCTTTTTCGAAGTTCCAACTGCGTAAGCAGACAAGCTTGTTGTGTTCACATAAACAACATTTCTTATTACATCTATACTGAAAGGAACTTCTTCCCATCTTCCATAGCATTCTTTTCTCCCAGAATTCCAGTATTCGCATTTGTAAACTTTCAACAAATTTTCATTCAAAACATTGCTTTCAGAATACTTCATTTCTATTGAAGCTTTGTAATAGTTCAAATCAACTTCATAAACAAACAATCCAGCAATGTTCAACCCAGGAATGTCGGCTGAAGAAAAATAGTAATATCTCACAGGGTCTTCAAATTTCTTCACTTCAGCTTCATGTAAACGTAAAATGGATTGAGGGAAAGTGAATTCAACATCATAAGTTCCTGGAGGCAAATTGCCAGAATAACTACCAGAAGCATCAGTGTAAAGTCTTAGCTTTTCTACACCATCAGCGTAAAAGCTTATCCTCACAGAAACAGCTTTTTCATTTTCATCAACTATTTTTCCAAAAATTGGAACAATGTAAGAAATAAGCTTTTCACTCAAATAGCTGTAATTTTTGTAATGTAAAATTGCAGAAAGAGTGTAAGTACCAGGGCTAAGGTTTGGGGTACTTGCAACTACAGTATAATAATTATTGGTTGGTGAAATTGCAAGAATATCAGCTTTAGTTGAACCTATTTTTATTTCCAGATTTTCTGTTGATAAAGGTATAACGATGCCTTTATCAAAAGCTTGAATTGTCAATTTTATGGTATCGTTTGGTTTAACCCATGTTTTGTCTAAACTTGTTATAGAGAATTGAATTGGCTCATTTACAAAAAAGGTTAGAGTTAAAGTTGAATTAACTCTGTTATATGCTACGAATATTTTCAAATTATGGATTCCAGTAGCGTTTGGAATTTCTGAAGAATTTAGGAAAATTATCCATCCTTCTGATGGGTCGTAAGGAGGTTTGATCTTTGGTAAAATTGGTTTATCATCAAGAGTTATGATGAAGTTTACATCTGGAGAGTTAATTGGAGTTGAGTCTTTTTTAACAAAAACACCAATTTCAATTACATCGTCGCTATAAATCTTGCTTGGATTAACTTCACTTATCTCTACTACAAATTTTGAAACTGAAAGGCTAACATTTGTTTCATCACTGTTGTTTACTTCATCTAAACAACTTATAAAAACATCGAATTCATCAGCTTTATTCCTCCAATAAATTGAATCTATTCTTGCTTTGTAAAAATCATTTGTTAAGTTGTTGAATTTGTCTATGTAGATTGTGTAACCACTTTTACCGATTAAAGTTGCTTTGACTTTTGAAGAATTGCTGCAATTCACTTCAATTTCAAGATCTTCATTAATCCAAATTTCTGATGAAGGCTTAAGCTTCACTTCTTTTATTTGAGGTAAAGCAAAAGCAGGGGTGGAAAGAATTAGAATTCCAAATAAAAATGCGAATAAAATCAATTTCTTCATTTCTTCTCACCTTTAGCAACAGTATAAACGTTTGCCTTACCAACTTTGTGAAATTCCAACTTGCCTTGATTTTTCATAGCTTCAAGGTAACCAACCAGAACATACCTTTTAATACCAAGCTCTTTGGCAAGCCTAGAAGTTGATAAAATTTTTTTGCTCAAAATTTGGATTATTTTTTCTTCCACGCTTTTATCTATTAGCCCTTTTCCTTCATCCATATAGTTACAATTTTGTTTTTATATTATTTAAATGTTTTTTACATATAGTTAAATTATTGTTACTATGTGGCGTATTTTATTAAAGTTGCAGAAAAAGCTTGAGTTTATCTACGATGTAGTGAATTAGCCAAAGAATTCCACTTTCCTTTTTCATCTCAAAAATCCTTTCAGTTTTATACTTACCTTCATCTGAAGCAATTATTAGAGTAAGATTAGTTTCGCTCCAAACAGTTGGGTAATACTTCAAAGCTATAGTTCTTTCTTCACCTTCTTTCAAGAAATCAATTTTCTTCTGCTCAAAAATCCAACCTAGAGGAAAATCATGAGGCAAGATAACAATATCTTTAGAACTTTTCTTCGCTTTGACATCGAATACAACGAAATCATCATAAGTTCTAAAATTCTTGATTTCAAAAATATCTTGAGGGGAAAAAGAATTCTTTTTTTCTATCTTTAAAAATTTCTCTTGAATTTCATTCCCAAAATAAACTCTTGACCTTAAAGTGAAATTGCCTGTAGAATTGGTGTAAATATAAATTTCAAAATTTTTCCTATCACCTGGCATAAGAATCTTTTCATTGCTCCATGCTGTGAAAAGAGTTTTAGAATCATTTAAAAAATCAATCCTAATTCTTGCCTTGTAAGCGGTGCTGCCAGTGTTGTAAAATTCGAATTGAAACTTAATTATATCTTTGGAAGGATCGAAGAAAAAAGAAGTTATACTTCCTTCAAGCGATTTTGGAATTTCAACATCGATGAGAGTAGCTTTCGCTAAATTAAATAAAAATAAAAATGAAAAAATCAAAAACAAAATTTTCTTAGTTTCATCTCCAAAATATGTAGAGGAAATCATGCTTTGGCCTCTTCACTATTACATCTATTTCTCCAGCGTAATTTCCAATTTCAGCTTTTTCAGCATAAAATTTAACTTCTACCGTAACGCTTTCATTTGGCTTTAAAATGAAATTGTTCTTAGAGAAATTCACGAAAGGTGAAATATTTCCATATACTTTGAATATTACCTTTGCATCTTTTTCTTTCAAATTAGACAAATCTATAAACCTAGTTGCAAAATTTTTCCCCGAAGGAATCCTCCCGAAATTTAAATTCCAAGGATCGACAACTACACCTAAACTTAGCTTTTGTTGATTTGGTTGATAAGGTGAAACTTCTGCCGAAGTAGGAAACCTAATTATTTCGTAATTGAAGAATAAGTCAGAATGCTTTTCAAAAGTTTTATTTTGAACAAAACTTTTCGGCTGATATGGCAAATTTGTGAGTAAAAGGAATAAAGCTGTGAATGAAAAAATGATTAAAATAAGGTTAATTTTCTTCATTTGTACCACTTGTATATGCCAATTGAAATTAATAAGATCAAAATCAAAATTACAACCCACCAAGGAAATATTTCTTCAGGTTTTTCTACTATTGGAAGAGCTTCAATAGTTAGAGTTGAAATTTTCGATGTTGAGTTAGTAGCGAAATCCACAGTTGTAAAAACTTCAAACTTTCCTGGGGAAATTTTATTCAACGGTAAAAAAGTTTTAAGAATTGCAACTTCTCCAGGCTTCACAAATTGGAAAGGTGAAGTAAGGTTTTCTATCAGTTCATTACCGTTGAAGATGCTTTGAAAAGCTTTTGCAGAAAGAGTAACACTCCCAGTATTTTGGAAATAAGTGTTTATTTCAAGTCTATCACCAAAATATTTGCCTTGTGTTACATCAAGAATTACCCCCTCTCTTTTTGCTTCTCCAGGAATTTTGAAAAGAATGGAAACTGAAGTTACAGCAACAACTCTTGCTCCAGCTTGGCCGATTGCTTCTGAAGGAACTCTTGGCAAAGGCTTTACTTTAACTAAATGATAGCCAGGTTCAGCTTTTTCCGGAACGTTCAACAAGAAGCTTATTTCTTTCCATCCTTTTATTTCTCCAGCTCCTATTCTCAAACTTTCATTGCTAGGCTTAATTTCAACTGGATTTGACAAGAATTCTACCCAATTTGCTGTTGGCTCTTCTGAATAATTGAAAACGAGTTGCTTGTACTGATCTCTAGAGAAGAAATCAAGATTTCCTTCTTCAGCTTCTAAGTAAACTAATAAAGGTTCTGTCGAAGGTGTGACAAGAAAAAATTTAACTATTTTTGTAGAACCAGCTTCTACTTCACCCAAATCTATTACTGCTGGGGAAACACCTACTGTGAAATCTACAGCTAAGGTTGGTTGGATTGTGATTAAGAAAATCATTAAAGCTAAGCTTAGTTGGAATCGCATATTTAAACTATTAATTAAATTTTAAATAAGTGTTATGGAAGAAAAAAGGCCTTTGAAAGCAAAGAATTTGAAAGTTATAGATCACTTAGGCACTTATTATGCTACTTTCGATGGCACAAAATTTTGGAAAATTGAGAAATGGGTTTTTAAACTTTTGATGATGTGTGACGGCAAAAAAACTTTTGATGAAATAGCGGAAGAAGTTGCAAAAATTGCAGGAGTTGTTGTGGAAGAAGTGAAAGCAAGTTTGATTCCTGTTTTTGAAGAGTTAGAAAAAGAAGGTTTCATAATTTACGTTTAATCTTTCTTGAGCTTGAAAAGTCTGTAAGCCCCAACTTTTCTTTCAGTAACTTTACCTTCACCCAAAAGCTCATGTATGTAAATTGTAGTTTTGAACCTGTTTGTGTTGATGAGTCTTGAAATTTCTTGTATAGTTAAGCCACGAGGTTCTTTTTCAAGAACTTGAAGAATTTTTTGTTTTAACTCATCTTCCATATTTAATATTTCAGTTTAATTATATTTATTAAATTGGTTTTAAAACTTGATTTTAAAACTAGCTCTAACTTTTAATTTTTCCTTAAAGTTAAATATCAGTGAAACAACCAAATTTAAATACAATGTTAACAAAAATATTAAATATGAAATTAAGCAGTAATGTTAGCAAACTAACTTTCTTTTTGGTCTTATCAAGCCTTTTAATGCTTCCTTTAAGTCTAGCAGCCACAGACGAAGCTACAGTTAACGTTACTGTGCAAGCATTGGCACAAATAGCAGTTCAACCGAAAACTTTAAATTGGACTGTTTATGCAGGTCAAGCTGGGGTAGAGCAGATATTAGATATTTACAATATAGGCTCAATCAACGTAACCCAAATCTATGCTTACGTTGACACGCTAGAAGACGAAACTCAAAGACCTTACGGCTCTGCTAATGCAACAAACTATGCAGCAGGCGGTGTAATAGTTTTCAAAAA
>Ga0105162_1000990_pt1 | contig 17099 bp, 22 predicted proteins | sample JNZ201metaG_FD_81532 | JGI IMG/M metagenome (GOLD analysis project Ga0105162, IMG submission 81532) | Hot spring microbial communities from Jinze hot spring, China to study Microbial Dark Matter (Phase II) - JNZ 20120812A | ecosystem: Environmental > Aquatic > Thermal springs > Hot (42-90C) >...
AGGATGTGGAAGTGGTTCCCCATTCTGCAAGTAAGACAGGGGTTCTCGTTTCCAGTCCATGGAATAGGGTTGCCAGAGCTGTAAGGTTCAGAACAGTAGGTTGGGGACAAGTCCCCTGGCGAAGAGTTGTGACTGCACTACTCGAAGTAGGTTACAACTATGTTTTAAGCGTTGAACATGAAGACCCTTGCTTTAGCAGAGATTCAGGAGTCGAGCAGGCATTGTTCTTCCTCAAACCGTTAGTAAGAGTTGAGCCTCCGGAGGTTAAGCCATGTTGGGGAAGAAAATGAACAGTCCGTGTAGAATGGTGTATACAAAATGCTTTCTAGAATGAAAAGGGAGAAAGAATCATTTTCCGATGTCATTCTAAGGATGTTAACGGAGAGGAGAAGCAGGTCGTTGTCTTGAAGAAGTATGCTGGAAGCCTTAAGGAGAGTAATATTATGGATATTGTTCTTAAGGAGAGAAAAAGCTTCAGGATGAGAGAATTTGATTTTTGATACCTCTCTGATTCTTAGAATTTTAAGCGACGAGAAGATTTTAGACACGTTAACGTTTCTGAAGAGGTGAGGATAATCTCTATCACAGCATACGAATTGCTTAGAGGTGCGATGTACATTAATGTTACTGGTCGCAGGGATAGAGAGTTGAACATAACACTTTCATTGATATCAGAGCTAACCGTTATACCATTTACTTCGGAGGATGCTAAAATCGCCTCCCATATCCAGGCTAAGTTGAAAGAAGCTGGAAAAGTAGTAAGTGATGCTGACAATATTAATCGCCTCTGTTTGTGTAAATAGTAAGGAGAAACTCCTAACTTTAGATGAGGATTATGAAAAAATAAAAGCGTTTATGAGAACCTTAAAGTAGAAGTTTTAAAAGATAAGACCTTAATTATGTGAAAAATTAGGGGTTTGAAGCTTCTTGATTTATCTTTCAATTCATGACTGAAAAATTTTAATACTGTAATTTTCAATGAGCTTAGAGGTGAACGAGTTCTTGAGAAGACTATGGAAGCTTCTTTTAATCTTGCTGATGCTAATTTCGGCTTCGATTTTGTTTTTTATAATAAGCATTAATATGAATAGTTTAAGAATTACAGAAGAGTTTCAAAAAATGGAGACAATAAAAATTAAGATTGTTAATGATGAGGGTCAAATCCTAGAGTTTGAAGTTAAGGTTGCGGACGAACCCGATGAGTGGATGGCTGGCTTCCAGAATATTAGCAGAAGTATAATTGAGAAAACACTAATACTCTTTACTTTTCCTAGCGAGACCAAGGCGTTTTTTCATATGCGCAATGTCGAAATAAGCCTAGACATAGCATTTATCAGTGCCAATGGAACAATAATAGAAATAATGAGAACGGATCCGGATCCAGACAGGCTTTATGGTTCAAAAGAAAGCTTCAAATATGTTATCGAAGCCCGCGCAGGATTCTTTGATAGTATAAGAGTGAGTGCAGGAAAATCAAAATTAATCATCGAATAATCTAACTAAGACTCAAATAGAGGAAAAGTATAAGTAATCTTGTTCAAGCTTCCTGCTTATGAAACCGTTTACACTCTACTTTCCAAATAAAGTAATATTTGGTAGAGGAAGTCTAAGTAAAATAGGCTTTGAAGCAAGTAGGCTTGGAGAGAAATGTCTGGTTGTAACGGGAAGGAGTTCAGCTAAGAAAAGCGGGTATTTAGATATTGTCGTTAAGAGCCTTGAGGAATACGGCTTGAAAACAACCGTTTTCGATAAAGTTGAACCTAACCCATCGATAGAAACAGTTTATAAGGGTTTTAGAGAAGGCAAGGAAAACAATTGTAACCTTGTGTTAGCCCTTGGAGGAGGAAGTGCAGTTGATTCTGCAAAAGGGATCGCGTTCTTACTGAAAACTAATGCTAAACTCGAAGACAGTCTTTTTCCAAACGAGGTAAATGATGCTCTTCCCCTTATAGCTATCCCAACCACATGCGGTACAGGTAGTGAGGTAACAAGGTATTCTGTCCTTACACTTGTTAAAGATAATGTTAAGAGAAAAGTGGTGTTAGTAGGAAGTCCACTTCTACCCAAGGTTTCAATTTTAGACGCCAATCTATTAGACTCCTTGCCAAAGGAACTTGTTGCCTATACCGGTTTTGATGCTCTCTCCCATGCTCTTGAAGCATACACATCTAAAGACTCGACACCATTTTCAGATTTTGTTGCGTTAGAAGCTGTTAAAATAATATTTGAAAATATAGTAAAAGCTTTTGAAGGATATTCAGAAGCTAAAGAGAATATGCTTTATGCAAGTATGCTTGCTGGCGTAGCAATTAATTGCGCAGGCACTGAGATAGTCCATGGCATGGGCTATTATCTTACTAACTATCATGATGTACATCATGGTCTTGCTAACGGGATTTTACTACCCCATGTTATAAGGTTAGAAGTTTGTAAGGGATTTAAAAAACTAGAAGATGCTGCCATTAGACTTGGCTTAGAGAGTGGAATGGAACTTGTTAAGAAGATTGAGGAGCTTGCAAGCCAAGTCGGCATCCCTAAGAGTCTAAAAGACTTGGGGTTGAAAGAGGTTGAGCTAGATGCTATGGTTGCAGACGCGTTGTCTTACGAGAGGAATATAAGTAAGCATCCTCTTCCCTTAACGACAGATGATATTAGGGAAATTTTCATTATGGCTTTTGCTGGGAGAAGCTAATAATCTTAAAGTTTGATTTGATAAAAATCGTTATTTCATTCTAACAGTTCTTTAAGGATTGTATTCAACTCCTCCCTGTCCTTTAAAGACTTAAACATTAGTCTTCCATTCATAAACAGTGTAAACTCTCTATCTTTAAAACTTGCTTTTACAGCAACTCCCCGAATTTCTGCGATAATCCTGCTTTTATCAAGGGCTTTCTTTAGAGCCTCCTCCCTCTTTTCATGTTTTAGAATCACTACATAGTCCTTCGTCTTAGCGGTTCCACAAGCCTCCTCTATTCTACTCACGTATTCTTCTACTGCCATTTTCAATCGCCGGGTATAACCCTTCTAGAAAGAACCTTAGCCAATTCCTCTTCTTCCAATGCTTGTTTTTCTTCAAAGGTGTCTTCCTCAGGCAACCAATTTGGCTTAAAACCTCTCTTCTTAAAGAATTCCCTTATCGCTCTTCTCAAAGCCCCAACTGCCAATACTCCACAGTGAAACTTGACTGAAGGCAAGCCTCCAACCTCATTTGCAACATCCTTCCAACTTATTTTCCAAGCTTCTTCCAAGGTTTTTCCTTTAACCATTTCAGTAAGCATGCTTGCAGTAGCTATATTGGCAGCACAGCCATAGCTTTCAAAACTCGCTTTAGTTATAACCATATTCTCATCTATTTTGAGGTAGAATGATATTATGTCTCCGCAGGCTGGGTTGCCAGCGCTGGCTGAGACAGTAGCATCCTCCATCCTACCGAGATTCTTCGGGTTTCTAAACAGTTCGAGAATCTTCTGGCTGTATGGTAGCGGTGACCTGGACATTTCTCACTTCCTCCCCATAGGGCTTATTGACCTTATTCTTTCAACAGCCGGTTTAAAAGATTCTATTACATATTCTATGTCATCCACGCTATGGTATCGAGAAACTTTCATTAGAATGCTCCCGTGAGCAGCTTCGTATTCCCTGCCTATTGCTATCAATACGTGGCTGGGCTGGAGTATTCTCCTAGTGCATGCACTACCGCTTGAAACATAGACTCCCCTAAAACTAAGTTCTATAGTTAAAGATTCTCCTTCACAGTGTAGGAAACTTATGTTTACGTTGTCGGGTGCTCTCTTATCTCCAAGAGGACCGTTTATGAGAGTGTCTTCAATACTTAGGAGTTCTTTTATCAACATATCTCTTAGCTTTTTCATATGGTTAACGTTTTCCTCGAATCTTTCAAAAGCAAGTTGAGAGGCTTTTTTGAAACCAACTATTAGAGGAGTGTTTTCAACACCCGGCCAGAGTCTCTGCGTTCCCACAGGACCTTCGATAATTCTCTCAACCCTTATCCCGTTTCTCACGTAGAGAGCTGCAACCCCCCTAGGTCCCATTATCTTATAACTGCTTAAAGTAAGCAAATCTATATTCAGTTCCCTAACGCTAAACATTACTCTGCCATACGCATCTGAAGCATCCATGTGGACAATTACATCCGGATTCTTATCTTTAGCAATTTCCACGATTTCTTTAAAGGGTTGTATTGTACCAATCTCATTGTTGACAATACTCGTACTTACTAGTACAGTATCCTTATCTATAGCTTTGGAGAACTCGTCTAGATCTATGAAGCCTTCCGAATCGACTGAAACCCTTACTATTTCAAAACCTCTCCTCTTGAGTATTTCAAGAGGTAAGAGGATCGTTAACGGGTCTATGGCAGAAGTAACTATCTTCCCCTTTTTATCCAATAAGGAGCCTAGTATAGCAGTATTATTGGCTTCTGCTTCACCGCTTGTAAAGCATAATTCCTCTGGAGAAGCTCCTATTGATTTAGCAATAGTGTCAGCAGCTTCCATAATCGCCTCATAGGCCTCCCAGCCCTGCTTATGGGTAAGCGTGGGGTTTCCGTAAGCCCTAGAATTGAAATATGGCAGCATTTCATTAAGGACTTCACTGGGTACTGGAGCAGAGTTTTCCAAATCTAAGTAAACCTCTCTTCTTACTTCCCCGTGGTATTCTAGAAGCTTCCTAACGTTCTCCAGGTAGCTCAATCCTGAATAGTTCTATAGCTGGGTTATATAAACATCATTCGAATTTAATACAACAAAGCTGAAAAATAATAACCAGGCTGGCATTGCTAAAAGCAAAGAAACACCCTGTCCCTATCATGTGTTGCTGCTTTGATTCTCAAACTCTGCTAAGTTGTTGAATTAATTATAGACAAGCTTTATATTTTGATTTAAAGCCAGTAAATCGTGAACTCCATTGGAAAAAGACGTGAAAATAGTTCCTGAGCCTAAAGAACAGGAATTCTCTGGAAAATGGTTTGAATTCGATGGAATAAGTCTTCCCGATTTTCTCAGCAAAGAATTCAACATTCCTCACGGCTCGTGGAAGATAGTAAAAACGACTGGATATGGAAGTGGTGTGCATGTAAAAGGGGAATGTAAAGAAGTTGCCATATGGGGTGATGATAATGTTTGTTATGCGACAATCATCCAGCTTCTAAAACAGAATCCTGGTTATATTCCAGAAATTAGAGTAATAGAAGAGTTTAAATTCTCATTTAGAGGATTTCACCTCGATATTGCACGTGGAGGAGTCCCTAAAGTTGAGACTTTTAAAAGAATTTTAAGATGGCTCTTCCTTTTAAAATATAACTATTTTGCAATATATTTTGAGGATCTTTTCCCATGGGAAAGGTATCCGAATATCGGCGTCCACAGAGGTAGATTGTCAAAGCAGGAGTATGCTGAGATTGTCGATTACGGAAAAATGCTGGGAATAGAGGTTTTCCCATCGTTAGAGTTAGCTGGCCACATGGAGCATATTCTCTCATTGCCTGAATACCGCGTGTTTAGCGAGTGGCATGATCCTAGAGAGGGGTGTTTAGACGTTGGTAATGAAGAGGCTAGACAATTCGCATATGAACTGCTTAGTGAGGCGGTAGAGGCATCTCCATCTAAGTACATACATATAGGTGGCGATGAAACATGGGCAATGGGAAGAGGTAGGAGTCTAGATAGGACTGGAAGCTTCGAGGGGCCACGGCTTTATGAAGAGCATCATAGGGAAATGGTGAATATCGTTATAGAGAAAGGCAAGACGCCGATAGTATGGGGAGACATGCTAACGGGGATGTATTTACGCGAGGAAGAGAAAGCAAAATGGTTAAGAGTTATCGAAAGCCCAGTGTGGGAAGGCGTAATGATTGCAAACTGGGATTACAGTCCTGGCGATAAGGAATATTTCAGGAATAAGATAAACATGCTGGGTAGTAGAAAGATGCAGCAAATAGCATGTCCCGGCTTTTCAAACTGGAATAGGTACTATCCTAATTTCAAAACTGCTATAGAGAACATGAAGAATTTTCTTACGGCAGCTCGAGAAGAAGGGGTAAATGGGTTTATGGTTACAGCGTGGGGTGATGATGGTGAAGAATGCTTATTCTCTTTCATTGAGCCCCTTATTCTTGCATGCATGGAGTATGCGGAGGGAGTAGGGAAATGGGAGGAAAAATGGAGTGTTCTAACCGGTGAACCTATTGAGATAGTGGAAGTTAGGAAGTTATTTGGACAACCGGAAGTTTCAGACATGTTAAAACATGTGCTCTTTGCAGACTTCTGGTATTATAGGATGTCGAATACGGAACGTGAATCCTTAAAAGAATATTGGAACAGTTTGCTTGAGAAAATTAAAAGGGTAAGATTGCCCGAGGACTTGGAATTTATAAGAAATTGTATTGAAGTATGCTTAAAGAGGCTAAATAAGGATGTTAAGCCTTCAGATTTAATCTCTTTGGCCAATAGGTATTGCAAACTATGGTTGTCTGAAAGAAAACCAAATGGCTTGGAGAAGATAATTGAAAGGTTCTGGGGTGCGGCTGGTCGTATAGATGCGGGAGTGGTCTAAAGAAAGTTTTTCTATAAGGCATTCGTGAACATTAAGACATGAACATACTGGATGCGATAAATGCTGTTAAATGTCTTAAGAGAACAGGTTGGATGCAACTTGGCGTGTCGGACGCTGAGACTGTAGCCGGGCATTCTTTCGAGGCTGCAATATTGGCTATGGAACTAGCTCCAATCGTAGGTGCAAATCCTGAGAAAGCTGCTGCATTAGCCCTTGTTCACGATCTTCCAGAGGCAGTAATGGGCGATATTCCAAAATGGACATCTTCCAGGATGGCTAGGAACGACAAGGAGGCTGCAATGGAGATAGAGTCTAATATTGTCGTGAAGCTTATACTGGAGTTTCTGGAAGGTGAAACCAAGGAGGCTAAAATAGCGAAATTATGCGACCTCTTATCTACAAACATTCAAGCTAAGAGATATATGAGGATAGGGTATGAAGTTACTAGGATAGAAGAAGAAACCAAGAAGCAAATATTTAACATACTTGAAGATGCTGAACTTAAGCTTCTTAGGAAAAAGGTAGAACCCTTAATAGGCTTTTGAACTCCTTTCAATGATTTATGTATCTTAAAAATAAGGACAAATATTCATTTGAAAAATACTCCCCTACTTCAATACAGAAAGATTTTACTTCTAGAAGCTTTTTGTAAAAACGTTGAAGTGGACTGAGCTTATGCAGTATCCAACGGTTAGAGAAGCAAGATTCTATGAGAAGATAGGAGGAAACAAGACGGTATGCTTAACCTGCGAGCGTCGCTGTAAGATTGAAGAAGGCTCTCAGGGATTCTGCGGTACCAGGGTGAATATTGGGGGAAAACTCTACACGATTGTCTATGGGGACATTTCTTCTATTTCAGCAAACCCTATCGAGAAGAAGCCCTTCTTCCATTTTCATCCCGGCACTCTGGCACTTACCGTAGGAACCTTGAGTTGCAACTTTGCTTGTCCATGGTGTCAAAACTATGAAATATCTAAAGTTCGACCTGATCCTAAGAGGGCTAATTATATAAGCCCCGAGGAATTTTTAGATATTGCTTTGAGAAACGATTGTGACGGTACATCAATATCTTTCAATGAGCCTACCCTCTTGCTTGAATATAGCCTGGACCTTTTTCCAATAGCTAAGAATCAGGGTCTTTACAATACTTATGTTTCAAACGGGTATATGACAGTTCAAGCATTGGAGGCTCTTGCAAAAGCAGGTTTAGATGCTATAAAATTCGATGTTAAGGGTGATGAAGAAGTTTACGAAAAGTACTGTGGAGGGGTTAAGGCTGAAATAGTCTGGAGGAATGCTCATAGGGCTAGGGAACTCAGCCTCCATGTAGAAATAGTTAACCTTGTAATTCCTGGAGTAAACGATGACGATGAATGTCTGAGGCAGTTAATAGAAAAGCATCTTAAAGAACTCGGACCAGATGTGCCGATTCACTTTACGCGTTATCATCCGGAGTATAAATTTAATGCACCACCTACGCCTGTTAAAACTTTAGAAAAGGCTAGAGAGTTAGCTCGATCTTTGGGAGTATTGTTTCCCTACATCGGTAATGTCCCTGGGCATAGGTATGAGAATACTTGGTGCCCCCAATGTGGGGAACTTTTAATAAAACGCTTTGGATTCATAGTCGTAAGCAATGTAGTAACCGTTGACAACACATGTCCAAAATGTGGTTTCAAAATACCATTGATACGTTGACCAGGGTTATACTTATATATAACCTTGGTAAACAAATAACGTATGTTTCATAAGATTCCGCTATTCAAAATACTGAAAGGGAAGCTTCTTAGTATTGGTGAGCTTCAGGATTTACTATTGATGGAGCTTTCCAAAAGCTTCGATTTTATCCTTCACGGTGGTACAGCAGTATGGAGAGTTTACGGCGGGAAAAGATTCTCTTATGATATAGATGTTTATCATAATAATCCTGAGGATTTAGCTGATTATTTCTATTCGACAAAGATTTTCAAAGTACTTAAATCAAAAATAACTTCGTCTAAAGTCCTTTACTTAAAAATAGGTAACAATGCCATTATCGAGCTAGAGGCTTCACCCGCTCCAAAGGATATTGAAACTATTGAAGCAAATTTCTGGCTTGTGGATGGGAGTAGTATGGTTGTGGTTACGCTTACGCCTGAAAGCCTCTTGAAAGAGAAAGTGAAAGCTTTCATAAACCGTAGATCTGCTAAAGACCTCTATGATATCTTCTATTTAATAGATTTATGCGACAAGAATAAGGTAGGTGAAGATTTAGACAAGCTATCTCCTTTCTTAAATTCTGAACCGAAAGATTTTCCGGGGTTGCAGGATCTAATTCTAGTGGGTAAGCCTCCGAGTTTCGAAACTATTGTGAGGAGGATTAAAAAAGATGCCATTAGTTAAGTATGATGCTCTCCTTGGAAAACTGAGGGAGGCGAGCCTATTTACTTTCAGGACTATTGAGAATAGGGTTGGAGAAGGTTATGCAAAAATTCTTATACATAACTTGAGGAAGAGAGGTGAAATTGTGGAGTTGATTAAAGGAATTTACACTTTCAAAAAATCTCCTTACATGATTACCAAAGCAATTCCAAGGTCTTACATCGGCTTGGGAAGCGCCGCCTTTCTCCATGGGGCTTGGGAACAAGTACCGAGAGTAATTGTTCTTTCACCCTATGCTTCTTTAAAAGCCAGGCTTGGAGAAAGGGAAATCTCTGGCTTTAAAATAGTCTTAAGAAGAATTTCCGAAAAAATGTTCTTTGGATATGAACTAAAGTATATGGAAGAAATAGACGAGTGGATAAGAATTTCTGATCCAGAAAAAACGCTGATAGATACTATTTATCTCAATTATCCATTAAAAGAAGATATGGTGCCAAAATTATTAGAGATTGTCGATAAGCAAAAAATAATGGATTATGTTAGAATTATGAAAACGAGGAAAATCAAGGGGTGGAAAAGAGTTTTAAAGGAATTACAATGTTATCTTGAAATCAGAAATAATACAACGATCGGTACTTGATTAAATATCTTTTAGAAACGGGTTTGTTCTCTTCTCCTTACCGATGCTTGAAAAAGGTCCGTGACCCGGATAGATTAAAGTATCGTCGGGGAGTTTCATTAACTTACTTTTTATAGAATTTGTTATTTCATCAAAGGAACCTCCTGGGAGGTCCGTTCTTCCAATGGATCCTGAGAAAAGCGTGTCGCCGGTGAAGATGAATCCTTCCCCTAAGAGGCATATGCTTCCCTTCGTATGACCCGGAGTATGAATAACTTTAAGACCCGTGTTTCCAATTTTTATCAAATCTCCATCTGTTACAGTTTTATCAGGATTATGTGGTCTAGCTCTAAAACCTAATAGAAAGCTACCGGTACTTAGCATAGGAGCATCCTCTTTATGAATTATGATCGGTACCCCAAGCCTTCTTCTGACGTATTCATTTCCCGCAATATGGTCTGGGTGCCAATGAGTGCTCAGAACATACTTAACATTAAGATGATGACTTTCTATCTCCCTGAAGACGCTTAAAGCATCTGATTCACTGAAAAACCCGGCGTCGATTAATATGGCGTCAAGTGTTTCTTCGCAAGCAACAAGATAGCAATTAGTCTCGAGAGGGCCAACTACAAACCTCTTAATCATCATCCTTCTATAACAACATGAAGCCTTCTAAAAACTTTTAAGAAACATGCGAGGCCTTTTCCACAATTAGCAATTCTGTTTTTCTACATTGTAGAAGCATACTATCTTCCAGTGAGTCTTGTTTATATACTCTGAGATTAACTCTTACTACTACGTGGAAAAGAGACAAGGTGTTGCGAAGCCTTTGCTCATCATAATATTATTTACAATCATAGTGATCGAATTTCTTTCTCTTTCTCTTTTTTACGATATGGAATTCAATTTCATCGTCTATCAGCCTGAAACCGGGTCTCAAATTCATAGCTCCCTTCCTCTTTATCCAAGTCCTGCCACTCTCATTATGCTTAAACATGAATGTTTTCTTGCAAGGGTTGAAGTCCACATTATTCCCGATACTCATAGTGAGATAATGCTATTGTTTCCCGATGGAAGGGCTGTTAACCTAACGGGTGAAGGTGAATATGTTTTCACCGTCGTCCTCCCCGGGGAATTCCTTTTAAATTCCTATTATAGTGCATACTATGCTAATGAGCATTATGTTTCTACGGAGAAGCCAGTTGAAGTATTTATCGAAGAATATGGATTTAACAATCACTCTAAGAACAAATCTAATACTTTTATGTTAGCCAATATTCGCGTCGTCTCCGGTTCTGTTGTGATTAAAGTAAAAGTCTGGGGTGTCATGTTATGACAGAGGATGATCTGGTTAGGAAAGTAGAAGAATTGATGAATCTTGTCGATCAAGTTAAGTTATACAGGAAAGCTTTAGCCTATATTCCAGACCTTGCTATAGCCGTATTATCAGTTACCTGTGTATCACTATTAATATTCATACTTGTAAAGATATGCTTCATAACTTCTGGAATTTTCTCCTCATTCTCTGGGTTTACCTCTGCCGGATCCTATATGTCTCCAGAAGTTGCTTTACTCCTATTTCTACTACCTTCTCTTTGGGCAACTGTAATTGGCATGCTATTAATTGAACTGAAGGTTAAAAAGGTCAGGACGGGAGAGTGGTCTTCTCTTCTGAAGGAAGGTGCTCCCGCCGCAATCAAGCTTCTCATGGAAACGGATTGGGAGTCTCTTTTCAGTGGTATTATGCTGATGAAACTGTGGTTAGCAATTAAGATGCTTAATTGGCTTTTTCTCAGTTACATCATAATTCTGCCAATTTTCCAATCCTTATTCATTCTTCTACCTCTCCCTCTATTCTGGACGCATAAAAGTATAATTGGTTTAATCACGTTTGTTCTAGTCACACCTATAATCTTGTTGATTAATAAGAAAAACATCAAAGAATTTTATAGGAATATTAAATCCATCGACCTTCTAATAATAGATTTGAGATGGTTGTACAATGAGCTCAAGGGAGCGAGGCTCGAAGCCTGACCTTTATGTGGCTGCTAGGATCATCAAGACGCTTAAGGAGAATAATGGTATGAAGAGAACGGCATTAGCCACTGCATGCGACCTGGCTTACAACAGGCTTGTGAAATACTTGGACTGGATGAGCGAGAAAGGTTTCGTGGAAATAGATGGCGAGGGTGTTGTCTACTTGACCCCAAAGGGTGAGGAGGCTTACAATAGGCTTGTCAAGTGGATATTGGAATATATCGGTAGGCTTAAGTTTCCAAGATTTTAACTGAATTAACATTCCCTAAACCTCTATGTTAAATACTATTCTCATAATCCATCCGATTGCAAAAGATGTTACAGCAACCCCGATACTTATAAATAGCATTTCTGAAAACATCCTTCTAAATGGAATATCTTTGACTATTGAGATAAAGAACGTGAGAACAGAGATAACTAAGATTACACTAATTAACATTACTATAATAGCCGTAGGATAATCTGGGAGGGTTAGGTATGGTATTGTTAACAAAATCACAGTCAGTATATAGGCAATGCCCGTATGAAATGCAGCTTTTGACGGGCTTATTCCGGTTTTCTCAGCTTTCTGAGATAAATACTCTGATGCAGACATGGAGAGTGATGCAGCAATGCCAGTCACTAGCCCTGCTACGCCTATAAGCCTATTGTTTTGAAGAGTTAGAGATAGACCAGCTAATGCTCCACTCAATTCAACCAATGCATCATTAATCCCCAACACCATTGACCCAACGTATTTTATCCTCTCCTCTTCTATCATACCTATTAGAATGTCTTCATGTTCTTCTTCGTCACGCATTATTTCCTCTGCTTCTGGGAAGGTTTTGGATAATTGTGAATATGCCTTCTCAGCCTTCTCCTCTCCTTTCTCCATTAGCTTAATTGCGAAAGTGAAACCAAATATTTTTGAAAAAAGCAAGTATTTCAAAAGCATTATTATTTTTGGAGACGTATCCATGCCCGTATATTTTTTCCATTCATTATAGTGGCGAAGCTCATCTTCGGAAATTTTCTTCAGAAGTTCTGAATTCCTATCCTTCACCATTTTAGATAATGCCTTGTAAAAAAGGTGTTCAGTTAATTCATTCCGCTGGAGGATGAGTATCTTCTTTCTAACATCCTCATTAGGTACCTCTTTCATAATGTCTTAGGATTAGTAACGCTTGTTTCATAAGTCTTATCCCAACAGGCAAGCTTAAAAATGCGAATTTATCTCGAATCATCTCATGCTTAATGAGAAGTATCAATGGGATGAAATAATAGGGGAGGCATTAAACAATTCCCTGAAGCTAAATATTCCATCGATAAGGATTGAAGATGCTTATGTCATATATTCAGTAGCATATTTGACTGCCCTAAAGTTTGGAAGACTAATAGCTGTTGATGCTGGTGCTGGAGTGGGCTTTTCAACAATATGGATGGCTAAAGCTCTCTATGAATCTGGAGTAGAGGGTAAAATTTACGCTATTGAGAGAGAAGCCCTAAGATTCAGAAGGCTCGAAGATCTCGTCAATAAGTACTACCTAAACAATCTGATCACCCCTATTAATGGTGATGCGTTGGAATGCATTAAAGGAGTCGGAGAGGAGTTAAATCTTGTTTTCATAGACATTGACAAAGAGCATTATTTTGACTTCTTCAATGAAGTTAAGGATAAAGTAATTGATGGGGGAGTAATTCTAGCACATAATGTTAAACATCATTACGGGACTGTTGACGCATTTTTGAACGAGATCTCAAAGAAAAATTGGAAAACGATAGTAGTGCCTACAGAAGAAGGCGTTTCAATAAGCACTAAGATCAGCGATGCAAGATAGATTTATAAGATACTTTTGTACATAAGTACTTATGGCCGAAACAATTAAGGCGGAAATAAAGCCGGCACTTGCGAGAAGATTTAGAAAAATTGCGATGGAGCGAAATAAGTATAAGAAAGGTGCTGTGAAAGCCGCTCTTGAAGAGCTTATTAAAAGATATGTTTCAAGGGGGAAGGTTGATTGGAAGGCCTTGAGAGGATGTTTAAATATGAAAGAGTCTTCGGTAGAATTACAGCATAAGGCCTGGGATTCCTCAGACTAATGTTCTTGATAGATACCAATATCTTCTTAGAACTTTTCCTCAACAGGGAAAAGGCTGATGAGTGCGAGAGCTTCTTAGAAAAGGTTTCAAGTGGGGATTTAGAGGCAGTGGTAACGAGGTTTTCGATACATGCGATCGAGGTTATTCTAAACAATCCCAAGTTGATTCTAATCTTCCTGAGGAATATTGAGAATTCGTTGGGTTTAACTGTTTACGATACTTCAATGGATGAAGAAATGGCTGTTTCAATGATAATGGAAGAAAAGAAGCTTGATTTCGACGATGCTCTACAATACTATGTTGCTAAGAAGCTCGGCGTAGAAGCGATTGTAAGCTTTGATAAACATTTTGACAAGCTGGATATTCCTAGAAGAGAACCAAAAGAAGTAATTAGAACACTACCTTAATTTCTTATTTCCATAGCCTCTGTTTATATATTCGTACTAAGCCCTAAAAGTTAAAATATTGAATTTATATAACAAAAATGACTAATGTAATGATTGTAAAAATAAGTAAGCATAAAATGCTTTTTTCTCTACTGCTCATAGTGCTAGTAATATCGATTGCTCTTTTTCTCTATTTCTTCTTGGGAAGGTCAAATGAAACCGTACTGATAGAAGCTAGAGGGATCATAGAACTTCCCATGCCAATCACTAGGGGGACAATGTCCGTGGAAGAAGCTATTCTTAAGAGAAGGTCGATCAGGAATTTTTTGAATAAACCGTTAAGTCTTGAAGATGTTTCACAACTCCTATGGGCTGCTCAAGGAATTACTGATCCCACTAGAGGCTTGAGGGCAGCGCCTTCTGCAGGAGCTACATATCCGCTTGAAGTCTATGTTGTTGTAGGAAAGAACTGTGTTACTGGCCTTTCTGAAGGGCTATATCACTACAAGCCCGATAGACATGTTCTCGAACACCTTTTAGAGGAGGATTTACGTTCAAGCCTTGCAGATGCAGCGCTTGGTCAGAGCTCGATCAGAGAAGCGCCAATAAGTATAATCGTAGTTGCGATATACGAACGTACGACAAGCAGATATGGTGAAAGGGGGATACGTTATGTGCATATGGAGGCCGGCCACGTAGGCCAGAATATCTACTTGCAAGCAGTTGCACGAGGCCTCGGCACGGTCGTCATAGGAGCGTTTGAAGACTCTAGAGTTCAGAAAGTATTAAAACTGCCAGAGGATCAACACCCACTCTACATAATTCCAGTAGGATATCCTGCCGGTTGAAAAATGATCTTTCTATCTTCCCAGCACTATTTTCTAGCAACACTTGCATTATTATCGTTGATAGTCACAACCTTAACGGGATTTCTCCTGTTTACGAAAATAGGTAAAAAATTATTTAAAGCTATACTGATACTACACACCCTCCTTGGTCTAATAGCATTAATATCTTTAGTGCTTACTTACTTTCTTGCACCTAAGCTTTAATATTAAAACTAGAATCTGTTTTGGGATTGCTAAAATTTTTAAGACGATGTGATGGTCAATATCTGGTAAGAATTTGCTTGAAGCCAACGGTTTCCACATGATACCGTGGAAACTCGTTGAGGATTGGGAGTGTAAATTTTGCGGTAAATGCTGTATAAACCATAAGGTTCCATTGCTTTTTGAAGAATACGCTAAGATAGAGCCTAGGTACGGGCCCAGTTCAGTTGAACCCGGCGAGAGAATGTTCTACATAAGACTATTGCATGATGGTAAATGCTTTTTTCTTAAGAAGCATGGTGAAAAGTATCTATGTAGAATTCATGACGAAAAGCCGTATGTTTGTCGAATGTTTCCATTCCGAGTGCTAAGGGTGCCAAAGTATGGTAATGAAGAATTATCGGAATTCAAGTACGGGACCAAAGTATTTTACATATACTTGAATAGGGGATGCAGTGGTGTAAAACTGGGCAATCCTTCTATGAGATTTGTAGAGAAAGTATTACCAGAGTTCATTAAGATATACGCAAATAAGGAGGCGAATGAAAAATTATTACTGAAATCATCTAGTAGTTTTTAAGCAGAGAGGTTTCTCGCTATTGCAATTACTCTCTTAGCTACGTCTATGGCGCATTTGTCGAAAACGTAGGCTACTGGTTCTATTCCGACACCACCCTTATCGACAATAACGTCTCCCAAAGTCTTCAAGCTCCTTATGAACGATTCAATGTTCTCATACTTAGAACGGTCAAACACCGTCTTTCTTAATCCACATTTTTCTATTGATTCCTCAATTTTTTCATCGTACTTTATGCACATTGCGCTTCTTATATTGGGGTCTATAGAGTTTGCAGCAAGTAGAACAGAAGACATATGTTTAGAGGAATTAAACTCTGGTTTTGAGAATGCCCTTATGCTCCCGTTAATGAAAGTAAGCCTTCCGGGGAAAGCTGCAACGTCTTCAACTCCCTTAGGCGATTTTGTACACATTACTATATTGGTCCTAACCTCAGGTATTAATCTCTCCAAATTGCTACATGTCGAGAGGATTTCAAGCGCCCTTTCCAACTCTTCCAATATTTCAAATCTTTCAAAGGAGCCCTCAACCATCTTTTGAAATGCTTTAAAACAACTTTTACAGCCTTCGAGTTTAGGCTGAGCCTTCCTGTGAAATTTACAAAGGTTTCCTCTTGCTCTTTCCTCCATGCATTTCAAACAAACTTCCTCTATGAAGCTACCCGGTGTAATTTCATTTCTCAATATTTTCCCAGCAAGATTTTTAGAAAACTGATCTAAGCCACTTACGTAATAGCTACTGGATGTCGCTATTATCCTTTTATACTTCGTCGCTGCAGTAGGGGAAATTCCTAATACTTTTGCTGCACTCGTTATACTCCAGCCATGTCTCTCTACGAGTTCCCTAACTATTCTCGCTCTAAGTTGGGGTAGGTAGCTTTTTATTACGTATTCACAGGGTGGTTTCACGAAGATTATATCTTACCAACATGTTTATAAACATGTTTATTCCGTTTCTTTGATAAAAATGGAGAAGATCCCAATTGCCATGACCATAGCAGGAAGCGATTCAGGTGGAGGGGCGGGGATAGAGGCAGATCTTAAAACCTTTTCAGCTATGGGAGTACACGGAACTGTAGCACTAACGGCGATAACTGCACAGAATACTGTTGACGTCTTTAGCGTACAGGATGTGGAGTTAGACGTCATTGAAAAACAAATCGATGTTGTCTTTGAAGACATGGGTATAGATGCTGCTAAGACAGGCATGCTTTACAGGAGCGAAGTAATAGAGCTTGTTGCGAGAAAGATTAGAGAATACGGGTTTCCACTTGTTGTAGACCCTGTGATGACTGCAAAGAGTGGAGCCCGTTTACTTAAGCCTGAGGCTGAAGAATCTTTGAAAAAAATCCTGCTGCCTGTAGCAACAGTAGTTACTCCGAATATATTCGAGGCTGAGGTTTTAAGCGGTTTGAAGAT
>Ga0105162_1000995_pt1 | contig 17069 bp, 15 predicted proteins | sample JNZ201metaG_FD_81532 | JGI IMG/M metagenome (GOLD analysis project Ga0105162, IMG submission 81532) | Hot spring microbial communities from Jinze hot spring, China to study Microbial Dark Matter (Phase II) - JNZ 20120812A | ecosystem: Environmental > Aquatic > Thermal springs > Hot (42-90C) >...
CCCTGGAAGGAGCTTTTTAGGCCCCTTAACCGCTTAGCAGGCGGCCCCGTTAGACCTCTCCGGCACCTCCCCTTAATTCACTGGGGGACGAGGATTCGAACCTCGACTGGCGGATCCAGAGTCCGCTGTCCTGCCGATTAGACGATCCCCCATCTCGCTTTATATTTTATCATTAATGCCTCCTCCTGTCAAGACCAGCTCGCTTGCCCGGTTGGCTTTTATGTGGTAAACTTTTATTACCAAGCTCAGGAGGACGGCTATGAGTGAGCCCTTGATTTTTGAACTGAGTTCCCCAGGCCGAAAGGCCTTTACCCTCCCAGATCTGGATGTGCCCCCTGCGGATCTGCCTGAAAAATACCTCCGGGATGAATTGCCCTTGCCCGAAGTTTCCGAGGTGGATGTAATACGTCATTACCTCCGCCTCTCTCAGCTTAATTATGCAGTGGACAAAGGATTTTACCCCCTTGGCAGTTGCACCATGAAATATAATCCCAAAGTAAATGAGGAGGCTGCTTCCCTGCCGGGATTCACCCGCATTCACCCTTACCAAGATGAATCAACAGTCCAAGGTGCCCTCAAACTTATGTATGAACTTCAGGAATATCTCAAGGAAATTGGGGGCTTTGCCGGGGTTAGCCTGCAGCCTGCTGCTGGAGCTCACGGAGAGTTCAGCGGTGTGCTTATGATGAGGGCCTACCACTGGGCCAGGGGGGATACGAAACGCCACAAGGTCCTTATACCTGATTCGGCTCACGGCACTAACCCCGCTTCCTCGGCTATGAGCGGTTGCACTGTAGTGGAGATAAAATCTGACGAAAGGGGAAATATTGACCTTGAAGAACTGAAACGCCATTGCGATGAAACCCTCATAGGCTTAATGCTCACTAACCCCAATACCCTTGGCCTGTTTGAAGAGCAAATCCTGGAGGTGGCCAGAGTTGTCCACGAAGCTGGTGGCCTCCTGTACGGCGATGGTGCTAACCTTAATGCCATGGTGGGTATAACCAAGCCCGGAGACCTGGGCTTTGACGTTCTCCATTTCAACCTCCACAAAACCTTCTCAACCCCTCACGGAGGGGGTGGCCCCGGGGCAGGTCCTGTAGGCGCATCAGAGAAATTGGTGGATTTCCTGCCGGGACCGATAGTGGTTAAGGAAGGGGAGAAATATAAACTCGCCTGGCCTCCCAGGTCCATTGGCCGGGTAAAGGCCTTCTATGGCAATTTCCTGGTTTTCATCAAAGCATACGTATACATCCGAATGATGGGAGCCGAAGGGCTCAAAGAAGTGGCTGAGACCGCTGTCCTCAACGCTAACTACCTGAGAGTTCGCCTTAAAGAGGTTTACCCATTGCCCTATGATCGCCTCTGTAAGCACGAATTCGTCCTTTCCGGCAGACTTCCTGATGCCCCTGGTGTACGGACCATAGACATTGCTAAACGGCTGATAGATTACGGCTTCCACCCTCCTACAATCTACTTCCCCCTCATAGTTCCTGAAGCCCTCATGATTGAACCCACTGAGACCGAGAGCAAAGAAACACTAGATGCCTTTGTGGATGCTCTGCTCCGGATTGCTCAGGAAGCTAAAGAGGACCCGGAACTCCTCCATCAAGCACCACACACCGCTCCTGTCCGGAGGCTTGATGAGGTAAGGGCAGCCCGGCAGCCTAAGCTTCGGTGGATAGGCTAAATTAACCCGAGTAGATGGATCACAGAAATCAGGACAATTAATATCAGGAAGCGGCGGACCCAAACCGCTCCCCATTCAATACTGAAATGAGTTGCCACCCATGCACCTATTATGCTTCCAAAAGCCAGAATCAAACCCGATTTCCATTCAACTTGATTGTTTCCGGCAAATATGAGAAGAGCTGCTACCGTGTAAATTAAGACGATAGTCATTTTTACAGCGTTAGCCCTCACAAGGTCATATCCTACCCCAAGGACAAGTCCCGCCAGGAGAAAAATTCCAACCCCTGCCTGGATAAAGCCTCCATAAACGCCGATGGCAAAAAATATTAGAAGTTCTCTCCAGCCGGGATTCTTCTCCATCTTCTGGATTTTCCCTTTAATCCATTGCTCCGGCTTGAGAAGTATAGAGCCCAGCATGATCAGCATTACAAGGGCTATAGCCTTACGCATAATATCCTCAGGCACGCTAACGGCAATTTGAGCCCCAGCAATAGCCCCCAGAGTGGCTGGAACCCCAAGATAGAAGGAGCCTTTGAGGTCCAGAACTTTAAGCCTCCTGAACTCTCCGGCGCTGGTCAGGCACTGCAGGAGTATTGAAACCCTGTTAGTGCCATTGGCTACATTGGCAGGTAAACCTGCCAGCATAAGGGCAGGTAAAGTTATGAGAGAACCACTCCCGGCCAGAGTATTCACAAACCCTGCGACAAAGCCGGCCACTATTAAAAGTAAAAAAACGCCAAAGCTCACGGTATCCTCCCAGGGCTCCTGGAAACTCTGACTTAATTTTACTCAACCTGAGGGCTTTAGCCAACCATTGCATCAGACCAATGAGCTGAACCTGGAACCATGGCTGGCCCCAGGTACACGAGGGTGGGGGAAATTTTTCCCTACCAAATCATTTTCTGGTAAAATACTGCCAGCAAAAATCCTTTTGGAGGAGTGGAGATGAAGGTTGCATCCCGAATGCTGAGGCTTGGAACCGAAACTGCTTTTGAAGTTCTGGCTAAAGCTAAGGCCCTTGAAGCCCAGGGCCGTAAAATCATCCACCTGGAAATCGGCGAGCCCGATTTTGATACCCCAAGCAATATTATAGAAGCAGCCTACGAAGCTATGAAGAGCGGTTACACTCACTACACCCCATCGGCTGGAATATGGGAAGTGAGGGAAACCATTGCCGAATACATCTCTGAAACAAGAGGCATTGATGTGGGGCCGGAGAATGTTGTGGTGGTTCCGGGGGGAAAACCAATAATCTTTTTCTCCATCCTGGCACTTTGCGAGGAAGGAGATGAGGTTATTTACCCCAACCCTGGCTACCCCATTTATGAATCCATGATCAACTTTGTAGGGGCAAAGCCTGTGCCCATGCGCCTTCGCATGGAAAACAATTTCTCCTTTGACCCCGATGAATTCAAAAGCCTCATCACACCCCGGACCAAAATGATTGTTATAAACTCTCCCGCCAATCCAACCGGTGGGATTTTGTCCAAAAAGGATCTGGAAATTATTGCCGAAGTGGCCCTTGAGCGGGATATAATGGTGCTTTCCGATGAGATTTATAGCCGCATCGTTTACGAAGGGGAATTTTACAGCATAGCCAGCATTCCAGGGATGAAAGACCGTACCATAATCCTGGACGGCTTCTCCAAAACATATGCCATGACCGGTTGGAGGCTTGGTTACGGGGTTATGCCCACATGGTTGGCCGAGCATGTCACCAGGCTTATGACTAACTCTAACTCCTGCGCTGCCGCTTTTACTCAGATTGCCGGCATGAAAGCTCTTAAAGGCCCCCAGGATTCGGTGGACAGGATGGTCCAGGCTTTCCGGGAGCGCCGGGATGTAATGGTGGAAAGGCTTAACAAGATCCCGGGCTTTAAATGCCTCAAGCCTGCTGGTGCTTTCTATGCTTTCCCCAACATTGAGGGGACCGGGATGAAGAGCAAGGAGCTGGCTGATTACCTCCTTTACGAAGCAGGAGTTGCCGTCCTTTCAGGGACTTCTTTCGGGGAGTATGGGGAAGGATTCCTGAGGTTCTCCTACGCCAATTCCCTGGAAAATATAAACGAAGCCCTGGACCGGATTGAGGAGGCTATCAGGAAGAAACTCGGATAAACTGGAAGGGGGCCTCCCAGAGTACATGGGAGCGCCCCCGCAATTTTAAGCTTAGCCTGAACTTGGTTTTTTCGTTTGTTGGCCGCCAGCGTGAGCGGGCTTAATATAAGCTCGCCGGAGGTGCCTGGTGTGGAATAAGGTTCGGCGGTTCTTTGTTTCCCTGAACACAGCTTCATTTCTCCTTATTTTTCTGGCTTTTTTGTCTTTGCTGGCTGGCTTTTTCCCCCAGTTTCCCACCGATATTAAGAGCCCTGAAGAAGCCCGGCAATTGTGGAATGCTCTCAGGGAACGGTATGGCCCGTTTTTCCCCCTCCTTAAGGTCACCGGATTGTTTTCCCTCGCACGTTCGCCTTTCTTCTGGGGGATTTTCTTCCTGCTCCTTGTAAGCGCAATAGTTTGCTCATGGGCCAGGGTGCCGAAGAAGTTTCGTCTGCCCCGATGGGGTTCCATTTTAGCCCACTTAGGGCTTATCCTGTTAGCTATAGGGCTGACTTCTTCGGTCTTTTTCCGCCAGGTCATGGATAGCCCTCCTCTGGTCTGGAAAGAAGGGTTTGACTTGGGGGGAATCCCCATCACGGTGGAGAAGGTTTGGGTTGAGCGTTCTCCAGAAGGCGTGGTTCTGGCCTTTGGGTGCGAGGTTAAAAGCTCAGGTAAAGTCCTCAAACTTTCTCCTGGATGGCCAGGCCTGGCCAGCAATACCTGGATTATCCCCCTTTACTATGGGCCTGCCTGGAGGATAAAGGCAACCAGCCCTTCGGGGGAAGACCTACCCCTGGTATGGAAAGGAAGGACAAAGGAAGGGGAAATCATCGTGCCATTCCCTGCTCTTGGGGAAGCTCAGGAGATAGCTGTTCCAAAAGCTAACACACGATTGGAAATCTCAGTCCAGACCCAGGGCACTTTTGTGGAATTTTACGAAGGGGAAAAGTTGGTTCAGCGTGTGATAGTTCAAGAGGAAACGGAAATTGAAGGAGAAAAGGTGCACCTGCGGCTTTCCCCTGAGCATTATATTGTTCTGAGGTGGGTAAAGGATCCAGGGTTCTGGCCGGCGATAGCAGGAGCAATTGTTATGGCCCTGGGCTTTGGGGTTGCTCTGTTCGCTCCTAAAAAGGCAGGAGCTTGAACCCATGAAAGCCAGGGTCGTAGCCCTTCTGGCAATTCTGGGAGGATTTGCTCTACGGCTCTACAGGCTTGGAGCCCAGAGTCTCTGGTATGATGAAACGGTCAGCATGCTCCTGGCCCACAAAAGCCTCCCAGCATTGACAGCCCATACAGCAAGGGACATCCATCCTCCCTTGTATTATTACCTCCTGCACTTCTGGATAAAGGCTGTCGGAGACTCGGAATTTTTGGCCGCTTTCCTCTCCCTCTGGTTTGGGGTGCTGCTTCTGGCCTTAATTTACAGGTTTTCTCGCCGCATTTTAGGGGATGAAACCGCTTCCATGGCTTGCATCCTGGCGGCTATTTCTCCCTATAACCTCTGGTATTCCCAAGAAGTCAGGATGTATACTCTTGGAGCTTGCCTTGGGCTTTTGGCTGCCGATTTCCTCCTTCGCTCCCTGCCTGAGCCTCATCGTGTTAAAAACTGGATAACCTACGGGCTTGTGGCAGCAGCAGGACTTTATACCCTTTATTACTTCGCTTTCCTGCTCATTACCCTGGCCCTTTTCTCGCTCTGGGCTGGGGGCAGACGCTGGGGGAAAAATTACATTTTGCCCTGGCTCGGAGCACAAATTTTTTCCCTCGTCCTTTACTTACCATGGGCTGGGATCGCCTTCCGGCAAGCTACTAATCCTCCTGTGCCTCCATGGCGCAGTTTCACCCCTTGGCCCCAGGTATTGACCATATCCTGGTCCACCTTTTCCCTTGGTCACTCGGCCGAGCCCGAAAAAGTTTGGCCTTTCCTGCTGCTAACGCTCGTCCTTTACCTGAAAGGGATACTGAGCACAGAAAGCCAGGACCGCTACGGTCTTTCACCGTGGGAACGGTCTTGGCTGTCGTTCCTTTATACCTTTGGCCCGCTGGCTTTGATTCAGGGCTTTTCTTACCTTACCCCCTTGTACCACCCTCGTTACCTCTTCCCCTTTTCACCCTTGTTCTATGCTGTCTTAGCCCACGGCCTTATAAGTTTCCGAAGCAGGAAGGTTTTAGCTCCGGCGATGATAGCGATCGCAGTATTATCCGTTTGGTCTATATTCCGAATGCACTTTGACCCCAAGTTTGCTCCTGACGACCACCGAGGGGCTGTAAAGTTCCTGGAGGAAAAGCTCAGAGAAGGGGATGCGGTCCTCATAAATGCGGGGTATGTCTACCCCGTTCTGAGCTATTATTATCGTGGCCCTGTGGGGTGGATGGGAAGGCTCGTTAATTATGAAGCCGCAAACAGGGAAGGGCCGATCTTCCTCCAGACTGGCTCCATTGGAGGATCGGAATCCCTGGGGTGGGGAAACCCCGAATCTGATTTCTATCCCACCACTGCTGAAGAGACAGCTCGCGCCCTGGAAAAAGTCTTTTCCCACCACCCCCGAGTGTGGGTCTATCGCTGCTACGATACTGTAGTGGATCCCGAAGGTTTCATCCGGCGCTGGCTTGAGGAAAATGGGGTAAAATTTGAAGACGCGCTTTTCGCTGGAGAAAGTTACATAAGGGTACAAGGTTATCTTACCGGTTACCTTCCACCGTATTCATCCAGGGCTGGGGTAACCCTTGGGGATTTACTGGAGCTGGAGGGATTTTCCATTCCGGGGAGCAAAATAGAAGCGGGTAAATCTATAGAAGTGGCCCTTTACTGGCGTGCTTTAAGACCACTGCATGAGGATTACAAGGTCAGCCTGAGAATTTACACCCTGTTGGGCAAACTCTTAGCCCAGGCCGATGAACAACCTTTGGGTTCATTTCACCCTTCCTCCCGCTGGTCACCGGGCCAGACCATTTACCACCCGATGAAAGTCAAAGTGCCTTCCGGAACCCCGCCTGGCCGTTATTTTTTAGACCTCGTTGTTTACTCCCCAAGCACCTTTACCCCTCTCCCGGTAAGAGATGAAAAGTGGGGGGTGCAGGGAGTAAGGGTCAGGCTCGGGGAGATAGAAATACTCAGGCCTTCCGGGCCAGTAACTCCTCCGGATTTACCGCGCAAGTTAAAGGTTAAATTTGGTGATATGGTAGAACTCAGAGGGATAGGGGAAATACCCAAGAAGCTAAAAGCAGGGGAAGCTTTGCAGTTCAAAGTGCTGTGGCGAGCTTTGAGGTCTTCCCTACCGGATCTGATCGTTTTTGCCCAGCTTCTGGGGGAAGATGGCAAGCCCCTGGTCATAAGAGAAGCAATGCCTGCCGATAACCTTTATCCAACAAGTCAATGGGAAGGAGGGGAGTTTCTCCTTGAAGAGATAAAGTTCTACATCCCCGGGCATATTCCTTCAGGCCGCTATCGCCTTATCCTGGGGCTTTTGCGGGCTGACACCCGGGAGATACTACCCGCAGGCAAGGGGAAATATGTTCTCCTGGGGCAAATTGAAGTAGAGGGGCGGAAGGCCTTACTTTCACACCCGGGTTCACCTTCCAACCCCCTTAAGGCCCAAATAGGCGACTTTGCTCTGCTGCAAGGCTATGATGTAGAAAAAGGGAAAGGTTGGATTGTAGTAACACTTTACTGGGAGGCCCTCGGCTCTTCTCCTGAGCCGTACAAGATTTTCCTGCACCTTCTGAGAGCTGATGGGCAAATTCTGGCCCAGGCTGACGCCTTCCCTCAGGAAGGCAAATTGCCCACTACTGCCTGGTTCCAGGGTGAATTATTGATAGACAGAATGGAGCTGGTTTTACCTCCTGACCTTCCTCCCGGGACCTATGAGCTAATAGCGGGCATGTATGAACCTGACTCTGGCAAAAGGGTCCCGGTAATAATAAATGGCAAAACCCTGGATTATGCCCCTCTGGGTGCAATTACTCTGCCTTAAGATAAACTTCTGGCTGCTTTCATCTCCTCGGCTCTGAGGCGAAGTTGCTCCCTCAAAACCTTTATATCCTTCGGGGCAAACCAGGCGGCAAAGAGGAAAAAGAAAGCGCATATGAGCCAGGCGGAAACGCAAATAAGGAGGATGGCTGTCTTTAAGTTAGACCTGACAGCTATTATGCCGGCTATAAGGGGGGAGAGAGCTGCTCCCGCCGATTCAATGAAATACTGAATTGCCAGAGCGGTGCTGCGGACCTCAGGCAGGGTTACGTCGTAGACGGTGGAAACCACGTTGGGGGCAGCGAAGGGTATAAAGAGCGCTGTGATGCAAAGCATTACCATGAACAAACCTTTCGCTTCCACTGGAATGTTCATGGTTATGAGGAGCAAAATAGCCCCTGTTATTACACCCAGGATAGAGACCATAAGCCTGCCGCGGGTAAAACGCCTGAAGAAGAAATCTCCTAACGCTCCGCCTACAAAGTAGCCTGAGGCCAGCACCAGAACCGCTAACACCATAGTTACCATAACTTCCCCTGAAGAATAGCCCCTCTCGCTTTCCAGGTAGCGGAAGAACCAGTAAGTGATAACATTCCACGGGAATACCCCGAAGAAGCCCTGGGTAAAGAGGAAAAGAAGGGTTGGTTTGCGGAAAAGCCCCCTGGCCACCTTCCAGTCAAACCGGTAAACCTTTATCTGCTCCAGTTCTGCCAGCTCTGGTTCGCTCTTCCCACGGGGAACATCTTTAACCCCAAAGAAAATCACGATTGCCAAGAGAATTCCGATGGATCCGGTTATGTAGAATACCCCTCTCCAGCCCAGGACGTCCCGCAGGGATAGGGCGAGGATCATGCCGGCAAGATAACCTATGGGCATGGCGATTTCCAGAAGGCCATAGATTTTTCCCCGGGTATGGGGGCCAAAGTAATCGGCTATGAGGCTGTAAAGTCCGGGATAACTGGAATCATCAATCCCGGTGGAGGCCCTTGTAGCCAGAAAGGCAGGGTAAGTGGGTGCAATGGCGCTTAGCCAGGTGGTTGAACCCCAGATAAAAGAGGCCAGAGCCAGAAGCTTGGGTCTCGCGAAACGGTCGTAAAGGTAACCCCAGAGAGGGTAAAAGATAGCGCCAACGATCAAAGCGCCGGTGAAAACAGCTCCCATCTGGGCTTCGTTGATCTTAAAAGTCTCCATAATGGGAGTGGTGAGGGGGCCTATAAGGAGCTTGTCCGCCTGATGGAGCAAGATAAAGGCAAAGAAAGTTGCTACCACAAACCAGCGATATTTCCCGGAAATGCCCATTGTTTAATCCCTCCAGTGTAATTTAAAAGCTGCAAACCTAAAGGGGATGAAAATACCCATCCCCAAGAAAGGCGAGGGCAATGCCACAAGGCCATTTATGAATAACTGCCATAGTCCCATACGCTCGGTCACATAGAAGCCAAGAGGAGGGAGGAAGTAAACAGGCACAGTTCCCACCATCAGGAAACAGAAAGCCAGGGGAAGAGAAGTAAAGTACAAGACCCACAGCCCATAGCAGGCCAGCGTTTCCCCTGCTTCCAGCAGGTCCTCCTCTTTTTCAAGTAAAAGCCAGAGCAAGGGTAACAGAGCCGGAGCATAGAAGGATAAGAGAGTCCGCTTTAGAGTTGTGAGAGAAGGAGCTGCATGGGCCACGGCCTCCCAAGAAAAATAGGGCCATTCCTGGCGGAAAAGCCAGGCGTTTAGTGTGAAGGAAAGCAAGCTGGCTATAAGGAGCATGAGGGCTGAAGGCCTGCGCCTTAAAAACAGTAAAAGGGGAGGAACAAAAACCCAGAGCAAGAAAAAGGGGAACCTCTTCCATCTTCCGTAGGCTATGGCTTTCTCCATGGCTTTATCCATAGCCTTGTCGGCCTCTTCCACTGATAGCTTCGCCAGTTCCAGGGCTGCATATGCATTGCCAAGTTCTAAAGATTCAAGGGCTAAGGAAGCATCATTTTTTACCCCTTCATCTAAGCCCACCCCCATCAGCCTTTTCATGCATAAATCGGCCAGCGAAACCCTTTGCCTGGCCAGTAAAGCAAACTTCAAAGCTTTGATTTCATCAGGGAGAAGAAGGGCATTGAGAGCCGGAAAGCCCCTTGCCGCAGCCGGAATTGAAGAGCCTGTTAAAGCCGATAGGGTGGGAGCAATATCCAAGGCAGAAATCTGCCCATATTTGCCAGGGATTACACCATTGCCAAAAAGGACAAAATAGGAGGGGGTAAGTATGGCTACCAGATCGTGGGAAACGTTAAAATTAAGGGAGCTGAGAGCTTTTTCAATAGAGCCTCCTCCTGGAGGGATGTGAAGGAAGAGAAAATCGGGGTAAAAAAGGGAAGCGAAACGCGCTCCCTGAGGAATTATTTCGCCGTAACGATCTGGAGGGGCAAAGAAGCTTGCATACAAATTATCGGCTGAAGGCTCCAGAAGCTTCTTCCACCAGCCTGGCCCGGAAAAAGCAATTCGTCGGCCGGAATTTGCCATCTCTTCCAGCAAATGGCTAACTTTTACAGGTCTGGGGTAAAAATAAACCCCTGCCATCTCCGGAGGAGCACCTGTTATCAGCATGACATATTGAGTGTAATATCCAGGGGTCTCAGGCCATTTGACCTGGAAGTAAGCTCCATTTTCCGGGGGTAATGCTTCCTCATCATAAAGGATAAAGAACACTTGCTGAGCAACGGGCTTGTCAGCTAAAACCTGACTTGAAGTTAGCTTTGAATCAACAATTGTGGAAAATTCTGCGGGAAACCCACTCAATACTGAAAGCCAGAGGTGAGCAAAATAGGAAATTAAAACAAACAAGGAAGAGCTGAAAGCCAGGAGCAAACCTCTTCGCATCTTTACCTCAGCAGAGAAAATTTACCGCACGCGGGTAAATATTAAAGGTGGCCGGGGCAGTTCCTACGGTTTCCCCTTCAGCTTCTATGAAAAGAATGGCATCGGAGCTGATCTCAACAGTCTGGGCTTCATAAACCTTAACTTTGGGATGATTGATATGCGTGCCTTTATAGACCCTTGGTACAAGGGATAAGAACTCAAGCCGGCTCATGTCTTCCCCTATGGCTACGTAAAATTTGCCATCGTCCAGCACTGCGCCGGGTGCTACAAACATTCCTCCAGCGAAGTATTTGCCATTGGCTACCACTACGAGGTAAGCTTTCAGCTCAATGTGCAAGGAATCAATGGTTATTTTGAAGGGTAAACTCCTGTAGGTTATGAGGGTGAGTAAAAGGTTGTAAAGGTAAGGGATCGTTCCCCCGAAGATTTTAGGTGCCCTATTGGTCCTCTCAGCAACCACAGCATCAAAGCCCAGGCCCGCAACGTTAATGAAGTAACGTTTTTCTGGTCTGCCCTCTTTAAAGCACTTAATCTCCCCCAGATCCACCCTAATGGTTTGCCCCTCCAGTATTTTCTCTAAAGCTTTAATGGGATCCCGAGGCAAACCAAGGGAACGTGTGAAATCTGAACCTGTGCCTCCGGGAATAGCTCCGAGGGTTACCTCAGTGGAAGGACCCTGTCGGAAAACCCCGTTGATTACTTCGTTTAAAGTTCCATCTCCTCCGAAAGCTATTATAACTTTGAACCCTTTTTCCACGGCCTCGGCCGCCAGGGTGATAGCGTGGGCAGGATACCGGGTAAGGGCAAAGGAAAATGGCACCCCCTTTTTCTCCAGAAACTCCTTAACCTGGGGCCATCTTCTTCCAACTTTGCCGTTGGCTGCTATAGGGTTCACTATAACCATTAACTTTTCCATGCTTAGCCTCCCTTTTTGCAAAACTAACACCGAACTCAGGTTTCAGTGATATGGAGGAGTGAGAACCTCCTCAGGGCTTCCTCAATCCCTCCGGTTACCCACCCATCCACTATTTCCAGCCCTTTATCGAAGGCCAGGGCGATAATGGCTTTCTCCTCTTCCGAAAATTCCCCCAGAACATAATCCACCGGATCCCCCCGGGATGGGCGGCCAATCCCGAAACGGAGCCGTGGAAATTCATTGTGGCCCAGTGCTTCAATAATGGACTGCATTCCCCGGTGCCCACCGGAGCTGCCTTTCGGCCTGAACCTGACAGCACCGAGGGGCAGATCCATATCATCGTAAACGATCAGCAAGTTGAAAGGAGCAATGCCTAAGGATTTAACCAGTGGCTTTACAGCCTGGCCGCTCAGGTTCATGAAGGTCAAGGGCTTGGCCAGTATCACCTCCTGCCCCTTTATTGAACCGAAAGCCAGGTGAGCATTGAAGCGGAATTCGGAAAAGTTTATCCCATGCTTTTTAGCCAGGAAATCCACAAACTGGAAACCAACATTGTGGCGGGTTTGTGCAAATTGTGGTCCAGGGTTGCCAAGCCCTACAATAAGTTTTAAAGCCATAAGGTTTTAAAACCTCCAGACCTGACGTATAAGGGCCCGCAACAGGAAAAGAAATCCAAAGAAGGCAAAGAACAGCCCTGCTGCTCCCATCCCGTAGCAGAAGGAAGAAAATAGCCTCCCCGGCTCAAAAACAAAGCCCTGGGTTCGGGTGGGGGTGGGAGCGGGAAGAACAGTTGGGGAAGGGACAGGAGTTGGCGTCGCCGGAAGCTCAATGATAACCGTGGGAGTAGGAGGGATTGGAGTATAAGTAGGTTCAGGAGTAACCGGGGTAGGGGTTGGAGTTGGGATAGGGGCCTGGTTGGCCACTACAAGGTTGCGCACAAAAATTTCAACGTAATTTCCATCACGCCGGGCAACGCGAAGCCTGATGGCGTAAGAGCCATCGGGTACCTTGGTAGTGTCCCAAACCCCGAGCAGCCCATCGGTTACCGGGGTTTCTACAATTCCCCCGATAGGTATCCACCTGTCACCCGCCGGCGGTTCAGGTGAGTAGTGGAGCTCGTATTTCCAAAACTCGGGAATATTGGCTGTCCCCTGGATAGCCACCTGCCCCCTGATTGTTTCCCCATCCTTAGGGTAGGTTATGGAAGCCCCGGGCAACTGGGGTCTAAAAGCTATTAGCAAGAAGCTTAGAGCCAGGAATAACCTTTTAGTAAGAGCCATCCTTCAGTTTCCTGGAAAGGTCCTGTGCGATATGATGATAAAACATCAGGGCCTTTCTGTCAATTTCAATGGAGGACAAGGGTCAGGTTTACCGCCGGAAGCGGTAAAAATTTGCCAACCAACCTAAACCCTTACCTTGTTTTGGCCCAGAGGAAAGTAAGAGCTATGCTGGCTAAAAGGATGCCCCAATCTTTCAAGGAGAATCTATAATCCCGATAAAAAGAGCGCCCTTTACGGCCAAAGCCTCTTGATTCCATAGCCATGGCTAATTCATCAGCCAGGGAAAAGCTGGTTACCATGATTGGTATAAAAAGGGCCGGGTAATAACGCAAGGCTCGCCATCCGAACTCAAGGGGGATACCCCTGGAGCGCTGGGCATCTATGATCCCTGCAATTTTCCTCCGGATGATCGGGATGAATTCCAGGGCTGTGGTGAGAATGAAAGCAAAAACGTAAGGAACCCCCATCTTTACCAGAGCTCCCGCCAGGTCCTCAGGCAATGTGGTGCGAAAGAAAAGGGTAAAGGCCCCGCTCACTGCTATTAGCCTGAAAGTTACTTCCAGTGCTACGTGGGGGCCAAAGGCGAGGAGGGTAGTGACGGAAGCTATAAAGAGCATGGGGGCAAGAAGCTTATAAGAGTTAAGCCACGCTCGCAAAAAACCAAGGGCGAAGGCCATAATTGAAGGCAACAATGCGAACACCAAAAGCACCGGAAGGCGCTTTTCCATAATCGCCAGGGCAGAAAAGGCAACTGCAAGAAGAAGTTTCATCCTGGGGTCCATTATTTCACCTCAAGCCCAGACTCCCGGGATGGATTCCCCGCAATATTCGCATTTCCCATCCTTAAGGTGATAACCGGTCACATTAAAGCCCAGGCGGGTTATGATCTCCTTACCGCATCTTGGGCAATAAGTGTTATCCCACCTGTGGCCAGGAACATTCCCAACGTAAGCGAACCTTATACCTTCTTCAATGGCTATTTCCCTGGCCATCTCCAGAGTTTCCACCGGGGTAGGGGGAAGGTGTGTAAGTTTATACATCGGGAAGAAGCGGGAAAAGTGTGTGGGCACATCAGGCCCCAGGTTCTCCACTATCCAGCGGCACAGCCCCTTTATTTGCTCCCGGGAATCATTCAAGGTTGGCACAATAAGGTTCACAATTTCCAGGTGAATGCCCTCTTCCTGGATTATCTTCATAGTGTTCAAAACAGGTTGAAGGGTGCCGGAACAAACTTTCCGGTAAAATTCATCGCTGTAACCCTTAAAGTCAATCTTTATGGCATCCACAATCCGGCAAAGTTGACGGAGAGGTTCCGGATTGATGTATCCAGCGCTGATAACAATGCACCGTATCCCCTTCGGCCTGGCCAGGCGGGCTATGTCGCTCATGTATTCATAAAAGATGGTGGGTTCGGTATAGGTGAAGGCGATGGAAGAGCTTCCAAGCATCTCTGCCAATGTCACTATTTCTTCGGGGGAAAGCTCATAATTTTCCGTTTTTTCAGGGGGAACCTGGGATATAGTCCAGTTTTGGCAGTAAAGGCAATGGAGGTTGCATCCGGCTGTGGCCAGGGATAGAGCCATAGTTCCGGGTAAGAAATGGTAGAAAGGCTTTTTCTCAATGGGGTCATTATGGACAGCACAGGGGTTACCGTAAACCATGGTGTAAAGCTTGCCTCCCCTGTTTTCCCGAACCCGGCAATCACCCCGTCGCCCTTCGCTTATAAGACACCCTTTAGGACAAAGCTGGCATTTTACGTAATTCCCTTTGTGAGGGATATGGCAGTAAAGGGTACGGGAAGGCTCAGTAAGTGTGTGGCAGCGGGTGCAATCAGTTGTTTCTTTCCCACCAGGGACGTAATAAAGAGCCTCGCGCGCATTAGAGGGCAGTTCTGTTGCCGCCAGGGTATCACGCATCTCCTTAAGCAAAGAAGTTATACCTATTGCCCCCGCCGCTGCAGCCATCAGTTTTATAAAATTACGTCTGCTCAGCATTTACACTTCCCTCCATCTCAACGCTCATGCCTCCTTTCACCCTCTCCCCATTGATTTTACCTTTCCCAACGAGACCCGCTCGCCTCAGAAGGGAGTGTATGCCCCAGTAGGAATAATTTACTCCGAAGGTTTCCCTGACCCAGGCGATGGCCTCTTTTGGACCTGCTATGGTTCCCTTCATGAACTCATCCTTAAGCTTTGCAATTTGTTGTTCAGTAAGGAAGGGTTTCCGGCCTCTTGAATTACCTCTGCGTCGGGCCATAAGTTCTTTTAATCCGCCGTTTCGGTACCACGATAGCCATCTGTTGATTGTTCGGAGGTGGACTCCCATAAGCCACGCCACCTGTGAGAGCTTGTAGCCTCGCCTCACAAGCCACAAGGCCTGCAGACGCTTCTGCACTTCTGCATCCTGTTCTTTGCGATAAAGGTCCCGGAGAAAGGTTTCATCCTCCTCCCACTTTATTTGCAATTTCCGCCCTCTCATGGCTTCTCAGAAGATGTACAGGGTTTCCAAGGTAAGCTTTCTGGCAAGCCACGCTGTGCCCAGGAGGGAAAAAAGCATAACACCTGCCATAAAAGTTACCAGGATCCAGGCTTTGCGCCCTTTCCACCAATGAAGAGGGCGGACATGAAAGTAAAGGGTGGCCATAAGCCAGAGGGCCAAAGTCCATAGCTCTTTGAGATTCCAGGCCCAATAATTTCCCCAGGTTAGTTGACCCCACAATGCACCAATAAGCATGGAGAGAGTCAGGAGGAAGTAGCCCACAGCCATTTCCTCTGTTAACCCATAAGGCTCGCGGTCTGGCCTCAAAATGGCTCCCAGGGCTGTAGCCCCTGCTACCAGGAAAGCACCGTAGGCAGCTGAAGCGGTTAGAGTGTGAAACTGGAACCAAATGCTATTGAAAGCAGGAGGGGGAGGAAAAGGTACGGTTCTTAAGGTCTCCTTCCCCCACAGGGCCAGCATCGCCATAGCAAAAGGTGTCATCCATCCCGCCCCCTTTCCCCTGACCATTATTTCTGCCATCAGGTGGATAAGGGCGGCAAATCCGAGGGTGACAAGGAAGAATTCCCCGGGAGTGGATAAGGGCCAGTAGCGGGCTTTTAACCCGTAGCTTAAGAGCAAAGCAAGCCACAGAAAAATCCCAGCCAGCTCAATCCCAAGAGCAAGCACAAACTTCCTTACCCACCACACTATCCCGGCTATAAACCAGCTTGCCAGTGCTCCGTAGTAAAGAGTCCACAATTCACCCATTCCTCAAGGCTTCTGCTAAATCTTTCACGCTTTCAAAAACCATGTCCGGCTTTGGTTCAGCGGAAGCCAGGGAATTTCTATCGGTGACTCCGGAAAGAACCAGTATACCCTTCAATCCAGCCCGGTGAGCTCCCAGAATATCCGTTTCCAATCTATCCCCCACCACTGCGGTCTCTTCTGGAGTGCTTCCCAGGCGTTTGAGGGCCATCTCAAAGATAAGGGGGGAAGGTTTGCCCACTATTACAGGCTTTACACCGGTGGAAGCCTCCAAAGCAGCTAAGATAGCTCCATTTCCGGGGTAAAATCCTTCTTCTGCAGGCAAAGTTTTATCGGGGTTAGTGCCTATGAAAGTTGCTCCTGCCCTTATAGCCAGAGTTGCCTTTTTGAGCTTCTCATAAGAAAGGTTGAAATCAATCCCCACCACTACAAAATCAACGTCCTTGTCCTCCGATAAAGTAAATCCTTCGGCTAATAAAGCTTCCCTTATGCCATCCATACCTATGAGGAAAATTTTAGCCCCTGCGCCAGCAATTGTGCGGAGATAGAGGGTAGTGGCCTGCGCGGAGGTAAAAATTTTTTCCTTCGGGACTTTTATCCCCATGCCGGCCAGCTTGGCTTCGTACTGGGCAGGGGTAAGGGAAGAGTTATTGGTAAGGAGCAGGAACTTGCGGCCGGTCTCTTCCAGAGCCGATATAAAATCTCTTGCTCCAGGTATGGCCGTGTTGCCTCTGTAGAGTACACCGTCCATGTCTATGATAAATGCGGAAATTTCCTTAAGGTTCACCATGTTTTGAGCCCTTTTTTGTTGTAATTATAACAATGAAAGGACCCGTGAAGCAACCTCTGGGCCCTGGCCGGAAGCAAATCCTTCTTTGCGAGCTACCGGGAGGTGTTTTTGTGCCAAGAAATTTGACAGGTTTGTCCGTAGAATTTATAATACAAGTAGACCCGCCCCTGAAGGGGCTTTAAGGCCCAAAATTTAATATTGGGGAAGGACCACGAAGGCCTGATGGCC
>Ga0105162_1000996_pt1 | contig 17066 bp, 15 predicted proteins | sample JNZ201metaG_FD_81532 | JGI IMG/M metagenome (GOLD analysis project Ga0105162, IMG submission 81532) | Hot spring microbial communities from Jinze hot spring, China to study Microbial Dark Matter (Phase II) - JNZ 20120812A | ecosystem: Environmental > Aquatic > Thermal springs > Hot (42-90C) >...
GTAGATAAAAGAGAATTTCTCTAAATAGTTTTTTCTACGGTATTTAACTAAATTATTGATAAGTTTATAAACTAAATGTTTTTTCTCAATGCCGAGAATTCCACCATAATTAATACATTTATTTGGAATAATACATTCTAAACTAGTATCTTTTTCAATACATTTTAATCCAACACAGTATCCGTATTTTTTGATGAAAACTTTTTCTCCTCTATTCACGTATTCAATTTCAAATAATGGTAGTAGATAAGAATAGTATAGATTTAGTGAGTAATCAATATTTTTGATGAAAATATGTTTTATAAAACACCACCTTTATATGGAAAAGAGTTTTAATGCATAGTGTTATTGTTAAATATCTCTTTTTATAAAAATACTATTTGAAAAATTTTAAACTTCTAAAGGTTGTTTTATGAACTATATTATACCAACAATACTTAATATTGGAGAAAAGAGTATTGATAAAGAGATCGAGTTGATAGTTAATCTAGAGAGTAAAAGAGGTAATATTTTAAAATCAATTATTCCTATTTACTACCCAATATGTATTAAGAGTTTTAACTATAACTATTCTTTTCTAATAGATTGTTATTCATCGAAAACATATAGTTTAACATATAGAGTTCCAGATACTATTCTACTCAATAAATTAATTAAAAATATTCGTTATAATCGATCACTAGATTTTTTAGTAGAAGTATATAGTATTTTAAAGAAATACAGTGTTATCCGTAAATGGCGAGAAGATAGTATTTTACTTGATAGAATCATATACGGTAGAAGTGTTTTAGACAGATTGTGTAGATTATTAGAATACACTACTCTCAGTGATTTAAATGGTTATGTTTTTAAACCAGATTCTTTTGGATCGATCGCTAATTACAATAGTGGTTTGATTGAGAAGGTTCTTATAGATATTAATAGAGCATTAATTGATTTAGATGATTTGATGATTTTCTTAATAAGATATGGTAATGTATGTGAATATAAATCTTCTAATGTTTACGATAAACGGTCTAAAGCATGGGATAGAGTCTACGATACCGTTAGTAGAGTAATTGATAAAAATATACATGAAATAGATGTTGTTTTAAAGAATGAAATAATGGTTTTAGATAGAAAATATAGTTTTCAAATGAGAGGATTTAGACAGAGATTAGATTGGATAGAAAATAGGATTAAAGATTATTCTTCAAAACTGAAGACTGCTAAAGGAGATTTAAAGAAGACATATAAAGGATATATTGATAAATTAACTTCGTTAAAGAAATCTATTTTGAAAGAAATGATTGATTTATAGATAAAATATAGAATTAGGAAAGAGATTTTTGAAAGGAAGTATAGAGTGATTAAGATTATTGAGGATCAGCGTAAAAGGTTTCTATTAAGTGAGAAGAAGATTTTGAGTAAAGAACATAATAGATTTGTTAATTTGAAGAATTTGTATTTAAATAGAATTATTGAGAAAATACGTGATATGGCTTCTAAACTAGAGGAATATAGAGCGAGGGTTTTAGATTTTCTCGTGAATACGTCTATTAGCGATCAATGTGTTTACATTAGATGTTATATTGTTTATGGTTCTAAAAATATTAAACTATATACACCGGGTTATTTGGCTAAGAAAATTGGATATAGGTTTGTATTTGAAAAACATATTAGAGAATTGATTAAAAACAATGTTTTTATAAATAAATTAAATAGAATTGATCCTAGTTTGTTAAATAAATACGATGTTTTAAAGAAATAGATTTAAATCAATACTAGAGATATTTAAACATAAATTGATTTTAACTATTGAGATTATTCTTAATTACAATAGGTGTTTTCGGTGTTACTATATGGTTTATAATTTGAAAGGTAGAGATTTTATAACGGGATTAGAGTTTAGTCGTGAAGAGTATTTGTTTATATTAGATACAGCTAGAATGTTTAAAGAAAGATACTATGCTGGTGAGAGAATAATTCCAGTTCTACCCGGTAGACATTTAGCTATGATCTTTGAAAAACCAAGTACGCGTACTCGTATTAGTTTCGAGACAGCTATGAAGGAATTAGGTGGTTTCGCTATGTATCTTAGTTCTAGTGAATTACAGCTCGGTAGAGGTGAGACTATTGAAGATACTGCCCGTGTTTTATCAAGATATGTTGATGGTATTATGGCTCGTGTATATGAACACGAGAAGCTTGAGAAATTAGCTGAATATGGTTCTGTACCGGTTATTAACGGTTTGAGCGATCTACTTCATCCGTGTCAAGCGCTTAGTGATGTATTTACTATTATGGAGAAGAAAGGAGGCGATTTAAGTAGATTGAAAATAGTTTTTATAGGTGATGGTGGTGATAACGTTTTACATAGTTTAATGCTTATTATAGGTTTATTGGGCGGTAGAATTGTGATATCGAGTCCTAAAGGATATGATCCGCATCCAAAAGTAGTTAAATGGTTTGAAGAATACGCTACACCTAATGGTGGTTTATACGAGATCGTGAGAGATCCTTATGAAGCAGTTAAAGATGCTGATATTGTATATACTGATGTATGGGTTAGTATGGGTCAGGAGAAGGAGCGTGAGAAGAGAATACGAGACTTAGAAAACTATAGAGTTACTGTTGATTTAATGAAGAGAGCTAAAGAAAATGCTTTATTCATGCATTGTCTTCCTGCTCATAGAGGTGAGGAAGTTGTTAACGAAGTTATTGATGGTAAATGGAGTATTGTATGGGATCAAGCTGAGAATCGTAAACATGTTCAAAAAGCATTATTAGCATTAATAATACCATAGATTTAAAACAGGTGGTTTGTTTGCCGAGTGTTTTCTATGGGTTTTTCAATAAATTATACGAATTGTTTGAGTTAAAACCAAATCTACATAAAGCGATTTATGTTGGATTATTGTTAGTATTGCTTACACTAGGTATTTATTTGAGAGCATTACCTGGTTTACACTATGGATTAGAGTTTTTTGAAGCAGATTCTTTTATAGAATATTGGCAAGCTAAGTATATTTATGAAAAAGGACCGTTAGCTTGGTATGCTTTAACGAGAGATAATCCCGATACACATATATTTTGGTATCCAAATGGAAGGGATTTCACTAGATCTAGCTATCCCGGTTTACCTATGTGGATTGGTTTAACATATCATATTGTCAAATACTTCAACATATCTCTTAGAGAATGGGCTTGTTTAACGCCATTAGTTTTCGCGACACTATCTTATATAACTTTATATCTAGCTATTCGCGAAATTTCTCGTAATAATAAATATGCAGTTATATCAGCTTTCACGCTATATAGTTTAATGCCTGCTGCTAGTGATAGGAGTATTGCCGGTTTTGTTGAGAAAGAAGGTGTTGCTTTAACATTTATATTTCTAACAGTATTCTTCTATTCTAAACTAGCTAGAATGATTAATGACAAAAAGTATAGTAGCAGAGAAAAGATAGTCTATACGATACTAACTAGTTTAGCGATAGCAATAGTTGGCTGGTTTTGGGGTGGATACATATATATACTTGGCACGTTTATTGGATTTATCGTGTTATATCCTATTTTCAATTCTAAAGCAATTACATTAGAGTATATTAAATATCATTTAATACTCATTATCCTAGCTATAGTTTTTGAACTAGTTTCTCCGGCTAATTTATTTGCCATTGGTTTACTACCTTTTAAACCAAAATCTATTGGTTTAATTATGTTATGTTCAATACTACTACCGTTGTTATTCAATATATTGCACGTTAATTATAAGAAAATTGGTTTAAAGAAACCAATTCTTAATTCTACGAAATATTTCTTCATAATAGTAGCTTTAGCAATTCTAGTTATAGTACTCTATGCTCAAGGTATAATACATATCGGAGATAGGTTTGCATGGGCACTTGGGTTAAGAGTGTTTAAACCGGCTCCTCCTCTTGTTGAATCGATAGAAGAACATCAGTCTCCTTTATCATCACCTACAATGTTTAATCAAATGCTTAATTCATGGGGTTCTAGTCATCCAGCTTTGATACTATTCTCTCCATTATTCATGGCTATTTTCGGAATATTTTACTTAATATATCGTGGTGGAATGGATCAAGTTTATTTAGCAATAGCTTTCGCATTAGGATTTTACTCCTATTTGAATGCAGCATACATGGAGGCTACAGCTGCTTCAACAGGTATATTAGTTGCAGCTAGCTTTATTGGATTCGTTATGTCTAAGATTATACCGAGTAGAGAAGAAATAATTCAGTGGAGGATTAAAAAATATAAGACAATGGTTTCAAATACTACTAGATTAATAGCTTTAGCATTAACTGTTTTGGTTTTCATTAATTTAGGATTAAGTGGTGTTAAATTATATGAAATTCATAGTATTATGATACCAGGTGTGATGAGTGGTTTTACACCAATTAGAGCTAGGAATGATGTTTGGTATAAAGTACTTGATTTTATAAGTAAAAATCTAACAAGAGACGCTGTGGTAATATCATGGTGGGATTACGGATATCCTTTATCAGTATCAGGCGGTGTTTCTACCATAGCTGATGGCGCAACATTAAACGGGACTCAAATAAAATTGCTTGCAAAACTACTAACTACACGTAATGAAAGCGAATTATTTGAATTAGCGAAATTACTGAAGCTTCCAGTTAATAACACGTATATATTAACGTTTGATATATTTTTATTCGAAAAACAAGGTAATAACACGTATATTGTTAGACCATATTATTCACCTTATAATATCATTGGTTTAGTGGATATACCTAAATCAATATGGATGATCAGGATTGGCGAGAGGAATATTGGAGAATACATGTTCTTATACGATCTCCGAGCTTCAAGTGGTTTATCAGAACAGAGGAGGATTTTCTATATATCGCCAAGATTCGATCAACCATGGGATCTTCCGTTGATATATAAGATAATGATTGATGGTATTTTATCGCTATCAATGTTCAATGAGAATGCAACTTATGTTTTTCAATGGTTTACCGGCAATGTTTACGATATTAGATATCAATCGGAGTATGTTCGTTTGAAAGATATATTAGGTATTGAGAGAATAGTATCTGTAAATATTGATCCAGCTAGTATTCAACCAAGTGTTGTTAGTTTCGAGTTTAAAGACAGACCTTTTGCTAACTCAACTTATATTAAACCATACATGATTTTTGCTGAACCGTTTCAAGGAATACAGATGATGGGGAATGCTATATTAATGGAAGTGGTTTTCATATATAAACTAAATATACCGTTTTAACAATATCCTTTTCTTTTAAATTAAATCTCTTTTGATAATTCTTATGGTGTAATCATGATATTTAAGAAAAAGAAGAATCCATTGAGAGAAGCGATCTATGCTGCTTATCATGTTAAAAACGGTATTAGTAAATTAGATATTTTAGTAGATCGTATTAAAACTAGGAGGAATAGATTATTAGAAATAGCTGCTGAACTAGAAGCTCGTGGTGAGAGTTTTTTAGCTAAAAAATATGCTAGTGAAGTTTCTAAACTAGATAATATATGTAATAGATTACTAGATATCAGGCTTGTTTTAGAGAAAATATCTCTCGTTCTAGAGTATTCGATTAATAGGAGAATTTTTGAAGAAACTATGAGAGAAGTTTATAGTTTACTCACTGATTTAAAGAAGCTTCCTGAATCAACTATTCCAGAACTTGGTTTAACACTTGTTAACATTGAATATTCTATAAAGAACATACTCGATGATTATATAGAATTAGGTTTTAATATTGAATACAGTCCTCCTAGTGATGAGAATGTTAATAAAATTCTTGAAGAAGCGAAAACAATATTGAAGAATAGACTAGAAGCTGATTTAAGTCCTGAAACTAGTTCAAAAGTATGATTTAAAACAATATACTGTACTTCTTCTCTTCTTTCAAAGCAACTAGTTTAATATTTAGTTTAATCAATTCTTCTTTAACATTGTTCGGTATCTTATTTGCAATCAATTGTGGTAGTATGATAATGTGTTTATCGAGATCTCTGTTGAGTAACGATGAACCAATAACATAGGCTAGTGTTCTCAACTGTGTATTGGGGTCTTGACTAGGATCAACTATCCATACACCTATTCTACTATCATTCTCTAATGCAATAATGTTTGGATTCCAAGGTTTCGGTGATTGCAGTATTTCAACAACTTTATAACCATGATTCTCGAGTTCACTAACTATTTGTGTTAAAAAATCTTTTCTAACATGTAGTGTTTTTATATAAATATATTCGTCTATAGAACCATGTATTTCAGGATTGTATAGCGTATATTTTCCTCTATCTAATCTGTAGAGAAATAATTTATCTGGATCTCTATATCTATCTTTACTATTGCTATTAACTGTGACTAAATCTATTTCAAAATCTAGACTAGCCTCTGATCTAGTATTATCTATTTGTCTAGCTACTCTAGTTAATTCTTTCCGTGTGAAAACTGTTTTTCCATTCTTAACTAAATGATGAGCGGCTTCTCTAAGTAATACCCAGTTTGGCATTTTCTCTTGGCTATAATCATTAGTATCCAATCTAAACACCTATTACTTATTAATTTCACTAGGTATTTAATACTTTACTTTAAATTTGATTATCTACTAATTTTGACATAAGTTTTAAAACTAGTTTCCAGATTTGAAACCTAATTCTATTTAATTAACTTAGATATTACTATAGAAGCTAGCTGTCTAATAGCTTCAGCTGCTTCTCCGTTTCTAAAACTCGTGTAGTATGGTATGTTTCTACCTATAGCTTCTCCAATATATGGGTCGAACGGTATTTTAACTAAAAGCTCTGTGTTGTATTTTCTAGCTAATTCTTCACCAGTACTTTTACCTAGGAGATAATATGTTTTACCAGTATCGGGGCATTTGAAATAACTCATGTTTTCAACTATACCTAGGAGTTTAATATTATAGTCTATGAGAAAGTTTATTGCTTTAGAAACAACGATCTCTGATAAAATATTAGGTGCTGTAACTATTAACGCACCATCAATATCTCTAATAACTTGTACAATAGTAATTACTTCATCGCCAGTCCCCGGAGGCAAATCTATTATTAAAAAATCATTATCACTCCAATTGACTTTAGCTAATAGTTCAATGATCGCTTTTGATTTTAACGGTCCTCTCCATACTACAGGTGTATCTGGAGAAGGTAGTATTAAATTAATTGATACTATTTTTATGTTTAAAGGACCGGTGACTGGTTCAATTCCTTCACTACTCATATACATATTTGCATTCCTTAAACCGAGGAATAATGGTATTGAAGAACCATGTAGATCAGCATCTAGTAATGCAACTTTATATCCACGTTCAGCTAGTGCTAGAGCAAGCATTGATGATACAAATGATTTACCAACTCCGCCTTTCCCACTTAGAACAACTATCTTATACTTAATTTTAGACATTTTATCTTGTAATTGTTTAATAAGCTGATCGAGAGGTGTAAATGGTTTTAGAGATCTATTATTCAAATTCAACACCAAATGATTACAACATAGCTATATCCTAGATATTACTATAAACTTACTGTTTTCAATAAAGATCTGATCCCATAAACCTAGGAATATATACGGCTGTATACCACGTAGAAACTCTACGACATTAAACCTATTTCTAAACTCGTTTTCTATAAGATACCTTGTATTCTTAAACAAAAGATCTGTTTCTTGACAAAAATTATAAGCATATACGAGAGGGCCTTTTAATTCATAGACAGATGTTCTACAAGCAACAGGCATTGGAACGGATGTACTGTATTGGTCAGATGCTAGTGTTATAGTAATAGAACCATCGGTCTCGATCTTTTCATCTTTGAAACTATATACTTTACCATCTCCAAGTATTTGAATAGATTTTGTTTCAACTATTTCATGTGCTTTAACAGGTACACGTGATCTAGCTATTTCTAAATACATATTTCTAGGATCTATTGTTTCGAAAATACTAAATATACCTGGTTTTCTACGAAGTATTTCCCAAGCCATTAAACCAAGTCTTATGATTAATGATCCAAGGCTGTCTTTCTCATAATTAACCTTATCTCTTATTTTAACAACATATCTAAATCTACCTCCTTTAACCGATTCTATACTAGACTCTATTTCAACATTATCTAGATAACCAGTTGCATGGTACATTGTTAAATCTACTTCACTCGTCTTAAGCAAATCAGGTGGATCGTATAGTTTTGTCAAATCAAGAATACTCGCTAAGTAATCGAATCTATCAGGTTTTTCACGTATGGTTGTAAAATTAGCTCTAATATATTCGTAAGTAATGTTTCTAGTAATCCAAGCCAGTGTTACAGTAGTGTTTTTACCGATAGCTATATCGGCAATAGACTTCATGAATTCGATAACTAACTGTATATCTTTTAAACCAATATCTTCAGGTTCTTCTATTTCAACTTTTTCACTCAGTTTCTCTACAATGTATTTAGACAACTGAGTAATAGTATTTATATACTCTATTGACTCGTCTTTACCAATAATCGGTATTAATTCATTACAGATCTTGAATATTCTCCAAACACGTGAGCCGAAAACACTCCAGTATTCTTCTTCCCAGAATTTGTCTTCGTAAACCATCTATTCAAATACCTCTAATCTTTTTAAAATGTTTTTTAATACTTTAAATAGTGTTTGTTTGAATAAATATGTATTATGCTAACGGTGTTTTAAGTGATCTGTAGTGAAGCTCCAGGAAAGATTATATTATTTGGAGAACACTTTGTCGTTAAGAATAAACCAGCTATTGTTACAGCTGTTAATCTATACGCTAGAACTATTATTAAAGAATACAATGGTTTTAAAGTTGAATCTAAACAAATGGGTTTCACTATTGATTTAAATAAACCAGTTCCAAGGGAATATTCTCATTTTATAGAAATATTTAAACTAATATCTGTTAAAACAAGTATTAGTAAGGGTTTTTACGCTATAATTGATTCAAATATACCTGTTGCTTCCGGAATGGGTAGTAGTGCTGCTACAGCTGTTTCTCTTACTCATGCATTACTCTCATACTATGGTTTTAAACCAGAATATAGTTTGGTTAATGAAATTGCTTATAGAGCTGAAGAAATTGTACATGGGAAACCCAGTGGTGTCGATAATACTGTTTCAACATACGGTGGATTATTGTTTTATAGAAAGAATAGTTTTGAGAGAATTAGTATTAAATGGCCTGATGAAATAGTTATTCTAGTAGTCGATACTGGTATTAAGAGAAATACTGGTGAAGTAGTTAGAAAAGTTCTGGAATTATATGATAAATACGTTGACATATATAGTGGGATATATAGTGTTTACGAGAAACTAGTTTTTGAAGCATACAAGTATCTAGTACATGGAGATTTTCATAGATTAGGTGAATTGATGAATATTAATCAAAGTCTACTAGAATCGTTGAATATATCGAACAGTGTGTTAGAAAACATAGTTTATGCTATGAGAGAGAAAGGTGCATTGGGTTCAAAAATAAGTGGTGCTGGTCAAGGTGGAATAGTTATTGGATTATTCAAAACAAGTGATTTAAAAAATGATTTAATACATGAATTCAATAGTAAAGGTTTTAAAACATATATTGTTAAACCAATTAATACTGGAGTGAAGAATTGTTAATAAACAAGAGAATTATAAAATATAATACAGGGATGAAGAACGGTCGACGTATGATTTCGGTGATTAAACTCCCATGGACTGACTATTATGGCTAAATATGTTATAAAACTAAACGTTAATCAATATGAAAATATTTATAGAGAAATAAAACTACTCTTATCTAGTTTTTTAACAGAACTATATAGATATAATAAAATGATTAAAAACTGGAATTATTATTTAAAACCAATCCACATTGTTGTTAAGAAGAGATCAAATGGAGAGATTGTTAAATATATTTATTATGGTAGATACTGGTATAGATTAGCTAGGAAACCAAGTGGTATTAAATGGATATATATTGGTAGAGAGAAACCTGTGAGAAACCTACCAGATCCTCCTTCTAATCCCGTTGAAGGACTTGTTGTTAAAATAGCTGGAGATGAAGTGGTTGTTTTAACAGGTAGTAGGGAAATCTATGAATTAATTAATAGCGTTTTAATTTCTTCATGAAATCCGACATCATTTTCTCTAATTCATCAAGTAATCTATCATCTTGTATAATCTCCATCCTCTTGATCATTCTCGTTAACTTATACTCTTTACTCACTCTACTTTCAATCAATTCTCTAATTTCTGGTGAAATCTTTCTTCTAATTCTTATTTTAACACCATATCTGCTTTTCAATTCATCTGGTATATTTTTCACAAATATTGTTTCGAGTTTACTATTTAATCTATATATTTTAATTGATAGCTCTCTCAATCTCTTTTCTTTAACTAAACTCTCTATTTTATCAATAATTGTTTTCGAAATATTCAGAATATTTTCCTCAATAATCGGTACACTTGTTAGTAACTCGTTGAAAGCATCTGTGTATGTTCGTATTAAATCGGGTGATATTAAGTAAACGGCTTTATCTATATCGTAACTTAGTAATTCTATTTTAACAGTAATAATTGGTGTTAAATCTATTTTCAAAGGTATATCTCTTGGAATACTAACGGTTAATTCACTTACTTTATGTTTAAACGGTTCTTTAACATCTATATCAATTAAAGGTATTTTAACTATCAAATCATTTATATCGATCACATCCGTACTGTTCAAATAATATTCAGCCTCATAAGTGCTTTTCTGAAACAATCCATTCTACTACTAAGTAAAGGAGATAATCTAATAGTTCCATCTATGTGTTCAGCTAAACCAAGTGTTTGAAGAATATCTGCGATCGTATATGCTTCACCTATATTTAAACCTTTCGTTACAAGTTCTTGAACAGTAGTTACTTTTCTACTAGATAATTCTCTTAAAACAATTCTAGCATTATCTCCGTGTACCGGGTCTTTTAGTAGAGTATCTATTCTTATATAGATCCATTCCTCAAGCGGATCTGGTATTTCTAAATTAGATGCTTCACTAAGTCTCTTTCTAAACTCTCCATCATATAGAATATTGAATAAATCATCATATAGTGACGCTAGATTCCATCCAATACTCATGTATTTTAATTTAACAATATTCTTCTCAACAACAACGCCTAGTTTTCTAAGTATATCTTCAGCATATTCGTCGACAATACCTCTGTATATTTGTCTATAAGTATCTATGTCGACACCTCCAGTCTCATATAGAATTCTGAGTATTTGAACTATATAGTTTCTCGAAGGCAGTAGTGAAAGTAGTGAAATAATGAATTCACGAGTAGTTTTCGAAAGTATTTTTTCTTCACTCAATACATTATACCTCTATAAGGTTATTCAAAATAATAATTACTGTTAATTAACTATAACTAGGTGGTTTAATGAATATTTTGATAGAGAAAGCTAGTTATATAATCAGTCCATATAACGGTAGGCTATTGGTTGATATTAATAAAGATATTTTAATTGAAAACGGATTCATAACGTGTATTGAAGAAAAATGTGGCAAACCTAGAGATACTTATGTTATAAACGGTTACAATAAATTGATTACTCCCGGGTTTATAAATACGGGTATGGATCTAGTGGTTTACTATATACAGGATTTTTTATTAAATTTATTTTCACAAGATTTTTTCAATAAAATCGTTGAAGCTGAAAATGAATTAGTTAACGAAGAAATAGTTAAATATATGAGTAGAGTATTATGTACGAGACTACTATTATCTGGTTTTACGGGGTTTTTAGTTTCTACGAGTTATCCACATGTATTGGTTAATGAGTGTAGAGAATATGGTATGTATATAGCGACAGGTATTGTTAAAGGATTTAGAGAAAGAATTGATCTAACTAGTTTTAAAACAATTTGTAGTGAGTATGGTAGATGTATACCGGTATACACAATATACGATCCTATGTTGATTACGAACGAGGATTTTCTAGATGAAATAAATAATGTTATGAACATGGGTTTCAAGATCAGAATAGAAGCATCTAGAACTAAGTACGAAGTTTTTTCATTTAAGAAAAATACTGGTAAATGGTTTATTGAATACTTGTATTCTAAGAATTTAATTAACAAAAATACCTTGTTAACTCATTTAAACTGGATTACTAGTGCTGAATTAGATTATTTAAAAAACACAGGTGTTTACATTTCATTATCTCCGTCGACAACGTTATTTATTGGTGAACGAGGGTTTCCACCAGTTTTTGAATTAATGAATAGAGACATACCTTTAACGATAGGTTTTAGTGGATTGATGAACTCGGAATTATCTATGTTTGATGAATTGAAAAAACTATTTGTTATGTATCGCTATCTATATGGAGATAATAGAGTTGATCCTGTTAGGCTAATGTATAATATTCTATACTATCCATATCTATTTCTCGGCTTAGGTGATCGGTCGTTGTATAAATACAGTATTGCAGATATTATTGTAATAAGATCTAACATTGATCACTTTAAAGACATTGTCTCTAAAATACTTTTAGATAAACTAGAAGTAGAATACGTGATCGTTGGAGGTTATATAAAGCTTTCACCTGAGAATAGATTTTATTTTGAAAAAAATATTACAGAGAATATTAGATTAATTAGAAATAAGATTTATTTCTAATTTTTTCTACGATTTCTAAGCACCGTATGTATAATCAATAGTATCGTTATTATAAGTAGAATGAATGGCATGTAATATGGTTCGTTCATGACTGTTACGAATGGTTGGTTTATGATCGCGTAAACTGTATTAGTTTTATTCACAACTCTTGGATATATTAATTCATCGTTATTTACCGGTTCGAATACTGCTATTAAATAATAGTATCCACTTTTAACTCTACTAGCTATATTGTCTAGGAATAAGTATATAGAACCATTTACATCACTATAGTTACTACCAACGTATATCAATTCATATGTTATATTGTTCAATAAATAAAACGATACACTTCTATTCACAAGAGGTTTCCAGTTGAAACCATTATAATACTCTATTGTAGCATTAATCCAAGCTGGTTCACCTATTTCAATTAAAGTATCGTTATCGAAACTAATATGTGATAATTCAAGATTGATTATTCTAACGGAGTATTTACGAGTATGGAAGGAATCGATCCAGTGGTCTCCATTATTTTGCTCCAAATCGTTGAAAGGATTGTTGTCTATATCATAGATCTCACCTAGAACTGCATATGGTTTATCGTATACTATTTCGATTCCTACTGGACTCCATGTTGCAAAAGGTGATAGGACATCATATACATTAGAACCGGTGGGATCTAGGATTGTATTTATTGGAATATTTGGCATTAGTGATGTTTCTAAAACATATGCAAATACAAGTATTTCTAATCTAAAAACACTATAAGCTAGAGCTGGATTTACTTTATCCAATGGTAGTGTAGCTTCAATGAAATGATCCGATGCTTTAATAGTTACATTTGACACGTATTGTATTGTACCGTTATATGAATAAATAAGGTATTTTTCAACTCCATTTTCGATTTTACTGAAAATCCATATTATGTTTGTCCAGTAGGCTGATCTTGATGTAGTATTCAATGTTTTCGGAATACCTAGTTCGGTTTCTGTTAAGTTTGTATAATTTTTACCGGGAGGTAGTTGAACAGATCCAGGTGGAATATGAATCCACGAATCAACTCCATCATTGAGATTACTTGGTGTTGTATCAATAACGATTGCTATGGAAGGCGATACATTGTTAAGTGGTTTAACAAAGCCTTTAATATGAATAAACAAGTACAAAGCATTATTTTCAGTATCGATCCAGATAATAGCTGTTAACAGATCAGTATCAAATGCTTCGTTTGGGATATAATCGTTTCTATAATCATTACTGAGATCTGTGAATGCTTGTATATATCCTTTATCATCTAATATATAGTGATTATAATAAGTAGGTTCACATGCTATTGTAAAACCAATATCAATCCAGTAGTCGATAACCTGATCATATACTTCGTCATCAGTACTTTGATTAGATAGAACATCTAAAACCTGGCTACCGCTTAAATTAGTTATTGGAACTCCATAACCATTTCCGAGAAACGTCATAACATAGAATCTAATATTACTTATCTCCCATGGTTTTGTTACATTAATATCGCTCCAAGCAATACTTATCTCTATAGAATCTGTAGCTGGATTACATACGAATAAACTATTGTTCGTTGATACGTCAATATACTCTGGATTCAATATATCAAGTGGCGATCCACCATCTCTCATATTTTTGCCATCTCCATACACAGGTTGATTCGGTTTAACAGAAGGATTAGTTAAATCGATCACTATCTGGTAATCCCAATATGCATAACTAGATACTCTTGTATATGGATCAATTGTTGTAAAATTGCCATTACTTGGATTCATGTCAATATCAATTGGTATTGAGAGTAATAATGATAGATTCTCGGGATCTCCTACAATACCCAAATCTCTAACTCTTATAAGTATATGTAGATACGTTGAATCTCCCGTGACTCTAAATTCAACAATATCTACTGATGGATAGTTTTCAAAACCTGATCTAACGTCATTAATTTTATCAAACCATATGAATTCTCCTTTATAATAAAGATAATAGTTTTCACTCTCGTTAACTACCATTATTTTATTAGAGATCAACGATAATTTATCACGTGTAATTCTATCATCTTTAAATACATAATACTCTGTATACCAGTCATTTATTAAACCATCTGTTTTCACAATAGGATGGAGTTTAATTTTATCCGAAAACTGTAGCCATTCCGTGAAATCACCATCTATGGCTGGTAGAATTAATTGATTACCGTTTTCTACAACTATTTTATTAACTGAACTAATTTGCAGAGTAGTTGAAACAGAATACGTTGTTGAAACAATAATTAATGTCAGAAATATTGTAAACATTGTTTTTATAAAAATAAGATTATTCAAATTATTCACCTGAAGATGATTAATTAATTTTTAGTTTAATTAAATCTCTTTAAATAGTTTTATATTATTATCCTAGTTTAAAACCTAAACTCAATACTCCATTTCTCAAGAGCTTGTTTAACAACAGGTATTTGTTCACGAGCATCATCTACTATTGTTAAATCGAGTTTATATTCACAATACTTTGGTTTAAAACCAAGATCTAGTTCTTTGAATCCATAAGGATTATATACACCACTTCTACCAGTATATAATTCCCCGGTTTGATTAGCGATAACAATATACATTGTATTCTCATGACTACGGCTTCTAGCTAGAATATCTAGTAATTCTTCTTTTAAAAAACTCTTAACCCAACCTGCTTGTACAAATACACCGTAAGCTCCTCTACTAGCATATAGCCTGAATAATTCTGGAAAACGGATATCATAACATATAGCTGTGTAGAATTTCTTATTCTTAATTAAAATTGTTTGAGACAGAGACTTACCTGGATTAAAGAAATCCGATTCTCTATAATTATATGCGTCGAATAAATGCAGCTTACTATATACTTTTTCAACACTACCACTAGGTTTCACTATAATAGAAGAATTGTAGCATTTTGGTTTACTACTTGTTTTCTCAATGAAATGTGTCAATATGTTAACGCTATATTTACCGCTTAGATCACTTATTTTTGATAAATAACTACTGTTCTCTAATTCTTCAGATAAATTGTATACATCTTCTGGTTTGAGATTTTTAAGTATGTTAACCATAGAATACTCAGGGGTTAATATAATATCTGCTTCTTTTAGATTTCTCTCAATATGTGTTTTTATCTTCTCAAAATTCTCATGTGGATTTATACCGAAATCTTCTTGTATAATACCAATTATCACTTCAACCAAGCGCTAGACACCATTAATACCATGTTAGCAGTGATTAATTTAGTTGATAAATCAAATAGGTAGATTTAATAGTTTCTTTACTTCAAGCGTCGTATTCCTAGTTAATATCTCGTTTAAATCATAGATTTCTATTTTAATATCTTTTATAACAAATTTGTTTTCCTCAATATCGTAGTTTAAAATAATATTTATTATAGCATCTTTAGGAACTCCATATTTATCGACTAAAATACTATATATCTTTGCATTCATATCTCCAAGGATTTGATTAACATCTTTTGAACTAATTTTCTTCTCTTTATAGTAATCTCTAAGAGCTGCATTAACAACTCTCCTGAGTTTAAGAGCATAACCGCTTAATCTAACCGGTCCGGTTCTTGTTTCAGGCAATTTTCTACACCAATATATAACTAGGATCATATTGGATAATATTCATTACTCACGTATTTAACACTAAATACGATATTTATTAAGTAAGAAACATAGATAGTTAATCAGGATTAATTCAAATATTTATTATGTAATCTCGGTGGATTGTATGGATATAGATACTTTTCGCAATTTATTTAAAGCTCTAGATTTTATCGCTAAAAAATTATTTAAAGTATCTGGATTACCTATAGAATACTCTTTACTATCTGTATTAATAATTATTCCTCTAATAATTGGTTTAATCAATTTAATAAATTATCCATTAATTTACCTATTGACTGTTTTATCTGGTTTTATCGGTTCAACAGTTATGACTATGTACTTGACTAATGCAAAATATTTATTGGATAAACATATTCAATTATCTAAATACTACTACATGAGTATTCGAGATATGTTGAATATCGTCAAGGATCGTGGTGAAATTAGAGAATTCGTTAAAGTTCTTGAAGAACTATTGATAATAAGTAGATCTAGTATTGAATATACTCCGGTATCGCTTATACCAGCTTATTCAGCTCTATTATTCATGAATGATAGAATATACTTAACTATATTTTTCCTAGCATATATGGCTATTTCGACAGCTATGTTTTACGAAACTATTAGTAAGTTTAATACACATGTATCGTATGAAAATATGATTGAAAAAGAAATTTTTAATTTAATAGATTCAAATAACCGTAAGGAGTATTCTTTTCTTAAATACAACGTTTTTTTATCAATAATTACTTTCTCACTATACATA
>Ga0105162_1000997_pt1 | contig 17053 bp, 16 predicted proteins | sample JNZ201metaG_FD_81532 | JGI IMG/M metagenome (GOLD analysis project Ga0105162, IMG submission 81532) | Hot spring microbial communities from Jinze hot spring, China to study Microbial Dark Matter (Phase II) - JNZ 20120812A | ecosystem: Environmental > Aquatic > Thermal springs > Hot (42-90C) >...
CGCCTTAATACTAAGAATTTTATTTTGAATTTCATTTTCGCTTTCTTTTACTTTGCTTTCTACTTTCCCTATTTCATTTCTCTCCTCCTCGCTCCCTTTATTCTTAAGATTTTTAACAAAACTTGTCAGCTCTCTTAAAGAAAATCTTTGCATTAAATATAGCTTGGAGACATATTCAAAATAGTAAATTTCAAAATTATCCAATGCTGTTTTTTCTATCTCAACACTTCCATCATCTTTAAATTCAAAAGTATCTCCCTTTCCTGCAAACTCCAGCACCCTCAAAAATCCTACAACTCCTGCGTTATAAAGCCAGTTGGATGGATATAAAATTATTTTGTCTTTAGACATATCTTTCACCTCCTTGTTTAGGTTCCTTCGTATATAAGTTCAACCATTCCAAAACCTTCCCCTCTCCTTGAGCCTAACCCAGCTTTATTTACAAGGTTCAGGATATGCGGATCAGCTTCCAACGAGAAAACCCCAACGAAACCGGGAAATTTCAGATTCCCATATTTTGTCATATGTTTAACGACAATCTTTCTGAGGTTTATTGATTTGAACTCAGCTTCAACCGATTCAATGTCAAGCAAATTTCTTGCAAGTTCATTCAAGCTGAATTTTAAAGCTTCATAGAAATCCTCATCGCCTTTGAAATTTTTGCACTCAGGACAAAGATAGTGATTTTGGTTTTTATGACTTCTTATCAAAACGGGGGAAAGAGTTTTGAAGATAGCGAATGAACCTTTTATTTCCCTTTTCTTCACAAATCTCATATGTGAAACCTCAAAACCCCGATTGAAGATATTGACATGTTTATTTTTGACAAGGTAGTTATAAACATAGATTTCATATTCTAACTCAAAAGAACTGAACTTAAACTCAATTGGCTTCATAAAGAATATCTTATCATTCTCAACCTTCATCTCATTCCCGAAGGAAACTGCAAATGTGTATGGCTTAACGGTTCTTCTATTAAACATCAGCTCATATTGAATTTTTGATTCACTCTCAATGGCACTTTTGATAATTGACATGAATCCAGGTCTGTAATCAACAGGTAGATAAATTCCCCCTTCGTTTGAAGCCTCAGTTATGAAGGTAACATCAAGCATAAATTATCCCTTCATATCTATGATTTCGGAATAAATTTAAGTTAAGATTTACAAACTTTCAAGCTTTTTCGCATGAAAACTCAATCCAATTTCGGGCAAACGGGTTTAATCCCGGGCTTTTCTCCTGAACCTGTGCGATGATCGTTCTAACTGCTAATTTAAGGGCGTCGCTTTTTTGTTTAAGTGTAAAGTCGTCTGAATTTTCCATATCAATGAAAACTCCCTTTACAAAGGCATCGTATTCACAAATTGCGAGCATTGCCCTTTCACTCAGCTCAACCCTGACGGTATTAATTTCATTTACAATAAATCCAGCATTAGTAAGTTTTTCTTTGTAATCATCAATGGATAAAATTTCAAATGATGGTGCATTTTTATCTCTTTTCCCACCGAGCGTTTGAAAAGCGATGAGCTTAAGCATCCCCCAAAACTTAAGTGTATCAGGTGTGTAGGATTCTTTTGTAAAGGTGCTGTTTATAAAAAGTTTTCCATTTGCTTTTAGGATTCCAGCTATTGCCTTGAGGGCATCCATCTTCGCTTTATCAGATGGTATTTCATGAATCGCATTGCAAAAATAAACCACATCAACACTTTGAGGTGTGATCAAATTTAAAAGATCTTGAGCGAAACACTCGTGAAATTCAACTTCTGTTTCCCCAGTTGATCTCACTTTGTCAGAAGCTATTTTAATTGCTGCTGGATTGGGGTCTACCCCAATTATTTTACATCTCTTGCCTTGGAGTTTTTCAAGCAAAATGGAAGTTATTAAACCAGTTCCACAGGCGACATCAACTATTGTCAATCCATTGGAAGACAAAATTTTATCCACAGGAAGAGTTCTATCAATGAACTGTAAATTAACATTATAATATTCTTCCTGCTGGCTAAAAAGATCAAAATTAAAATAAAGCCTTTCCTCTGAGATATTCATGTTTTATTTCCTCTAAGTTTATTAAAAAATTAATTAAACGCCGTCCATTTCAATTAACTCTTCCCCCTCAAAATAACTGAAGGTAAGAAACGGGTTTCAGAATTAATCAATCTTCAAAATTTTTTGAAAATCTTTTCTCTTCAAACTCACCACCAAATTCATAAGGTATTGCATACCCATACCAGTCCAGTTTGGACTTCTTTATGAGGGAAAGAACATGTTTTTTCGTTTTTTTCTGCACTTCAATTACTCCCTCCGCCTTTTCAAAAGCGCTCGGCAGAGGTTCACCTGGGAAAAGAAACTTTAACATTGCAACGATCATTTTTTCGTCTTGCCCGAGCATAGCCAAAATTTCTTTAATTTTTCTGCTTTAATTTACAAACAAAGTTAAAACAAGGCAAATTAAAAGTTCAAAACCCACAAAGCACAGACAAAATTATATTTGTTTTTTAAACATAATTTTTTTATCATTATTTTTGATAAAATTTTAATTGCCAAAGGCAATGCTTAAAAAGAATAAAATTCAGGTTTTCACGCCTGAGTTAGTTTTTGAAGGAAACAATAAAAAATTTTATACCTCTGAAGAAGAAAATTGCTTGATAATGAAATTTAAAGATTCAATTGTTTTGCGAAACGGGACTGTTTTCAAAATGAAAGGACAAGGAGAATTGAGAAACAAAATTTCAACCATTATTTTTGAATATCTGCGAAATTTTAACATACTCACACACTACATAAAACCCGTTGACGAAAGCTCAATGCTCGTAAGAAAACTTAACATGATACCTATAAAGGTCGTCGTAAGAAACATAGCTGCTGGAAATTTTTGCGATAGATTTGGAATTGAGAAGGGGACATTGCTTGATCAGCCTGTTATTGAGCTTTACTATAAAAACAACAGCCCACAATATCCATTTGTAAACGAATATCACATTTATGCTTTGCATATCTCCACACCAGAAGAAATTGCCATGATGACCAGAATAGCTTCAAAGGTAAACGCAATTTTGAGATCGTTTTTTGAGCGAAGGAATTTAAAATTTGTTGATGCAAGATTTGAGTTTGGAATCATTGGAGATGATATAGTTCTTGGGGATGAAATATCGCCAAGGACATGTAGGATTTGGGATATGGAAACGAATGAACCCCTTGATTTTGAAAGAGTTCGCTTCAACATGGGAAATGTTCGTGAAAGCTATATGGAAATTTTAAGGCGAATTTCAATTTAATGGGTAAAGGGAAATTGATAGCAAAGTATGGAGCTTCAACTGTTGCATGGATAATCGGCTTTTCCATAGTTTTATTGCTATTCTCTTTCTTGATTAAACCTTTTCTGATAAAAATATTTTTGATAATACTCGCTGTTAGCATAAGCGGCTTTGCGCTCTTCTTTTTCAGAGATCCAGAAAGGAAAGTTCCCAGTGGAGATGATATTATAATTTCACCTGCTGATGGTAAAGTCTTTTTAATCCGCGAGTTTTTTGAAAATGAATTTATACTTGATGATGCAATTCAAGTTAGCATTTTCATGTCGCCATTAAATGTTCATGTTAATAGAATTCCAATAAGTGGGGAGATAAAATTTCTGAAATATGTCCCTGGTAAATATACTGTTGCATTTGACGAAAAATCTTCCGAAAATAATGAGAGAAAGATAATCGGAATAGAAACAGAGGATGGTTTAAAAGTTATAGTAAAGCAAATAGCTGGTTTCATTGCAAGGAGGATCGTTTGCGGAGTTGAAAAAGGTGATAAAGTTAAAGCTGGGCAAAGATACGGCATGATTAAATTTGGCTCAAGGGTTGATGTTATAATGCCCAAAAATAAAGTTGAAATAATTATTTCAGAAGGTCAAAAGGTGAGAGCAGGGGAAACAATAATAGCAAAAGTTAAGAGGTGAGTTTAAAATGAGAAAAAACAAATTTATATTTGTTCCGAGTTTATTTACGGTTTTGAATATGTTTTCAGGGTTTCTTGCGATTTTAAACGCAATAAATGAAGCATATATTCAATCAGCTTGGTTTATAATTCTTGCTGCTGTGTTTGACTCACTTGATGGAGCAATGGCAAGATTGACTAAATCAGCAACGGAGTTTGGAGTTGAACTTGACTCGCTTGCCGATGTAATATCATTTGGCGTCGCTCCGTCTGTTCTTGTTTATAAATTTTATTTTCACGAATTCGGTGAAATAGGGATTTTTCTTAGTGCATTGTTAATGATCTTTGGAGCGATGCGGCTTGCCAGATTCAATGTTGAACTTACCGGTTTTGATAAGGAATTTTTCAAAGGTCTACCAATCCCATCATCTGCTTCAACGATCGCTTCTTATATAATTTTGTTTTACAATAGTGAAACGGGGATGACAAACCTTGAAAAATATGCCCTGATACCTATGGTTATTGCGCTTTCCCTTCTTATGATAAGTTCAATCAAATATGATACAATACCAAAACTTTCCGTAAAATCAATTAAGTCATCCCCTGTTAAGTTTTTATACTTTTACTTCGGGATAATACTTGCAATTTTAACACGAGGTAAAATTATATTCCCATGGTTTGTTATATTCATTCTTTTCGGCGCCATAAGGTCATTGATCAACACTTTTAAGCCAGTTCTTGGTCTTGCTGGGACAAATTCATCCGAAGAAGATGAGGATCTTCAAGATTTTGACATTTAATAAGGGATATAAGTAAATGATTAAAGCAAGGATCATAGTTAGGTTAAAAGACACAATACTTGATCCGCAAGGGAAGACAATACATCACGCTCTTAAAACGCTTGGCTATAATGAGGTTGAAGGTTTGAGGACGGGGAAATTTTTTGAGGTGAGTTTAAATATTGATGAAGAAGAAAAGGCAAAAGAAGTTATTGATGAAATCTGCAGGAAAATCCTTGCAAATCCCGTGACTGAGGAATATAATTTCACTTTGGAAAAAATTAAATCATAAAACATCAATTTTCCCGCCTAAAAATTTTCTGTAGACATAAAGCAAAGCCAAAACAAACGAACTTAACACAAACGCAATCGCAGAGCCAAATGGTTTATCTCTTGCCACGATGAACTGATTTTGAATCAAATTTCCCACAAGCATACTTTTTGCCCCACCGAGCAAATCAGAAACTATAAATGAGCCAAGCGTTGGGATGAAAACAATCACAACTCCAACTATCACACCTGGTAATGTTAGAGGCAAAATCACCCGTTTTAAAGTTCCAAATTCATCAGCACCAAGATCTTTTGATGCCTCAATCAGGCTGATATCAATTCTTTCAAGTGATGAATAAATCGGCAAAATCATAAATGGAAGCTCACCATAAACAAGACCAAGTAAAACTGAAAACTCATTATAAAGCAAAGGCAAAGGTTTTTCTATCAAGCCAATTTTAATCAAAAACAAATTTATCAATCCCTCATCACGCAAAATTAAAATCCACGCATAAGTTCGTATCAAAAAACTTGTCCATAGAGGGACAATTATGAGAAAAAGATAGAAAATTTTATGTTCTGGTTTAACTTTCATAGCAATGTAATACGCAACTGGATATCCAACCAACAGGCAGATAATCGTTGTCATCAAAGCGATATAAAGGGAACGAATGTAAATTGGTATATAAAGTGAATCAAAAACACGAATATAATTTTTAAGCCATACAAGCGAGAGTATATATTCCTTAACATTTTCAATTGGTTCAAATCCGCCATAAACTCCACGCTGGAGGAAGCTATAATAAAACATTATCAAAAGTGGGAAAAGGAAGAAAAAAACAAGAACCATGGCAGACGGTATGATAAAAAGATGATAAACTCTTGTCTTCACGCTGGCTCAAGAAAAACTATGTTTCTCTTCTCCCAAACTGCGTAAACTTCTTCGCCGGGATAAAATTCATTTTTAAACTTAACATTTTTGTTTTGTTCCTCAACAAAGATCATAAATCCATTTGCCTTCAAAACCCAGCTTGTTGATGCTCCGTAATAAAGTTTTGACTCAACGATCGCTGGCACAGATACAAATGAGTTATTCTTTACAGGTGTTTTTCTTATTAAAATTTTCTCAGGTCTTACGATAAATTTAAACTCACTTTCATTTAATTTTAAACTCTCACCGCCTGAAATTCTAAATCTCACAAGATTTGGGAGCTCAACTTCAAATACATGTTTATTTAGCTTGTGTAAAATTCCCGTAAATAAATTCCTTGCTCCCATAAAGTTTGCAACAAATTCAGTTCTGGGTCTTTCAAATATCTCATAGCCAGTGCCAACTTGCTCAATTTTCCCCGCATTTATAACTGCAATTCTATCCGAAATTGAAAGTGCTTCTTCCTGATCGTGCGTCACAAATATAAATGTTATTCCAACATTGTGTTGAAGTTTTTTAAGTTCAATTTGCATTTCTTTTCTCAATTTTGGATCAAGTGCGTTCAATGGCTCATCAAGTAGCAGGACCTTTGGCTTAAGAACGAGAGCCCTTGCAAGCGCAACTCTTTGTTTTTGCCCACCGCTTAGCTCAGAAGGCTTCCTATTTTCAAGCCCTGTTAATTGAACAAGGTCAAGTATTTCAAAAACTCTTTTCTTTATTTCATCTCTGTCAAGATTTTGATACCTTAAACCAAATGCGACATTTTCAAAAACATTCATGTGTGGAAAAAGGGCATAATTCTGAAAAACCATGTTTACTGGTCTCTTGTAAGGAGGAACATAAGTATAATCCACACCGTCAATTATAATCCTGCCCGAATCAGGATTTTCAAATCCAGCAATGATTCTTAGGAGGGTTGTCTTTCCACACCCACTTGGACCGAGGAGTGAGAAAAATTCCCCTTTCTTTATTGAAAGCCAGATATTGTTAAGAACCTTAACAGTTCCAAAAGATTTACTTATGCCCTGAATTTCAATCAGGGCTTGTCCTGAAGATGAAGCAAACTTCTCCATCTTCTCTAAGTTCCCTCCAGATTAATTGGTTTAATTATGTTTAACTGCACAAGCTCAAATATGTTTTTCCTGTCATAGTTCATGGCTTTGTCTGATTTCTTTGTAAATAAATATAAAATTCTTTTTGAAAAAATCAAGTAAACTATAAACATAGCGATTTGGTCAGCCAAGCTTTCTCACCTTGGCGACATTTTTAAAGCTTATGTTAATGTAAAATTGAAACATTAATCCCGATAGATCAACGCTTGAGAATTTTATTTTTCTTCTTTTTTTGTCTTCCCCAGCTTTTCTTAAAAACGACCACTCGTTAGATTTAGAGGTTATTTGATAAAATGCTTTTGCTCCCATATTTACATCTGGATTTATAACAAATTCAACTCCAGCGCCAGCCGAGGCACCCCAAAACCACTTTGCTGGGCTTACCGCATATTTAACAGTATCTTTTTTAATTGAAAATTCAAAATTGGAAAAACTCATGTCAACTTCAAAAGCAAGCGCTAATCTTCTGAAATAAAACTTTTTCATCAAACCGAAATTAAGCGAACCAAATAAAGCCGACTTAACATCTTCGCCAAAAAATTTCGCCTCAATCGGAATAAAACCTATGCTACCACCAAAAGTAATCCAGAGCTGTGATATTTGGGAATTAGATAATCTTCCATAGTTTGAGTTTATATTAAATTGCACTGTGTAAGCAAATTTACCATGCGATGATATTTCAATCGTATCATTACCGACTCCTTGTTCGTTCAATTTAAACTTTCCAGTTTGAATTTTAACAGGGGAAAGCAATCCACCGATGACACCATCAAAGGGAAATCTTGGTCTTTCTTCAACAATCATTCCGCTTGCAATCCTCCCAGCGAATATACCCCCGATTATAATTTGAGCCTTGCTGAATTCATTTCTTTTTGTATTATCCGCAACCTTTATTACCCGAACAAATCCAACATTTTTAGGTCTTATACTGCCATCTGGTTGTTCAACAAATTCAATAACATCAAAACCATCGTCAATTCCAATCCCCTCCCTTTTACCAAGTGGAAAACTTACTGTGTTAAATCCGGCTTCAGAGATTTGAGCGGATAGCTTAAAAATTTCTCTCACAGCAAGCTCAAAACTAAAAACAAGATCATTTGAAGCTTTTTTAAATGCGCTATCTTCAGCTGCAGTTACATTCCCATCTTTGATTTCAAATGCCGAACGAGCTTCTTCCTCAATCATTACCTCTGGCTTTACGAAATATCGGTTATTTTGGAAATTAACTTTAAAAAATGTTAATCCACCTTTAAGATAAACTCTAATAATAGGAACACGAACTTTTTCCTCTTTTTTATCCTTTGGCTTTATAAGCATAATAACGGTGTCTTTAGAAGCAAGATATCGGCTGATAAATGGTATAACGACATAACCGGAATTCATAACACGCTCAACCTTCTCTGCGGGAATGCCAAGTGATTTAGCCTTTGTTGCTATGAAACTGTTTCTCTCAGCCTCTGTTAACAGAGAAAGAGCTCTTATCTCCTTATTGATATCAAGTATCTTGATAATCTCAGGTGCAATATATTCTTCCACATCTTGATTTAACTCATTAACTGACTTATATTCTTTCCCCGTATGGACATTTGTAAAGTTTGAAGTTATCTCATCAGGTAAGCTTTCCCAATAGAATCGTGGCAATTTTATTTGTTTTTCAAGTAAAGATGCAAGATATTTGCGATTATATTCAGCAGGTGGTTTCGGTATCTCACCAACAGGCACCGCATTGGGATAATAGGTAATTGTTTTGGCTAAATATTTCCCCGATAGCTCTTGCGAATTTAACAAATTAAATGGGGATAAGATCAAGGCAAAAATGATGGGCAAAAAAATTTTAAAGTATTTCATCACTTGTTCTCCTCCCTACATAATTTTAAAATTAAAAACCACAGGAAATTTAACCGAAAAAATTTTTTATAGCAAGTATTTAAGGTAGGATTTAGAAACGGTAAGTATAATTAAAAAGTGGGCAGGCGCGGAATCGAACCGCGGACACACGGCTTTTCAGGCCGTTGCTCTACCGACTGAGCTACCTGCCCAAATTCGGTAAAAATATATAAAAATTTCCAAAAGAATGCAAATTTACACTTGTAGAAATATACCTTGTTTTTTTATATTTAAAACAACCCAAAAATAAATCCTCAATCGCCTATGTTAATTTTTGCATTTTTTATGTTGTCTTTAGTCCTTGCTGTTCAAGTTTATCTATGCAAGAAATTAACACTTTACATAGAATCAACAAATATGCGAAAAATTTCAAAGTTTATCCCATTCGTCTTTGGGTTTTTCAATTTACCCACGATTTTAATTTTCATCAATAGAACTATAAAATTTCAATTCCCGCTTGACCTAAACTCACCCCTTTTTATTTATCCATTTTCAATATGGCAAGGGGCAACACTTTTTATCTTTATTGTGATCACCTTGGGGGAATTAATACAAAAATTTGTGAGATTTATATCTAAAAAGCTAAATCAGAACAAAGAACGAAAATTGAACGAATCAAGGCGAAAATTTATTCAAACTGCCCTACTTGGTATATCTGCGTATGCATTTGCAGGCTCAACGCTTGGAACAATTGCAAGAAATGATTTCAAAGTTGAAAAAGTTAAAATAAAAATTAAAAACTTGCCAGATGAACTCAAAGAATTAACGATAGGTCTTATAAGCGATATTCATTCGGGAATTTTCATGAATGAGGAAGATATGAAACCTTATTTTGAAACTTTAAATTCACTTAAACCAGATCTGATACTTATGCCTGGGGATTTCATAACCTCAAACCTTGAAGAGATTTACCCATTTATTAATGCTTCTAAAAATTTAAAAGCAAAATATGGTATTTTCGCAACGCTTGGAAATCATGAGTTTTTCACAAGACAGCCTCAAAGGATAGCAAAGATAATTGAAGAAAATGGAGTTAGAGTTTTAAGAAATGAAGCAGAGAAAGTTGAAATTAACGGAAAGAAAGTTTTTATAATTGGAATAGACGATCTTCGCTATGGTGCTGATCTTGATAAAGCGACGAGATATCTTGAGCCAGGGGACTTCAAAATTCTTCTTTCACATAAACCATATGATTTCCCCAAGTTTGCACAAAAAGGAATTCAATTAACTGTTTCTGGACATACCCACGGCGGTCAGATAGTTTTTGCAAAAATTGACGATACTTATATCGCACCCGCTTCACTTGTCTCAAAATTCATAGCAGGACATTATAAACTTGGTGATTTCCATCTATATGTCACCAGAGGGATAGGCGTAGTAGGATTACCAATAAGGTTAAATTGTCCTCCTGAGATAACCTATATTACTCTTGTTTAGCGGTTATAACTTAAAATACATTTCACAATGCCCCCTCTGGAGAAAGTAATTTCTATTTTTGTTTTTCTACAATAACCCAGTTCACACTCTCCAAAGGGGGCACGAATAATTATGACTCCCCAGAACCCGCTTCTTTCTTTGCCCCTTTTTTCTCTTGTTTTATCTGCTGTATTTCAACCCTTATCTCCTGGGCAAGCTTTCTTAACTCTTGCATTTTTTTCCTCAAACGCGTCCCAGCGGACATTACACCCTTTTCATAAAACTTTCTGAAATCATCTTCCAAAGAATTAACGAATTCCTGGAGCTGTTGAAATCTGTGATGCATTTTTACCTCCATTTTTGGGTTTTTAATTTGATTCGGGAAATGGAAAACTATATTTTTACTTTCCCTTTTGAAACTGCTTTTAAATGCGCATTTTTTAAATTTTCAACAAGTTCATCAAGTCTATAGTAAAGTCCTTTATGTTTCCTCGGTTTTCTCTTCGCAAGGGCGTAGGAAGTAAGGATTGGCATTGCAACGGTAGAATCAATATAGCACACAACAGCGTCTGGCAATTTATCTGGGTCAACTTTGCCCCAGCTTACCGCTTCTGAAGGTGTTGCTCCAGATAATCCACCTGTATCAGGTCTTGCATCTGTAATTTGAAGAAAATAATCATGCCCTTTTTCATCTATCCCAAGAACTTCTTGAATTTGTGGCTCTGTTTGAAGCAAAAAGTTCTTCGGTGAACCGCCACCAAAAATTAAAACAGCGCTCTTCCCTCCATTTGATTTAGCCCAATAAACTATACCCGCTGTTTCATTCACATCTCTTGCGATGTCAATTTTAATTTGATACCCATTTAGAACCATTGCCGAGATATTCATCCCAATTGAGCTATCTCCAGGCGAGGAAACATAAACAGGAACGCCATATTTATAAGCCGCTGATAAAATGCTCATATCTTTAATTCCAAGTATTTTTTCCCTTTCATAGACATACTTACCGAGCAAATAATGAAATTCTGCCGTCCCCATTTCTTTTTGAAATTCTGGCTGTTTTAAAACTTCCCTTATGAATTTATCCGTTGAAAGCAAAACCTCGTAATCAAACAAAATATCATAAATTCTTATCACTCCCTCTTTCCTTAAAATTCTATCATCAACAAATGGCGTCCCCCGGTGAAGTTTATGTCCGATTGAAAAATGAATATCATGATACAAATTTGCACCTGTTGAAACAATCCAATCAACGAACCCTGCTTTTATGAGTGGAACTACACAACTTCCACCAAGTCCAGCCGGGGTTAAAGCCCCCGTTAAACTCATCCCCACAGTTACATCATCCTGGAGCATTTTTTCAACAAACAATTGACAAGCTTCTCTTAATCGCCCTGCGTTATACGCTTGAAAATATTCATCAACAAGCTTTGTAATTCTTATATCAGGGTCAATTGGCTTTCGGTTAATTGGTTTACCTGAAAGTAGATTCTTTTTTCTCAACCTCACCTCTTCATTTTTTTAATTTTCTGGCTATTGAAATTTAAAAAAAATTCAAAATAAAGCAAATTTTTTAAAATTTACCCCCATAACGAACCCTTAAAAGTTTCCCTTGAAATCAAGTATAAATTGTCCTTTACCTTTTTGGTTTTTTGCAAACGCAAGGCTCAAAACCAAATCATATGGCAAAAGAAAATTTAGACCCAGACCATAACCTTTCCAAAAGGTTAAACTAAAAAATTTTTCATTGTTAAACCAAGTCCTTCCGATATCACCAAAGATTATAAAATCAACCCCGAACCTTAAAATTGAAAACTCCTCAAGCGGTGCCTTTTCTAATTTTAAAAATTTTTGCTTCATAAGCGGAATTCTGTATTCAACCATTCCACCAAGTATATTTTCACCCTCAAAAATTTCGTTAAAATAACCCCTTATTCTCTCTTCATATCCGAAGTAAAAATGCGAATAAACGGGGATTTTTTGCCCGATTGAATTTAAAATGAAAAATCTACCTGCGATTAAACCCACCCACACCTTTTGACACAACCGAGCTTCCAATCCAGTCTGAATGAAGAAAGATTTGTAATTTAAAATCTGATTAAAATTACAAAGAAAATTAAGCAAAATTCCTCTGTTTGGATAAACTGGTATATCCCTCGTGTCATATTTAAATCCCGTCCCAACGACTAAAATTTTATCTTCACCGGTTGGAGAGATTGTTTTCAATTGAGTAGCCTCGCCTGTTGTTGCGATGTTTTTAAACCCAACATCTGCCCATATCTTTTTATAAAGCCAAATTCTTTTGCCCAGTAAAAAATTAAAAATGAAAATATCTTCATAAAATGTCCCTATTCCCTCTTCTAAAATTTTGCTTTTGTTTTTAATTCGTTGATAACTTAATTCAATTGAATAAAACAAGTTATTACTTCCGAGAATCCAAGGGTTTAAATATTCAATTTCAATCCATGGGTCATATCCAAGCGCAAAACTGAAAATCAACTTCTCATTCCTTCCTCTAAAATTTGTATGAATTAGCCCAGCTCCGTAATACAATTTTTTTATATCTCTATCTTTCCAGCCGAAAACAGGAAATGGCCAGATATACCATCTTTCGTTCACCCAAACATAAACATTAATGCTATCGGTTGAGGTGGAGTCTTTTTCAAACCATATTTTAACTTTATTAAAAAGCCCCATCCCATAGATTCTATTCTCGTTAAGTTCAATTTCGGAAGTATCAAGCCTTGAACCAAGCGTAAAAGTTAATTCCCGTGCTATGACCTCACTTTTTGTTTTTACATTTCCGATGAAAACAATTTTCCTGACAATAAATTTATCCCGCTCCCTAAATTTTTCATCAGCCAAAAGAAAACACACTACCGAAGATATCAACACCGGGAATAAAATTTTAATAATTTTCATCCAAGCCTTCATTTAAATTTTTAAACCAAGGCAAGGTTCAAATCCAAAGTATTCCTCCAAGGGTGAGCGAAATTAATTTTTTCTCTGTTATATGAAACTTGAACTTGAAGTTCTTTTTGTTTATATTATAAGCGTGTCAAGACTGCCCCGTGGTGTAACTGGCAACACGCCTGACTCTGGATCAGGTAATCGAGGTTCGAATCCTCGCGGGGCAGCAATTTTATTTTACCCAAGTTAGCCAACCATAAGGATCGTTCCCGTTTTTAACGATGTCATAAAAAATATTCTGGATACTTCTCGTAATTTTCCCAGGTACCCCACAACCTATTTTTATTCTATCAACACTTCGCACTGGCGTTATTTCTGTTGCTGTCCCTGTAAAGAAAATTTCATCTGCGATGTACAGCATCTCTCGTGGTATCAATGTTTCTTTAACTTCGTATCCGAGGTCTTTTGAAATTTGAATTACTGAAATTCTGGTTATACCTGGCAAGATGCCAGTTGATATAAGAGGTGTGTAAATGACATCATCTTTAACGATAAAGATATTTTCGCCGCTTCCCTCACTTACAAAACCGTTATAATCAAGTGCTATACCTTCAGCGTATCCATCCACGAGAGCCTCCATCTTAATAAGTTGGGAATTCATATAATTGGCTCCAACCTTTGCCATCATCGGAAGGGTATCTGGGGCTGGTCTTCGCCAGCTTGAAACTCTAACATCCACTCCTTTTTCTATCGCCTCTTTTCCAAGGTATTCGCCCCATTCCCACACAGCGATCACAACATCAATAGGGCAATTCATTGGATTAACGCCGAGCTCATAATATCCCCGAAAGACGATCGGTCTTATATAGCATTGTTTTAGTTTATTGACTTTGATAGTTTCAATGACCGCTTGGGTTAGTTCTTCAATGGTGTAGGGAATTTCAGCCCGATAAATTTTAACTGAGTCATAGAGTCGCTTCATATGTTCATCAAGTCTGAAAACAGCGGAACCTTTTGGGGTATCGTAGCATCTAATTCCTTCAAACCAGCTTGTTCCGTAGTGGATGACATGGGAGAGGACATGAATTTTTGCGTCATCCCAATTAACGAATTTTCCATTCATCCAAATTTTTTCTACTTTTGGTAGTGGCATAGTTTTTTTCACTTTAATTTTTTTGAATATATGCGATATTTTTTATAAGGGATGGAGCCGATGTTTTCGGCAACTCTTTTCATTGGCTCATTATCCTCAAGAACCCAACCAAGTTCAGCTTCTGAATAACCTTTTTCAATTCCGTTTTTAATTGTGTAATAATAAAACGCAGCATCTATTCCAGAAAGACGATATTCCTGAATTAAACCCATTATCAAAACACGTATCATCGTTATCTTCTTCATATTTTTCATCAATTTGAAAATTCCAAACGGCAGAAGTCTTCCGTTCAAACCTTTCAGTGCTTGATTTATATCTGGAATGGAAAGTGAAAACCCGATAGGTTTCCCATCAACTTCAGCGAATAAAGCGATTTCAGGAACAACTATCTGCTTCAATCCTTTAGCGATGTGGTTAATTTCATCATCTGTAAGTGGGACAAATCCCCAATTTTTACTCCATGCGTTGTTGTAAACTTCTTTAACTTTTTTAACCTCTTCATCAAAATTTTTCAAATTAACAGGTCTAATAGTTGCGTTTCTTCTTTTTAGAACAAGTTCAACGCCTCGTTCAAGTCTTTGCATAATCTTTGGGGTCAACATCTCTTGAGAGATATAATATGAATATAAGTCCCTTGCCTTCTCAAAACCGTAATTTTCACAAAGTTCTGAATAATACTCATAATTGTAGGGCATCATAACGCAAGGTGGTTTATCAAAACCTTCAATTAAAATTCCGCACGAGTCGTTTGTTGAAGGATTTACAGGACCCCTTATCTCATCAAGCCCTTTTTGTTTTGCCCAATTTTCAACTGTTTCAAAAAGTTTTGCTGAGACATCTTTATCATTGATGCACTCAAAAAAGCCAAAAAATCCTATGTTTTCACCATGAAATTTGTTATGATTGTGATTCAAAATAGCTGCAATTCTCCCCACGATTTGACCATTCTTGTAAGCCAAATAAAATTCCGCTTCACTGTGCTTGTAAAAGGGATTTCGCTTCACATCAACAAGATCTTTCTGCTCAATTAAAAGTGGCGGGACCCAATAAGGATGGTTTTTATATAGATTGTAGGGGAATTTAATAAAATGGGACATCTCCTTCCGGGACAGTGCCCGGCGAATTTCAATTGACATTTTCTTACCTTTTATTTTTTAATCAATTAATGCAAGTTCCTTTCCTACTTTTTCAAACTTCTCAAGCACGATATCAAGATGCTTATCCTCATGTGTTGCCATGAAGCTTAATCTCAAAAGTTGCATTCCTTGTGGGACCGCTGGGCTTATGACAGCATTAACAAAAACTCCATTGTCAAATAGTTTCCTCCAGAATTTAAATGTTAATAAATCATCACCAATTACAACTGGGACTATTGGTGTTTGCCCATCAAGGACATTAAAGCCAAGTTTTTTAAGCCCCCGCCTTACTTTATTTGCGTTGTAATGAAGTCGTTCTATTCGTTCTGGCTCTGCTTTTATTATTTCAAGAGCTTTCAGAACAGCTGCAACCTGCGCAGGGGTCATGCTTGCGCTAAAAATTAACGCTGGAGAGTGATGTTTAATGTAATCAATAACTGGCTTTTCCCCGGCTATGAACCCACCAAGGGATGCAAAACTTTTACTAAATGTCCCCATTATTATATCAACTTGATCATCAAGCCCAAAATGATTTGCGGTTCCCTTTCCACCTTTTCCAAGGACGCCAAGCCCATGGGCATCGTCAAGCATTATCCTTGCGTTATAAGTTCTCGCTATTCTGACAAGTTCAGGTAAGTTAACTATGTTTCCACTCATGCTGAATACACCATCGGTAACAATCAACTTCCCTGCTTCAAGAGGCAACTTTGATATCACTTCTTCAAGATGTTTCATATCATTGTGCCGATATCTAACAAGAACATCGCTCCCCCATAAGCCTTTTGAAATCAATGTCCCCTGCACTATACTTGCGTGATTATCCTTGTCAGAGATAACATACTCGTCTTTACCTATTAGCGGGACTATTGCACCTTGATTTGTTTGAAATCCGGTGCTAAATAGAAGCGCTGCTTCCTTGCCCACAAAATCAGCAAGTTGTTCCTCAAGTTTAATGTGAATATCAAGTGTTCCATTCAAGTATCTTGAACCTGAACATCCAGTTCCATATTTTTTAATAGCTTCAATTGCTGCTTCCTTAACACGCGGGTCTGTCGTAAGACCAAGATAATTATTGGATCCAGCCATGATTATTTCCCGTCCATCCATTTTAACAACAGGTCCATAATTTTCATAAATTGGCTGAAAATATGGATAAAGTCCCATTGCCTTTACTTCCTCATGCCTCTTAAACGCATAACATTTGTCAAAAAGGTCCAATTTTAGCCTCCTATTTAAATTTTGACTAAACCTGTTTCTTTTAATATAAATCACGCAATTGAAAAAGTCAATCACTTTTATTGAACAACCACAAAATTTTTGAAAATAAACTTTGAATTAATTACATTTTTAGCAAGTAAAATAAAATTAAGGATTTGAATATGTCAAAAACTTTAATTGCAGTTCTCGGCGTCGTAGGGTTCTTACTTGTAGTAGCATTGCTAATTGTCGGATGGATAACCTCAACATACAATCAACTTGTTCAGCTTGATGAAATGACCAATCAAGCATGGGCACAAGTTGAAAATCAATATCAA
>Ga0105162_1000998_pt1 | contig 17048 bp, 13 predicted proteins | sample JNZ201metaG_FD_81532 | JGI IMG/M metagenome (GOLD analysis project Ga0105162, IMG submission 81532) | Hot spring microbial communities from Jinze hot spring, China to study Microbial Dark Matter (Phase II) - JNZ 20120812A | ecosystem: Environmental > Aquatic > Thermal springs > Hot (42-90C) >...
ATGTAATAAAGAGTCAATAATTATTTCACAAAAAATTGGTTATTGTGTTAACTGTCTACGAAAAAATTTTGAAGAAATAAAAGAGGTGATAAAAGAAATTCACAAGAATTTAAGAGAATCCTTTTCTTTGCCTGAGGAAGTCCCAAATTTTGAAGAAGGTAGAAAATGTGGTCAATGTGTCAATGATTGTAAAATTTTAGAGAACAGCTATGGTTATTGTGGCTTAATAAAAAATGAGAGAGGAATAAAAAGAAACGAAGATTTTGGTTATCTTGATTATTATTATGACCCATTACCGACCAATTGTGTGGCTTCTTTTGCTTGTAATGCTCCTAAAGGTTATTACAATTTGGCAGTATTTTTCCGCCATTGTACCTTTAACTGTTTATATTGTCAAAATTGGCATTTTAAATTGGCACCAAAGAATAGATACTCAATTTCTGAAATGTTAGAAAAGATTAATTCCCGAGTTTTTTGTGTCTGTTATTTTGGTGGCGATCCTACACCCAATATTTATTATATTATCAATCTATCCGAAAAAATTTTAGAAAAGCAGAAATGCCGAATCTGTTTTGAAACCAATGGTTCAGTAAATTTGCAAATTTTTAAGAAAATTGTTGACATTGCTTTAAAAAGTGATGGAATAATTAAAGTTGATTTAAAAGCCTTTTCTCCAGAAGTTCACTATACCTTAACTGGTTCTTCTAACAAGAATACTTTAAAAAATATTGAATATGCTTCCCAATTTTTCAACAAAAGAAAAGAACCGCCTCTTTTGGTTGTTTCGGTACTTTTGGTTCCGGGTTATGTGGATAAGTGCGAAATTGAAGAGATTGTGAAATTTCTTAGCAAATTGAATTGGGAAATTCCGATTAGTTTTCTAGCTTATTATCCAATGTTTTATCTAAATGATTTGCCAAAAACTTCCAAAACTCATGCGGAAATAGCGAAGAAGATTGCTTTGGATTACGGATTAAAAATAGTAAATATTGGCAATATCCATCTTTTGAGTAATGACTATTTCATTGATTTTTAAAACTTTTTTATTATTATTTAATTGAAATTTTATGATTAAAATAAAAATTGTTGGCACTGGCTCTTATTTGCCAGAAAAGATCATTAATAATTTTGATTTAGAAAAAATGGTTGACACGAGTGACGAATGGATTACCGAGCGAACGGGAATAAAAGAAAGAAGAATCGCTCGGGAAGATCAGGCTACTTCCGATTTGTGTTACGAAGCAGCAATAAAGGCATTAGAAATGGCTGGAATGAGACCAGAAGAAATAGATTTAATTATCGTGGCCACTTCTACTCCTGATACTGTTTATCCTTCTACTGCCTGTTGGCTTCAAAAAAGATTGAAAATAAAAGGACAGGGTGCTTTTGATGTGAGTGCTGGTTGTTCCGGTTTTTTATATGCCTTTTTACTTGCGGGCACTTTGATTGAAACAAAAATTGCCAAAAAGGTATTGGTATGTGGTGGCGAAGTAATGTCAAAAGTTGTCAATTGGGAAGACCGAGCAACTTGTGTTTTATTTGGTGACGGTGCTGGTGCTTGTGTGATTGTTGAAAGTAATGGTGAATCAGGGATTTTGTCGGCTAATTTAGGAGCCGATGGTAATTTAGCCGAGCTTCTCTATCAACCGGCTGGCGGTACTCGATTACCGGCATCAGAAAAAACGGTTAAAGAGAAACTTCATTATGTTCATATGAAAGGAAGAGAAGTTTTTAAACACGCAGTAATTTGGATGGGTAAGGCAGCCGAAAAGGCGTTAAAAGATGCCAATGTTTCTATTGATGATATTAAACTTTTTATTCCCCATCAAGCAAATATGCGAATAATAAAAGCAACCAATGAAAGAACAAAAATCCCTGATGAAAAGACTTTTATTGTTTTACATAAATATGGTAATATGTCAGCAGCCACTATTCCTGTTGCTTTAGATGAGGCTTATCGAACGGGAAAGATAAAAGATGGTGATTTGATCTTAATGAGTGCCTTTGGTACTGGTTTTACTTGGGCAGGAATGGTTTATAAATGGTAGGGAGGTTAAATGGTGGAAATACGGTTTCATGGTCGGGGCGGACAAGGAGCCGTTATTGCTTCGGAAATTTTAGCATCCGCCCTTTTTAAAGAAGGTTATTATTGTCAAACCTTTCCGGAATTTGGTGTTGAAAGAAGAGGAGCACCCGTTCAAGCATTTTTAAGGTTTGACAAGAAACCGATAGTTATCCGTTATAAAGTTTATCATCCTGACCATATTATCATTTTAGATCCGGTTTTGTTAAACCAGATAAATGTGACCGATGGTCTAAAACCTAATGGGACAATTTTGATTAATACTAATAAAGAAATTTCTTTTTTTTCTTTTCCTAATTACAAAGTGGCGGTTTGTGATGCTACTCAAATTGCTTTAAAATATCGTTTGGGGACAAAAGCCGCACCGATTGTTAATACGGCAATGCTCGGTGCTTTTGTAAGAATTCATCCTTTTGTTAGTTTAGATAGTGTTTTAGAAAGTATTAAGGAATATGTAGATGTTAAACAAGAAGAAAATATTTTAGCCTGTCGGGAGGCCTATGAAAAAGTTAGATTTGAGAGTTAAAGATTATCCAGAATTAGCGATTAGTTGGGAAACAACTTTAATTAATAAGACCGGTACTTGGCGAACTTTTTATCCTAAATATCTTTCTAAGACGCCTCCTTGTAATTACTATTGTCCAGCGAATGAAAATATCCAAAAATATATTGCCCTTTCTTTAAAGGGAGAATTCGAAGAAGCTTATCTCACGATTTTAGAAAAAAATCCTTTTCCTTCTATCACCGGCCGCGTTTGTTATCATCCTTGTGAAACCGGTTGTAATCGGGGAAAGTTTGATGAGAGTATCGCTATCCACACTATTGAAAGATTTATTGGCGATTATGGATTAAATTTTGTTGAGCCTAAAAGAAGGATCGAGAAACTAACCAATGATAAAAAAGTAGCAATAATTGGCAGTGGCCCAAGTGGCCTTAGTTGTGCCTATTACCTTCTTTCTAATGGCGTAAAGGTGACAATTTTGGAAAGAGAAGAATATCCTGGCGGCATTCTTTTTTATGGTATCCCTAGTTATCGTTTGCCCAAAGAGATTGTAAAAAGAGAGGTTGAAAAACTTATAAAAAGGGGAGCAAAATTTATTTTCGGAAAAGAACTGGGAAAAGATTTTTCTTTGGATGATTTGACAAAGGAATACGATGCAGTTTTCTTGGCGATTGGTGCTCAAATTGAACAAGAATTAGGAGTGCCTAATGAAGAAGCAAAAGGTGTTTTAATGGGATTGGAATTTCTTAAAACAATAAATCTTAAAAGGAAAATTAAAGATTTTGGCAAAAATGTGTTAGTTATTGGTGGTGGTAATACCGCAATTGATTGTGCCCGTACGGCATTGAGAAAGGGAGCGAAAGTAAAAATTCTCTATCGCCGAACGAAAGAAGAAATGCCGGCAGTAAAAGAAGAAGTTGAAGAGGCAATAAAAGAAGGAATAGAGATTATTTTTTTGACCGCACCAGTGAGAGTGATTAAAGATAAAAAAGGAAAGGTAAAAGGGTTAGAATGTGTAAAAATGAAATTAAGCGAGGAGGTAGATGAGACCGGAAGGAGAAAGCCAATACCCATAAAAGATTCTAACTTTGTTATCAAATGTGACACAATAATTAAAGCGATCGGCGAAAGAGTTGATTTAAATATTTTACCTAAAGAAATAATTAGTAAAAGAACAATTCTTGCCGATGAGTTTGGTAAAACAAATATTGAAAAGGTATTTGCTGGTGGCGATTGTGTAACAGGTCCCAAAACGGTTGTTGAAGCAATTGCTTATGGTCGGAGGGCTGCTGCTTTTATTCTTCATTATTTAAAAAATTATGAATTACCACCAAAAGAAATTTTTAATCTAGTTGATTACGAAAATCTTAATACTTACTATTTTGAAAAACAGAAAAGAATCGAAGAAAGTAAATTGCCAGTAAATAAAAGAAAAAGAAATTTTAAAGAGATTATTGCTACTCTTAGCGACCAAGATATTAAATACGAAGCCGGTAGATGTTTTTCCTGTGGTGTGTGTAATAAGTGTGATAATTGCTATGTTTTCTGTCCAGATTTAGCAATATTAAAGAAAAATGGTGAGTATGAGATATTGTATGATTATTGCAAAGGTTGTGGTGTCTGCGCCCATGAGTGTCCAAGAAATGTGATAAGTATGTTCTTTGAGGAGGAGAAATGAAAGAGGGTTTGATTTATGGTAAAAAGAAGGTAGTAACTGGTAATCACGCAGTTTCTTATGGGGTACTATTATCAAGAGCAGAAGTGATTGCTGCCTATCCGATAACTCCACAAACTCAGATTGTTGAACTATTATCAGAGTTCTGTGCCAGTGGTCTTCTAAAAGCAAAGTTTATTAAAGTAGAAAGTGAACATTCTGCAATGGCTGCCTGTGTTGGTGCTGCTGCTGCTGGTTGTCGAACTTTTACTGCTACCTCTGCTCATGGTTTGGCTTTGATGCACGAAATGCTTCATTGGGCAGTGGGTGGAAGGTTACCAATTGTGTTAGCCAATGTTAATCGGGCGATGGGACCAGGCTGGTCAGTTTGGACGGATCAAAATGATTCCCTTTCCCAAAGGGATGTTGGTTTTGTCCAATTTTATTGTGAATCTAATCAAGAAGTATTAGATACCACAATTCAAGCGTTTAAGATTGCTGAAACTTGTCTCATTCCGGTAATGCTTGTTTTGGATGCTTTTGTTTTATCCCATACCTCTGAGCCGGTAGATATTCCTTACCAAGAAGATGTGGATAAGTTTTTACCACCTTATAAGCCAAAATATTTCTTAGATATAAATGACCCAAGAGCCTTTGGTGGACTTACTTCACCTGACCATTATTATGAAATTAGATATAAAATTGAAGAAGCCCATAGAAAGGCATTGAAGGTTAGCGAAGAGGTGGATAATGAGTTTTATCAGATATTTGGTAGAAAATATGGTTTAGTGGAAAGTTATCAGTGTGAAGATGCCAAACTTATTTTAGTCACTTCCGGAACAATTACCGGTACAGCCAGACAAGTTATTGATGAAGAGCGGAGCAAAGGAAAAAGAGTTGGACTTTTGAAAATCAGACTTTTTAGACCTTCACCTATTCCTCAAATAAAGGAGATTTTAACAAAAGCCGAAAGGGTGGCGGTTATTGATAGAAATATTAGTTTTGGGCATTCAGGAATATTTTGTCAAGAGATTAAATCAATTTTATATAATGAGATAAGAAAGCCAATGATATTCGGTTTTGTGATTGGTTTAGGCGGTAGAGATGTTGTTCCCGATGACATTAGGGAGATTATTGATTTTGCTTACAAAGCTGATTATCCCGAAGAAATGGTATATTTTCGGGGGGTGAGATTATGAGGTGGCAGTTTGCTAATTACACTCAAGAATATATGAACCAGGGACATTTGGCTTGTCCGGGTTGTGGCGGTGCTTATGCGATGCGCTTGGCATTAAAGGCATTAGGTAAGAATACAATTGTTGTTATTCCTGCCTGTTGCTGGTCAATTATTGATGGTCCCTTTCCTTTACATTGTTTAAAGGTTCCAGTTTATCATACCGCCTTTGAAACAGCAGCGGTTGTTGCCAGTGGTATAAGGGCAGCATTAGATATAAAAGGAAAAACTGATATTGAAGTATTGGCATTTGCTGGTGATGGTGGAACATTAGATATTGGAATTCAGGCATTATCGGCTGCCTGCGAGAGAAATGATAAAATTATCTATGCCTGTTATGATAATGAAGCCTATATGAATACCGGAATCCAACGTTCTTCGGCAACTCCTTATGGAGCTTGGACAACAACGACACCAAGAGAGAATTTTAAGAAAGAGAGAAAGAAAAATATTAGTGAAATTATTGCCGCCCATCGGATACCTTATGTTGCCACCGCTTCTATCGGTTTTCCTGATGATTTAATAGTAAAATTTAAAAAGGCAAAAGAAGCAAAAGGAACAGCCTTTATCCATATATTTGCACCTTGTCCAACAGGTTGGCGAATGGCACCGGAATTGATGATAACAATCTCCCAATTAGCAGTTGATTGTAAGGTCTTTCCATTATACGAAGTTTTTGATGGTGTAAAATATGTGATAAATTACCAACCCAAAAATATACCTGTTAAAGAATACCTAAAACTCCAAGGTCGTTTCTCCCATCTAACTGAAAAAGAGATAGAAATAATCCAAAGAGAAGTAGATTTTAATTGGGAGATACTCACTAAGAAGGCAAAAGGTTAAATATCCATCTATTTAAATAGAAACTTATTTGGTAAGATTCATAAAGTGAGAGAATAAACTACCCTTAAATTTTAAAAATTTCCAACAATAATATAGATATTAAATTTCTTATTTTTACCTTACCGCAAATAGAAAATTGATATTTCTGTTCCAACAAGACCTCATATTGATACAATGATTTTTGGTGCTGATATGCGTTGGATATTTGGATAGATAGAAATTTATCTATATATTGCGAATATGTATGCGTTCAGGTTTAAAGATAATAGATATTTTCTAATCCCTTTTACCTTATTAAGTTGGCGAATTTTACACATTTATATTTGATAAGATACTAATTGAGCAATTGCTTCTGATTCTTTTGCTTATAGGACCGTCCTCTTCCTCATCCCCATTATAGGAAATTTCTTTATGTTGCTAGTATTTATTTATTCCAAATTTTTAACATTGCCAAAAATTCAGTAAAATAAAAAGAGGTGAAAAATGGTTAGAAGAATAATCCTTATGATATTTTTAATGTTAGGCATTATTTTAAGTGTACTCAGAGTTAAGGGGTTGAGCCTTTTAAAAATGCTTCGACAAGGGAACTTCACAATTGGACAGGTCAGTCCTTTGTTGCTATTTGTGATTCCTTTCTCTAGATAAAGATATTTAATTGGACAACCATTTTTGAAGGGAAAAACAAAAGTTTAAAGTTTCCTCTATGGAAACTTTTTATTTCACAAAAATTTTATATAAGTTATTGAAATTACATAACTTAAATATATTTGCCCCTTTGGATAGGGGACTATATACTATACCCCCTTGGATATACCTTTATTAATAATCTTTAAAACAATTTGTAAGAATATATTAATAAAGTATTGAATTTTTATTAATAGTTAATTAAAATTAATAATGAAGAAAATATGCGTTTGTGCGATTGGTGGCAATTCCTTAATTAAAGAAGGCGGTGGAATTTCATTTGATGACCAATTAAATACCGTTTATGAGACCTGTGAAAATTTAGTTCCGGTTATTGAAAATGGTTATGAACTTTTGATTACTCATGGTAATGGACCGCAGGTTGGTTATTTACTTTTAAAGAATCATCTATCAAGGAATTTCTTACCGGAGGAGCCTTTGGATTGTGCGAATGCGATGACTCAGGGGGAGATTGGTTATATGATAAGCTTGGCGATGACCAATGTATTAAAGAGAAATAAAATTGATAAAGAGGTGGTTACTGTTATTACGAGAGTTTTGGTTAATGAAAATGATGAGGATTTCAAAAAACCTTCTAAGCCCATTGGACCTTTTTATACGAGAGAGGAGATGGAAGTTTTAAAAAGAAAATATGGTTGGGTTTTTGTGGAAGATGCTTATCGGGGATTTAGAAGGGTTGTCCCTTCGCCAAAACCAAAAAGGATTATTGAGATTTCTGCAATTAGAAAATTGTTGGAGGAAGGTAAGATTGTGATTGCTGGTGGCGGAGGCGGAATTGGTGTGATTGAGAAGAATGGTGATTATTTTGGGATTGCCTGTGTAATTGATAAGGATTTAACAGGTTCATTACTTGCCAAGGAGTTAAATGCTTCTTTATTTATTATCTCAACAGCGGTTCCTTATGTCTATTTAAATTATGGTAAGAAAGATAGAAAACCATTAAGAAAGGTTACTCTTTCTGAAATTATAAAGTATTATAAGGAAGGTCATTTTCCAAAAGGAAGTATGGGACCAAAGATTGAAGCGGCAATAAATTTCTTGAAGAACGGCGGGAAAGTGGTTATCATTACATCTCCCGAAAATATTGGTAAAGCATTAAAAGGAAAAGTTGGAACAAGGATTTTAAGATGATATTATTATTTATTATATTAAATAAAATATTAATTCCAATGGATTTAAGCCAATCGGACCATTTAAGGGCTTATGGAATTGCCTACCGATCTTTAGAAAAGGGGATAAAAGTGGAATGGCTTTTGAATTATCGGGGAGGCTCTTTTCTATTTCCGGATAATGATTTTGTTATCAAAGAATGTAAATTAAAAGGGGTAAGTTTTGAATATGTAGATATTAATAAAGAGAGCGAAATAAGAAAGATAATAGAGGAAAATAATATGGCTTCTATTTTATTAGAAAAGGCGCCAAAGATTGCAGTTTATGTACCGCCAAACAAAGAGCCCTGGGATGACGCGGTAAGATTGGCATTAGAATATGCCGAGATTCCTTATAAAACTTTATGGGATGAAGAGGTTTTGAAAGGAGAACTTTATAAATATGATTGGCTTCATCTCCATCACGAAGATTTTACCGGTCAATATGGTAAGTTCTTTGCTTCTTATAGGGATGCTGACTGGTATAAGGAAGAAGTAAAGATAAATGAAATGATGGCAAAGAAATTAGGATTTAAGAAAGTATCTCAATTAAAATTGGCAGTAGTGAAAGAGATTAAGAAGTATATCTATGATGGTGGAATGGTTTTCGCTATGTGTTCATCGGCTGATACACCGGATATTGCTTTGGCAGCCGAGGCTACTGATATTGTTCCCAAAGAATTTGATGGCGACGGTGTTGACCCAAATTATCAAGGAAAATTAAATTATGATAATTGTCTTTTGTTTGAAAATTTTGTGGTATATACTGATCCTTATTTATATGAACATTCAGATATTGACACTTATTTAGAAGCAATCGGTCGGGGAGAAGAGGTTTATTTTTCTCTCTTTGATTTTTCAGCAAAATATGACCCGGTTCCTTGTATGCTTGTCCAAAATCATGTTTCTTTAGTTAAAGAATTTCTTGGTCAAAATGTCGGTTTTAGGAGAGAGAGATTAAAAAAGGATGTTTTAATTTTGGGAGAGATAAAAAATACTGAGGAGGTAAAGTATATTCATAAGAATTATGGTAAAGGGACAATTACCTGTTTAGGTGGTCATGATCCGGAAGATTATGCCCATCGGATTGGTGACCCACCAACAAACTTATCTTTACATAAAAATTCGCCTGGTTATCGGCTGATTCTAAATAATGTTCTATTTCCGGCAGCAGAAAAAAAACCAAGAAAGACTTGATATGAGAAGCGAAGCTAATTGTATTCCTTGTGTAATTAGACAAGCCCAAAGAATAGTGTTGTTTTCCAAAGGAAAAGAAGAAGATTTTATTAATGTAACAAAATTAGTGATGGATATGGTAGGAAATTTATCTTTAGAAGATCCGCCAAGTATATTTACTTCTTATGTTATTAGGGAGGTTTATAATTATCTAAAAAATCCTGATCCCTTTTTAGAGTTAAAAAAAGAGATGAATAGAATAGGTAAAAAAAGAGTAAATGAGGTAAGGTTATTGCTAGAAAAAGAAAAAGATAAAATTTACGGAGCGATTAAATATGCTGCTTGTGGCAATATAATCGATATTGGGCCCCAGAATAATTTTGATTTAGAACAACATATTAAAAATCTATCTTTTAAAAGAGATGATTATAAAATCTTTAAGGAAAAATTAAAAGGCGCTAATAAAATTTTGTATGTTTTAGATAATGCTGGTGAGATTTATTTTGATCGTCTTCTTTTAGAACAATTATCTTTTTTAAAGTTAGTAATAGTTGTAAAGAAAGAACCAATTTTAAATGATGCGACAATTAAAGATGCTAAAGAGGCTGAACTGGATAAGTTGGGAGAAATTATCGATACCGGTTCAGGTTTTTTGGGAGTGAATTTTAATGAGGTGAGCACAGAATTTTTGAAAAATTATCAAGAAGCCGATATTGTTATCGCGAAGGGGCATGCCAATTATGAATCTCTAGTTGATAAAGAAAGAGATGCTTTCTTTATTTTAAAAGCAAAATGTCCAGTAGTTGCTAAGAGTTTAGGAGTGGAAATCGGTGATTCGGTATTTTATTACTATCCTGGGAAAGAAGAGATTGTTTGATTTTTTGAAATTTAATATTATAATTATAAATTAAAAAGGAGGTTTTATGGCACATAAAAAAGGACAAGGTTCATCAAGGAATGGCCGAGATTCACCTGGTCAGCGATTAGGAATAAAGGCCTTTGGTGGCGAATTTGTTAGAGCAGGAAATATTCTTGTTCGCCAAAGGGGAACAAGATTTTTACCTGGTAAGAATGTAGGTATCGCTTCGGATGATACCCTTTTCGCCTTGAAAGACGGGATTGTACGTTTTGAATGGGTGAGTAAAAATAAGAAAAGAGTTTCAGTTATTCCTCTTCAGTAAGAGAATAATTTAATGGAGGTTGATAATGAAGATTAAATTTTTAGGACATGCTTCTTTTTTAATTACTACCAACAATAATATTAAGATCATTACTGATCCCTACAAGTCTGGTGCTTATAATGGCGCAGTTGGCTATAAGCCAATAACCGAAGAGGCACATATTGTTACTATCAGCCATGAGCACGATGATCATAATTATTACAAAGAAATAAAAGGTACGCCAGAAATTGTGAGAGGCGCAGGAGAAAAAGAGCTTTTCGGAATAAAGTTTATTGGCATTGAGACTTATCACGATTTAAGTAAAGGGAAAGAAAGGGGTAAGAATGTGATATTTTTGATAATAGCTGATGATTTGAAACTTTTGCATTTAGGTGATTTAGGACACCAAATTAAAGAGGGAGAAAAAAGGAAAATTGGTGATGTAGATATTCTTTTTGTTCCGGTAGGGGGGTATTTCACAATTGATGCGGAAGAAGCCAGTGAAATAGTTGAGTTTTTAAAGCCAAGAATCACTATCCCGATGCATTTTAAAACACCGGTATTAGATTTTCCTATTGCACCGGTAGAAGATTTTTTAGTCGAAAAGAAGAATGTGAAAATGTTGGATGTTTCAGAAATAGAAGTTAGCAAAGAAAATTTACCAAAAGAAAGAGAAATTTGGGTTTTAAAACCTGCTTTAATTTAAAAAAGGATTAAAGATGAGAGAAGTTAATGTAAATGAAATTACTAAAAAAGTTGCTCAATTATGTATTGAAGCAAATTGTTTATTAGGCGAAGATGTTAAAAAAGCAGTAAAAGAAGCAATTGAGAAAGAAGAATCACCTTTGGGAAAAGAGGTTTTGCGCCAAATTTTAGAAAATGCGGAGATTGCCAAAAATGAAATGGTACCAATCTGTCAGGATACTGGTTTGGCAGCGGTGTTTTTAGAGATTGGCGACGAAGTGAAAATTGTTGGTGGAAATGTTTATGAAGCAGTTAACGAAGGAGTGAGAAAGGGATATATTGATGGGTATTTAAGGAAATCGGTGGTGAGTGATCCCTTCCGAAGAAAAAACACCAATGATAACACACCAGCAATTATCCATTGTTCAATTATCAAAGGCGACAAAATAAAGATTACCGTTATGCCGAAAGGTGGCGGTAGCGAAAATATGAGTGAAGTTAAAATGTTAACACCAGCAGCCGGTGTAGAAGGGGTTAAGGATTATGTGGTAAAGAGAGTAAAGGAAAGCGGTGCTAATCCCTGTCCACCAATTGTGGTAGGTGTTGGTATTGGGGGAACTTTTGAATATGCAGCATTATTAGCGAAAAAAGCACTATTGAGAGAGATTGGTTCTATTCATCCCGATCCTTTTTACGCGGAAATGGAAAAAGATCTGTTAGAAAGAATAAATAATTTAGGAATCGGCCCCCAAGGTTTTGGTGGTAGGATAACTTGTTTGGCAGTTTTTATTGAAGCCTTTCCTTGTCATATTGCTTCTTTACCAGTGGCAGTAAATATCAATTGTCATGCCGTTAGACATAAAACGGCAATAATTTAGATTAAAGAAGGATAAAGTTTTTGGAATAATCTTTTTCCTTTATAAGGATATTCCTTTTGAAAGATTGGTAGATTACAAGGTGGATTTTTTAAATCGGGACAGGAGCGCAGGCAATCACCATAACAATTAATTGGTATAAATTCTTTATTAATCTTTATATGAACAAAATTTCTTTTAGAACCTTCGCAAGAGACCAAATTTTTTGAGTCATACTCCTTTGGTAATTCCTGGCAGACCGCATAAGTTAAATTATTTCCTTCACAGAGTTTCTTAAATTTGGTATGAAAATCAATTCTTATTTTTAAAGGAGCAAGAAATTTCTTCTTTTTTGAATTTGGATGGTATTGATAAAAATTGATTACCTTTTTAATTCGTTCTCTAAATATTGAATTTTTCATTCGGTTAAGCAAATTTTCCATTGATACTTTATTATAATAGCCACAGGAAGCAATAATATGTTTTACTCCCGCATTCTTTAGATTGTCAATGAGCCACGCTAAATCTTCCCAATCAATAAGCCCCAAAATTGTTGGGTCAGTTCGGCCAACAACTTCAATTCCTTTTTCCGTGAGATATTTGATAACTTCCAGCCGTTCCTTTATTGGTGAAGCATTAGGGCTAGTAATAATCTGTTTCTCAGGTGTGGCTTCAACGGTCATTTCCAAAAACCAATAGGGATACTTTAATAGTTCTTTGTTTTTCTCGATTAACTCTTTCACCCCTTTTGCCGATTTGGTTACAATTTTGAAACTTAATCTTTTGCTAATTAAAATTCTAACAATCTGAAAGGTTAATTCTTTTATCTTTTCGATTGGTTGCAGGGGGTCAGTTACTTGACTTAAATAAAAGGGAAAAGCGATATTTAATTTTTCTATTTCCGAAGATAGTTTTTCTACTAAATTTTTGTAAATAATAATTTTATCGGTGATTGACCAAGGATAAGCCCGCGCATAGCACATTGGGCAACAATACACACAACCACCAGGATTAGTTAAAGAAACCAAAGAAGCATGAGGACATTTACGAGTTTTAATAGGATAAGGAAAATCGTGAATTACTTTTCCCTTTAGCGCATTCTCTAAAATTTCCATTAAGAAATTAAAAAAATTATTCTTCTGGCATCTCCTCTAAAAGTTCCTCCTCTTTTACTTTGCTTACATCATATTGGGAAAGATTTTGGATAAATTGATTAATCCCTTCGTCAAAATCAAATATTCCCTTTCTTTTTCTTTTGTAAGGATTATTTTGGGAGACAACAATCTGTTTTAAGAAAGGTAATTTTATTCCTCTTTCGTGGAACTTATTAAGAATATCCTGAACCAGCGGTTCTACCTCATCGGTAATTCTTTTTGCCCTTCTTTTTCTTTCTTCGTAGGCTTCCTTAAGCGGTTTGTCTAAAAACTGCTCAATTCTTCTTAATAAAGGAAGATAAGCAGCACCAGAGAATCTTTCTCTTTCTTGATAGATAACTCCCAAAGTAATATAGAAAGGCTCCTCAAATTCAAAGGCATAATCGCTTTCTAATTTTTCTGTATCTTTTTCTAAGAAATGTTGATACATTTTAATAACTTCCAGAGACTTTTCCTTAATGTTATGAGGTTTTTCAATGTTCATTGCTAAGATTTGGTTCATTATCTTTTCATCAGGAATAATAATTGCGGCAATCTTTTCTTTACCTAATTCTTTCATAGCATGCAGACGATGGGAGCCGTTAGGTGTCCAATATTTTCCATCGGCGGTGCGGACTACAATAATTGGGTCTAAGAACCGACCAATCTTATCAATGGAATTCTTTAAATGGGCAAGATGGGCAGCGGAAACTTCTCTCTGGAAAGGGGTTGGTTCGCATTTTTCTACGGGGATAAGAGCAAAAATTTGCCAATTACCATTATAAGGCTCATTATAAGAGGCTAAAATCTCCACACCGTCTTTTTTAAGGGTTTCTAAAAAAGCCTTCTTTTCATCCAATATTTTTCTTCTGGGCATTTTTCCTCCTTTTTATTTATTTGATTCTTTATTTGACAAAAGGGTTTCATAAATCCCATTCTTTTAGTTCTTTAATTAAATCTTCTAAGTTACCTTCTTTCTGAAGATACTTATCCTGTTTTTCAATAGTAAAAATTCCCTTTTCATAAGTAATTTTATTAATTCCTTTGTTAAAAGCAAGAATTCTTATTTGAGCAATTTTAAAAAGATTTTCCATTATTGGAGGGTAGTTACCGTAACGATCTCTTATTTCTAAAATCAATTCTTCTAATTCCCTTTCGCTATTTAATCTTAAAAGCCTTTGATAGAGAGCAATTCTTTGATAAGAATTACCAATAAAATCTTCGGGAATATAAGCGGGTAAATCAATTTTTAAATGAGGCTCTTTAGTAATCTCTTCTTTTTTTAATTTTTGGATCGCTTCTTTTAAGAGTTGAGAGTAAAGATTGAGACCAATTCTTTTAATATTGCCGTGTTGTTTTTTACCTAATAATTCACCGGCTCCTCGCAATTCTAAATCCTTTAAAGCAATTCGCATTCCCGAACCTAAATTGGTATAGGCTAATAAAGCCGATAATCTTCTTTTAGCTACCTCTTTAAGTTTCTCCGGTTGGTTGACAATAAAATAGGCATAACCTTGCAGCGGTCCGCGACCAACTCTTCCTCTCAGTTGGTGAAGGTCAGCTAAACCAAATTTTTCTGCATTATTGACAATTATTGTATTTACCTTGGGCATATCAATGCCGCTTTCTAAAATTATTGTGGAGATTAAAACATCATATTTTCTGTTTAAAAAATCATAATAAATTTGGGCTAATTTTTTTTCGGAAAGTTTTCCGTGAGCAACACCAAATTTTACTTCTGGTAAGAGGGTTTTTAGTTTTTCGTAGTATTTTTCTAAATCTTTTATTTGATTATGAACAAAAAATACTTGACCATCCCTTTTTAATTCCTTTAGAATTATTTCTTTGATTACTCCATCATCCCAGGAAAGAACCTTAGTAATCACATCCTTTCTGCCCACCGGCGGAGTATTTATTACCGAGATATTTTTTAATCCTGAAAGGGCTAAATAAAGAGTACGGGGAATGGGTGTGGCTGTTAAAGATAAGACATCGATTTCCGGTTTTAACTTTTTTAACTTTTCTTTGTCTCTCACACCAAATTTATGCTCATCATCAATTATGAGAAGTCCTAAATTAGCAAATTGAATATTCTCTTCCAGAAGTTTTTGGGTACCAATAATAATATCAATTTTTCCTTCTTTTAAATCCTTTATGATTTTTTCTTCTTTGTTTTTGGGAGTTATTCGCGATAACATTTCTACGCGAATAGGCAAGTTTTTTAATCGTTCTCTAAAAGTTTGATAATGTTGCACAACTAACAAAGTTGTTGGACACAAAAAGGCAACCTGTTTAAAATTGCTCACCGCCCAAACGGCTGTCCTCAAAGCAATTTCGGTTTTACCAAATCCGGTATCTCCGCACACCAATCTTTCCATTGGTTTATTTTTTTGTAAATCCCTTTTAATTTCCGTTAATACCTTTAATTGGTCAAAGGTCTCTTCATAGGGAAAGGTTAATTTTAGTTCTCTTTCCCATTCTTCCTTTTCTTGGTAAGGTTCTCTTTTGGCTAATTTTCGCTTAGCAACAATTTCTAAAATCTCAAAAGCCAATTCTTCACATTCCTTAAAAATTCTTTCTTTAGTCTTTTGCCAAAAGGGAGAACCTAATTTGTCAATTATTGGTTTTTCTTCGCCAATTCCAATATATTTTTCCAAAAGATTAAAATTTTCTACGGGCAAATAAAGAAAATCTTTGTTTTGGTATTCAATCATCAAATATTCCTTTTCGCCAAAACCAAAGTTCTTTTTAATAATTCCTCGGAAAATTCCTACACCGTAATCTTGATGAACCACATATTCATTTTTTTTTAAACCGAATAAATCATCGATTGGTAATCCTTTAAATTTTTTGTGACGGTATTTTCTTTTGGGAAAGCCAAAAATCTCCTTTTCTGTTAAAATTGTGATTTTTAAAGATGGTATCACCAATCCTTCTGAGAGAAAACCCGATAGGTATTTTATTTTTTCTGGTGGTAGACTTTTTAAAAGAGAAGGGAAATAATTTTCGCTAATTAAATAATAAAAATAATCACTGGTTTCAATCTCTTTTTTTAATAAAGAAAAATCACCAAAATAATTCGGAGGAGAGGTGATTGGCAAGGTAATTCCTTCTTCTGTCAGTAAATAATGGATGGTTAAATCTTCAATTATTTCATCACTAATAATAAGAAAATCTTTTAAATACTCTTTTAAAGGAATCAGATTTTTAGTATTACCGGAGAGTGCAGTAATTTCAATTTCTTCTAATTCCTTTATTGATCTTTGGGTTATCTCATCAAAATATCTAATAGAGATTATTTTCTCATTTTCAAATTCAATTCTTATTGGTGAAATAGTATCAGGAGGAAAGATATCAATAATGCTTCCGCGAACAGCAAACTCACCTTCTTCCCAAACTAAATCGGTTAAAAGATAACCCTTTTCGAAAAGCCAATTTTTTAATGTTTCATAAGGGAAATATTGGTTTTTAATAATTTTTAAGATAAGATCATTTATATTTTTAGGAATTAAATCAGACAAAAATTTTTTTGGCAAAAGAAGAACAAAATTCTCTCCTTTTGCTATTTTCCGGATTAAATTTTTGATAATTGATAAATCCTGGGAATAAAGAATAACTTCATTTAGCGACAAGAAATTATTGAGATTTTGAGAAATCTTATTTAAGGCTTCCTGATCTTCCAAAAGAAGTAAAATACTCTTTTTGATATTCTGGTATAAATAATAGATAAAAAAAGAGATTGCTGTTTCGTTAAATTTATAAAATTTGATTGGGAAATTGTTAAAATCTAATACTTCTTTGGGAAAAAGAGAAGAAAAAAGATTAACAATTTCTTTCATAGGAAAGGGGCGGATATAAAGTCCGCCCCAAAG
>Ga0105162_1000999_pt1 | contig 17045 bp, 12 predicted proteins | sample JNZ201metaG_FD_81532 | JGI IMG/M metagenome (GOLD analysis project Ga0105162, IMG submission 81532) | Hot spring microbial communities from Jinze hot spring, China to study Microbial Dark Matter (Phase II) - JNZ 20120812A | ecosystem: Environmental > Aquatic > Thermal springs > Hot (42-90C) >...
ACACGAGGGAGAAAATTTGACCAGTAAAACTCCGATGGCTCTTCAAATTTATAATCGCCAAGAATTGAAACAACTTCTTTTATGCCAAGATATTCAATTCTGCAACTTTCACATTCAGCAAGATGTTTTTCAATCTCTTCGGATTTAATTTTTCCCGTTGCAAAATCAACAAGATTATTTTTAACTTCCTTGCATTTCATCTTTTATGAACTTTTGAATTTTTTTGACAGCGTGAAAATAATTTGCTTTCAATGTTCCAATTGGCTTGTTAAGTATTTTTGAAATCTCCTCATAATCAAGATTTTCAAAAAAGCGCATCACGAAAACTGTTCTCTGTTTTGCTGGGAGTTTTTCAACCGCTCTTTCAATCAAGTTTCTCTCCTCCTTGTCAAATAGCTCCTGCTCTGGCGTTTCGCTTAACTTCAAAAGGTTCGCTATCTCGTCAATTGGGATAAATTCTTTGATTTTCTTTTTTCGCAAAACATTGTTGCATTCATTGACTGTTATCCTGTAAATCCAAGTGAATAAACTTGATTCACCCTTGAAATCATGAAGCGAGTTAAATAGTTTAATGAAAACTTCCTGTGCAACATCATCTGCGTCGTCGTGATTTGCAAGTATTTTTCTCGCAAGCGAATAAACCCTTTTTTGGTATCTTCTGACGATCTCATCAAATGCGGATATGTTTCCATTTTTGAACTCATTTACAAGTTCTATATCAGATTTATTGAGCATTCGCTCAATCACATATTTTTAATAAAAAGGGGCGGATTTAAACCGCCCCCAATCTCTCACTTAAAACACGACATAAGGAACACCCCAAACAGAGACCGAAACAGGCGCTGAATCATCATAAAGTGATTCTCTTGAAATTGCATGCAACATCGCATTAAACGAACCACGATGCATATGAACCTTAATTTCAGCTTCATAAACTTCTTCATTTCCATTTCTGGAAATCATGCTGAAAAGTTTCCTCGCTCTGTGGAATCCAAACCTATCAACTCCAAAAGTCATAGCAACGATGTCGGTATCTGGAGTTGCACTTTGAACTGTAACTGTGAACTTAACAGGTTGAGATGGGTTAAACGATGGAACTCCATCCCGATGTCCCCAGAAACCTGGGCGATAAAATGTGTTCAATGGGTCAGTTACTTCAACAACATTTCCATTTGGCAATGTAAGAGCAATTTTCTTAATCGTTATATTTGAATTTTCAGTTCCACCTTGAACAAGTGAAACAGCCCATATTCTCCATTTCTTTGCTCTCGTTGTGTCAGCGGTCTCTTTCTTTACAACCTGAATTTTGCGTTTGAAGACCTCCGTCAATGGTTTCACTATAACTGTGTCGGGTGTCGTTTTGCCCTGAGTGTAAGTCCCAGCAATTCTGAGATCTGATTCAACAGTTCTTGTAACCGTAACAACAACGAGCGTATCATTTACCTGCTCATATTCATAATCTTTCGTAACCTTCTTAACAATTCTTCCCCATCTTATTGGATAAATTTCTTTTGAGAAAGAGCCGAAATCAAAGTTCGGCGGAAGCAATGTCCCATCGTTTAATGCGACATCAACGGAAGCAATGAGATCATCGCTTTCAATAATTTGCTTTATAACTTCTTTGTCTGCGTTTGAAAGCGGAGAAACGATCTCCGTCCCCCTGTTGCAACCGAAAATCAAAAGAGCAAATACAAGAGCTAAAACCGGAATTAAAAATTTCGCTTTCATAGTTGTTTTATCCTTTTGTTTTTGTTTGACTTCACAAATTTTGATGTTGAAAGTTAAAATTTGGTTTAATCAGGTGATTTTGTCAAGTGCATTTTTTATTTTCCTGTAAGTATCAGATAAAAGTTCGGATATCACTTTCGTTTCGGATATAACGGGCATAAAGTTTGTGTCTCCATTCCATCTCGGGACAATGTGAAAATGAATGTGATTTTCAATACCAGCACCGCTTACTCTACCAAGATTTGCCCCGATGTTGAAGCCGTGTGGTTTGAGCGAAATTTCAAGCGCCTGTATCCCCTTTTTTATAACCTGCATTATCTCAAGCATCTCTTCATCTGTTAAGTCGGAAAAATTTGGAGTGTGTCTATACGGGACAACCATTATATGACCTGAATTATACGGAAAAAGATTCATAATTATGTAGCAACTTTTTCCGCGAAATAAAACAAGATTTTTTTCATCGTCACTTGCTTTGGCTTTTTCGCAAAAGAGACATTCTTTTTCTTCCGTTTTTTCATTTGAGAAACTTTCAATATACTTTGCTCTCCACGGTGCCCAGAGCCGATCCATTTAAAAATCTATTTTTTTGTTTTTATCACAACACTTAAAATAAACCAAAAAAGCGAAAAAAAGAAATGAAAGCATACAAAAGGCGTGCGCAAAAATTGTGATTTGTATCACAACGAAAATAAATTGAAACCTGCGATTTTGAGCGAAAAATAAAAGCCAAACTTTATTAGAATCTTCTGATAAAAAGAAAAACTCTTGACAACCATCGCTTTTTTTGCTATATTTGAATCAAGATGCAAACTTCAAAAATAAATCTGTGGAGGAAGTTATGACGAAAAAATTATTGCTTCTGGCAATTGCTTTATTCGCTCCATCTTTTTTGTTTTCTCAGGTAACAATTGGATGGCAATCGTCATCAATTGAGGTAGATGCTGGGGTAGGGGGGCAACAGATATTTGTTTTTTTGACAAATAGTTATTCCAACAAAGGTGTCTGGAGCTTTCGGGTTGATATTACTTCAACAACTGTAGCTCTTAACACTGGCAATGTTGCTTTATATACTGGATTATCAAGCAATTTTAACTATTCGGAGACCAATATATCAGGCGGAGTTAGAGTTATTGTATGGGGTAGAACTAATTCAAGAATGTTTCAGCCCGGTTTTAGTTCCTCAGTTCTTGTTGTGACATTACCAAGTTTGAGTGCGGGTTCATATTCAATTACTTTGGGTAATGCTTCGGCTGTTATAAGAAATTATCCGGGGGGTGGAGGAACCCCTTCAAATGTAACGCCAACGCTTAGCCCGGCTACGATAAACATTACAGCCTCCACATTTACACCACCGACTTCATCACCGACTCATACTGCTGGTGGATACACGGGCTATCCGCGTAAATACGGCGATATAAATTGGGATAATAGTGTTAACATTGTTGATGTTACAGCAATGGCAGATGTTGTGATCGGAAATTATTCAGCGGTATCTGTTTCTGATCCTGTTTACGGAAGCCGTAACTTTTATAGTGATCCCAATACTGGAGATGGTTATGATGCCGTGTCAAATGATCAAACTACCGCGGATGTAAATGGTGGGGATGGAACGCTTGACCTTATGGACCTTGCAACACTTGAAGATGCAGTGGTAAGTGGTGTATGGCCAAGCTATGCGATATCAGCGATTGCTGGTTCTCCAGTATTCAAAGTCAATGATAACAATTCGTTTGGAAGTGGAGCGATACTTGCAAAGTTTGATAACGCAGGGAAGAAGATAACAGCAAATGCGACGCTTAAATTTGAGGTCTTCAGCCCCGGGACGAAAACAAGTAAGGTAAGAGTTAAACTTGTCAACAATGAGCAATATCTCAGAGGCTTTGAACTTGAACTTATCTCCTCCGTTCTCCCTGGAAAAATAGATGTCTGGAAGATGCCAGATGCAAATGGTTTAAATGTCAAGTGGGCAAGGAATGATTTCAATCAAATTAAAATCATTGCTTATGCAAATGGTGGTGAATACATTAAGACAGGAGAAAGCGTCCTCTTTACAATTGTTATTCCAAATGTGACAGCTGAGCAGATAATAAATGCGGAACCAAAGATACTTGCAAGCGTCAACAACACCGGCGCAGAACTTTTATACAATGTTGGCAATTTTGAAGATGTCCTCCCGCTTGATTATATGCTCTATCAAAATTATCCGAATCCATTTAACCCAGGAACGGAGATAAAATTTGACATACCTGAATACTCAACTGTTAAGATAATTGTTTGGAACATTCTTGGTCAAAAAGTGAGAACGCTTGTTGAGGCAAATCTTGATCCCGGAAGAAAGAGCGTAAGATGGGACGGAAGAGATGATGCAGGCAATCCCGTTGGGTCAGGTGTTTACTTCTACACGATGTATGCGAAATCACTTGAAGACGGGAGAGAATTCACGATGACAAGAAAAGCAATACTTATGAAGTGATGTTGCGTTAAATTTTTAATCCAAGGGGATAGGTTAAACCTATCCCCTTTTTTGTTTATAATTGGACGAAAAACTAGCTCTGGCAAAAATGAGGGCTAAAAAATTTTGTAAATTCGCATTTTTAACCTTAATCTTTACAACACTTCTCTTTTCACAAAGTATAGACAAAGGTTTCTGGAGCACAAATGGTCCAGTATGGTGCTTTGAAAAATATGGAAACACGCTTTATTTCGGCGGTGCTTTCACACAAGTGTTTAGACCTTTTACCGGAATTGCCTTGATTGATAGAAATGATGAGCAAATTATTAATCCGAATTATCCAAGCATAAACAGTGGTGGTTATGTGTGGACTGCAATTCCAGATGGAGCTGGTGGATGGTATGTAGGGGGTAGCTTTACACAAATCGGAGGTGTAGCAAGAAATAATATCGCACATATTTTATCGGATGGCTCAGTTGATTTAAGTTTTCTTCCAAATGGTACCAATGGAATAGTTTATGCACTTGCTTTAAATGTTGAAGGTGGAACTCCGTATCTTTATGTTGGTGGAGCATTCACAAGTATTAACGGCGTTGCAAGAAATAGAATCGCAAAAATTGATCTTTCAACAGGTCAAGTTACATCGTGGAATCCGAATGCAAATGGCACAGTTTATTCAATTTTGCCAGATCCATCAGGAATAGGAATTTATGTTGGTGGTGCATTTACGAATATAGGTGGTGCTGGAAGAAATCGCCTTGCAAGGTTAAATCCAACCACGGGCAGTGCGGATACTTGGAATCCAAATGTTGGAAATGGTGCGATTTACACAATTCAAGTTTATGGGACAACCGTCTATGTCGGAGGGTCATTTACATCTATAGGTGGCATTACAAGAAATTATATCGCAGGGATAAGTGCATCAACTGGGGCAGTTGTGTGGTATCCTACTCCTGGAGCAAATAACACCGTTTATTCTTTGAAAGTTTTATTAACTTATGGTGATTTTTTATTATGTGGTGGCGCATTTACGACAATTGCAGGGCAGACGAGAAGTAGATTATGCTCTTTTGATCTAAGCACAGGAAATATAACAAGCTGGGCTCCAAATGTAAATGGAACAGTTTATTTTGTTACGGCTGATGTTAATGATATTTTTATAGGTGGAAGTTTCACAACCGTTGACGCTCAGCAGAGAAATAGAATTGCGAAATTTAGCAATCCTTCATTTCCACCTGTCCTTTCAAATTGGAATCCAAGCGTAAATAACACAGTGTATGTTATCGGTCAGAACGGAAGTGATGTTTTTATAGGTGGGAGCTTTACGCAAATAAATCTTTATACACGAAATTACATAGCAAGCATTGATCTTTCAAGTGGGAAATTAACAAACTGGAATCCGGGAACAAATAACACGGTTTTTACGATGCTTGCTGTTGGTTCAACGCTTTACATAGGAGGTCAATTTACCACTGTTGCGGGGCAACCGAGAAATCGTCTTGCTTCTTTTAATTTAACAGATGGAACTCTAACATCGTGGAATCCATCCGCAAATTCGGATGTGAGAACTATTGCAAGTGATGGCATTAATTTTCTTTTCGTCGGTGGTGCATTTACATCTATCACGCAAGGAGCAGCTTATACAAGAAATTATCTTGCTTCTTTTTCCTTGAGTTCAGGTTTAATAACGCCGTGGGCGCCAAACGCAAATGGAAACGTTTATGCTCTCTCTGTTTCAGGCGGTGCTTTATATGTTGGTGGTGCATTTACAAGTATACACGGTCAAACACGAAATAGATTAGCAAAGTTTGATTTAAACTCTGGCGGGCTTCTTTCGTGGGCGCCAAATGTTAATAATATCGTATGGGCAATCGCTGTTTCCGGCTCAAATGTCTATATCGGGGGTCAATTCACATCTGTGAATTTAACAACGAGAAATTATATAGCACTTGTTGATGCTGTGAGTGGAAATCTTTTGCCGTGGAATCCAAACGCAAATGGACAAATTTACACTATCACCTTAACAGGTTCTACGGCTTATGTCGGTGGTGCTTTCACAATTATAGGCGGACAGCCGAGAAATCGCATCGCTGGGATTGATCTCGCAACTGGTTCTGCTACATCCTGGAATCCGAATGCAGATAACTCTGTCTATACAATTTTGCTTTCACCTTCAACAGGAAGAGCTTATATCGGAGGTCAATTCACGCAGATAATGGGACTTCTATATTCATATCTTGCAAGTTTGACGATTCCGGATTTATTTGAGCAGGTTTTAACAGTTGGATTTTCTGTTAGTTCAATTTCAGTTATCACAGGTTCAACTGGAAATACCGCATATGTAAGGTTAAGCTGGCTTGATAGAACACCGCCTGAGGAAGGAGTTTATAGTTTTACATTTGAAATCACAAGCCCAAGCATATCAATAAATTCAGGAAATGTATCGCTACATCCTTCAATTTCTGGAAGTTTCAACATTTCAAAAACAAACATTCCTGGTGGTGTAAGGGTCACGATAACAGGGAATTCTATAAGCTCATTGCTTATAGATAATGGCTTAAGCGAAGGTGTATATATTGTTGCTATTTTAACATTTGATGCGCCCACGATAGATGGAACATATTACATAAATCTAACAAACATAAACCCAGCGCAAATACGCACCGTTAATCCTCCATATTCGTTATCAAATCAAACTATAACCGATGGGTATACAACTTTGACTGTTAACTCAATTACTCTCTTCCCCATAACAGTGCCATATTTTACTCCCGTTGGATACACACAAAATAGAAAATACGGAGACATAAACTGGGATGGCTCAATAGATATATCAGACATTACATCGCTTGCAGATATTATAATTGAGAATTACTCTGCTGTGCCTGTGAATGATCCAATATATGGGACAAGATATTTTTATGAAGGTGATGGCTACGGTGGAACGAATCTAGATAAAGCGGACAGAAGGTCTGCTGATGTTTGGGGAACTGGCGGAGATGGCGATCCAACAAATGGAGAAGGAGATGATCAAATTGAACAAATGGATCTTGCAGTTCTTGTTGATGCTGTGACAAATGGAGTTTGGCCAAGTTATAGCGGTGTTATATCAGCAGTTGTAGGAAGACCTGCATTTAAAATCTCCAATGGAAATTATCAACCCGAAAATTTACACGCCAAATTTAGAAAAAACACAACAGATGTATTTGTAAATTTTGAAATTTTCAACCCCGGAGAAAAATCAAGCAAAATAAAAGTTACGGTGGAAAACCAAAGTTATGGTTTGAAAGGCTTACAAATAGAATTTGCTTCGTCTATTTTGCCGGGAGAAATTCAAATATGGGCTTTACCTGATGCAAGTGGGTTAAAAATTGCCTGGGCAAGAAATGAATTCAACAAAGTTGTTATCTTACTTTTTGCCGAAGGTGGCAAGACATTTAAAGTAGGGAAAATTTCATATTTTACGATAGTTTTAGCCAATATCACAGTTGAACAATTCCTCGCATCAGAGCCAAAAGTAATAGCAAGTATAAATAATCTCTCTTATAATGTTGGATTTAATGTGAGTAATGCATCTGGAATTACGCCTTCAACTTACATACTTCACCAAAACTACCCAAATCCGTTTAATTTAGAAACAGTGCTTGATTTTGAAGTCCCTGAATACTCAAGCGTTAAATTGATAATATGGAATTCGCTTGGACAAAAGGTAAAAGAACTTTACAGCGGGATTGTCGCACCGGGCAAATACAAATTATTTTGGGATGGTAAAGATGATTTTGGAAATTTTGTTTCATCAGGTGTTTACTTCTACACGATGTATGCGAAATCACTTGAAGACGGGAGAGAATTCACGATGACAAGAAAAGCAATACTTATGAAGTGATGTTGTGTTAAAATCTACCCCCTTTTTTGATTTATCATTAACCGATTTAAATTAACTCATTGATCATCTTCAAAAGTTTGACTATATCAAAAGGTTTCTCAATAAATCCCGCAACACCTTTAATTTCTTCTCTCTCCGACTCAGTGATATAGCCGGTTGCAATTATAACCTTCACATTTGGATTTATCAAAAGAAGTTGTGCAAGCGTTTCTTTACCGCTCATCTTTGGCATGTTCAAGTCAAGAATCACAAGGTCAATCTCATCCTTATGCTCTTTATAAATGTTCACGCCTTCAAAACCATCTCCGGCTGTATAAACTTTAAATCCTTCAGTTTCAAGGAGTTCTTTTCCAGCAAACCTTATTTCTTCCTCATCGTCAATTAAAAGTAATGTTCCTGTTTTCTTCACTTCCACTTTTAAATCTGTTTCTACCTTTGTTTCTTCTTTATAAACTGGCAAATAAATTGAAAACTTTGTTCCTTTCCCAACTTCGCTATAAACTTTTATAAAGCCGTCGTATGATTTAACGATTCCATAGACAGTTGAAAGTCCAAGTCCTGTTCCTTTTCCAACTGGCTTTGTCGTGAAAAACGGCTCAAACAATCTTCTTTTAACCTCTTCCGTCATCCCAATTCCTGTGTCAATCACATGCATAACAATATATTCAACTCCCGGCTTTGCGTCAAATCCATTCCCGAATCTATTTTCCATTTTAAAAATTAACTTCCCACCATCTGGCATAGCATCTTTTGCGTTAACAGCAAGATTAAAAATTATTTGCTGAACCTGCGCTTCTTCACCAAGAATTGTAAAGTTATCAGCGCCAAATTCGCAAGATATCTCAATGTTTCTCGGAAATGTCTCTCTAAAAACTCTAACAGATTCTTCAATTAAATGATGAAGATTTATCGGTTTCACCTCACCCGTTGGCTTCTTCCGTGCAAATGTGAGAAGTCGTCTCGCAAGTTCTGCCCCTCTTAAAGCAGTTGATGTAATCGTGTTAATCCATTTCTCATATTCAGGATTTTTAACCTTCATTCCAAGAAGTTGACCTGCACCGATTATTATCTGCAATATGTTGTTAAAATCGTGCGCAATTCCACTTGCAAGCGTCCCAAGTGCTTCAAGCTTTTGAGATTGTTGTAGCGCCTCTCTCCTTTTAACTTCCTCCGTCACATCAATAATCATACCCTGCGCTGCTGGTTTCCCTTCGTATTCAACTCTTTTAGTATAACCCTCTATGAAAATAACCTGCCCATCCTTTCTTAATCCTTTTGCACTCCACTTGTTTATCTCAAACTCACCCTTCAATCTTCTTCTCAACTGTTGATTCAATCTTTCTCTGTCATCTGGATGTATCAAAACAGAATAATTTTTCAAATTCAAAATTTCATCTTTCGTATATCCAAAAATCTCGCAAAACTTGTCATTGACAAATTTAAATCCGGATGCGTCCATAAGATAAGCCCCGAAAAATGGATTTTCAACAATTGACCTGTATTTTTCCTCAGATTTTAAGAGTTCAATCGTTCTTTTCTCAATTTCATATTCAAGATGTTCGGAAAATTTAAAATTAAGATAAAGCACCGTCACAACGCTTATAACTATGCCCAGCAAACTCAATATCAACCAGACGAAAGCCGATTTTGGTAAAACTTCAAGAAGTGAAAAATCTTCAAGAAAATGATAATCACAAATCAAGAAACCATCCCCATTAAAATTTACAGGGGTAAGAGAAAGAGCAAGAATTGTTCGCCTTGAATTTTTGTATACTCTTGATGAAAAACTTTCAGGGCTTTCTGCCTTCTCCACGCCTTCAAGTATTGAGCGAATTGATTCGGGTTGATCAACAACAGAGCTTAAATACTGTAGAAAATTTTTGCCAAGTTCTTTTTCGGAATCCGCAGAGATTATGTTGCGTGATAAATCAATGAAATAAATGTTTGCAGGTGATTCAAGCGTCTTTTTTAAATTTTCTCTGATGCTGTCAAAATTTATTTCAATTCCAACTCCACCTGAAAAAATTTTATTTGCTTCATACCTTGGATAGAAGATATAGAGATGGTAATGCCCGCTTTCGTCCCTGAGAAAAAGCGATGCGCTTGAATTATCTGGAGAAAAATTTTTATAAGGTATCCAAATCTCAACAGCTTTAGGATGAGAATAAAAAACATTTCCCTTTTCATCAAAGAAGAAAACATTTGAGACAAGTTCCCCGTATCTTTCAATCAAACTTTTTAAAGTGTCTCTAATTTTTTCGCTTCTAAAATCATTTTTAGTCAAAAGCTTAACACGCATTGATAAATTTTCAATTTCCCTTTCGCTTTCCCTTGCAAAAACTTTTATTATCTCTGCATCTTTTTTGACTTTGTCAAAGAAAACTCTTTCCTGAATTTGGAAAAACACTCCCGCCGAAAATGTTCCAGTTAAAATAACCGCAATCCCTGCAAATACAGCCATAACTGTAAATCGCCTAATTAACCCCGCTTTTGCAATTGCAAGATATTTTGAGCCAAACTTATCAAGAATTAAAGGCGAATGCGAAATTAAAACATGCAATATGTTGAATGTTAAGAATCCAGCGACAAATGTTCCAGCTATCTCAAACCCAAGATAAATTTTATTGAGAATGTTTGCTGAAATACCCAACTTTAAACCCCATAGCCACACAAATGCCTCAATCAAATAGTAAAGCGAGACAAGTTTTATTTGTTTGCTTCTCTTCGGCGCTTTCTCGCACACAATTTTATTCGTAAGCATAATATCACCAAATACAAAATAAGCAACGAAAAACTGCGCTTGAATCAAAACATAAAATAGGTCAGTGAAAAGATAAATTATCTTTTCATACGATTGCATCAAGAAATATGGAACAAGCGAAAGGAGATATACAAGAAGAATTGGGAATGCTTTTTTCAAAGTTGATTTTAAACTGCCAATCTCGGTTATTCTGGCGAAGAAATTGTGAAGCGAGAAAATCCCCGAGATCAAAAGAAAACCAGCGAGAAGATAAATAAATTGCAAAATTATAAGTTCTGTGCTCGTGATGATGCCAAAATTAGCAGTGATGTAAAACGACTCATAAGTTGCAATTAGATAAAAGACAGTGGAGAAAAATAGAAGAGATGAACCTGTTCTTTTCCCAGTTTCAGATGTTAATCTATAAGCAAGAACTGTAAGCGAAATTACAGGCAAAAGAACATATAAAAATTCAAGTGCTTCACTTACAAGACCTAATAAGTGTGACTCCACAAAGACCTCATAATTTTAATTTCAAAGCAAAATTCAAAAACATAGTTGCCAAAATCATAAACACCTACTTCTGTTCCTGCGGGGTTGCAGCTGGTTGAGATTGTCCCTGTTGAGGAGCAGGAACAGTAACGGGCGGAACAGATTTAGCTCTTTGCTGGATTATGCTTTCCCGGACGCTTTCGGGTGTTTTTCCGGGAAGAAAGAAAAGATTGATTATAATTGCAAGCAGAAGAAAAATTGCCCCAAGAGTAATGGTTGCTTTGCTTAGAAAATCTGCTGTTCTTCTTATTCCGAATACAGTTCCGAAACCAGCGCCACCAAATGCGCCAGCAAGCCCACCACCTCTTCCAGCTTGAAGCAAAACCGCAATTATAAGCAAAACCGCAATAATTATCTCAATTGCAACAAGAACAGAATACATCGTTTTAAGCTTCGGTTGAATTTTGTTTTTAAATTTTTTTGTGTTTAAAATTTAATCAAAATTACCAACAAAAACAAAATAACTCCCTAACAAGAAAGGTCTAACGATTGCATCAAAAGCCAAACCTTGTTTAATTTAAAACCAGAAAAATAAATTTTCCCAACCCGATGCGAATTTTAATTTACACAGGCAAAGGTGGCGTCGGAAAAACAACTGTTTCATCAGCAACTGCTGTTTTATGCGCTGAACTTGGCTATAAAACAATCGTCATAAGCACTGACCCAGCACATAGTTTAAGTGATTCGCTTTCAAGAAAAGTCGGAAAATATCCAGTTAAAATCACCGATAAACTTTATGCGCAGGAACTGGATGTAAATGAAGAGCTTAGATTAAATTGGGATAAAATTCAGGGTTTTGTAGTTAAGTTTTTGTCTTATCAAGGTTTTGATAGATTCATAGCCGAAGAATTTGCAATTTTCCCGGGGCTTGAGGAATTGTTCAGCTTACTTAAAATTTCTCAATACCATGATCAGAAAAGTTATGATGTCATAATAATTGACTGTGCTCCGACCGCAAGCACAATTAGAATGTTAAGTTTTCCAGACATAGTAAGTTGGTATATGGAGAGATTTTTCCCGCTTGAAAGAAAACTTGTAAAAACGATAAGACCTGTGGCTGAAAAAGTTGTCAAATTCCCCCTACCTTCTGATGATGTTTATGCGCAGGTTGAAGAACTTTACAAAAAAATTGAACACACAAAGAAAATTTTAACCGATGTCAAAAAATCTTCTGTAAGAGTTGTTGTAAATGCAGAAAAGATGGTTATAAAAGAATCACAGAGAGCATACACATATTTGAACCTTTTTGGTTTCCCAGTTGATCTCGTGATTGTGAATAAAATTTTTCCAGAGGAAATTCAAGATAAACATTTCAAAAAATGGAAACAGACGCAGTCAAAACACATTGAAACCGTTAAAGAAGCATTTTCACCGATACCTATAAAAATCTCTTTCCTTCAAGATGATGAAATTACCGGACTTGACAAACTTTTAAAATTTGCTCATAATCTTTATGGCGATGATGACCCGACGAAAGTTTATTACGAAGGCAAACCGATTCAAGTTGAAGAATCAAACGGGCGATATTTTCTTAAATTGAAAATGCCATTTTTCACAAAGAAAGAGCTTAACATCTGGGTAAAAAACGACGAATTAATAATTGAACTTCCGAGCTTCAGAAGAAACATATTTCTTCCTTACACACTTGCGTCAGCAAAAATTAAAGAAGCAACTTTAAAAGATGGAATTTTAACAGTTGAATTTGAAAAAACAAAGGAGGGTTAAAAAATGCCACAGGAAAAAGAAAAACAAATGCCGAAGTATTACATACCTCTTCCGGATTTTTCAGCAATACTTGAATCATTACCGCCGGAGCTAAACGAGACGAAAAAACATTTTATTCAAGCAAATAAGGAATTTCTACTCGCCATTAGATCAATAATTGATGCTGGAATTGCAATAGCAGATAAATTGCTTGAGGAAAAACCAAAGCAAGAGCCAGCAAGAAAAGTTAAAGTAAAGTGATTATCTTCGTATCTCAAAACTAAAAGATGCCCAGAAACTTTCCCAGTTGACATCTTTACATTTATCACAAGGCAGAAGATGAACTAAACGGATCAGCCAGAATCCATCTGAATTCAGTTTAAACTTAACAATGCCATTTTTATCTGTTTTGATTCTTTGCTCCGTGAATTTACCATCTTTTGAACTTTGATTATAAACCATCACAGTTTTATAAGGCAGAGGTTTGCCTTCAAATAAAATTTTCGCCTCCATACTATCCCCCACGCTTAACTCAAATGGATTTTGAAGCAAAATTATTTCAAGTTTTTGCCCGAAAACTTTTTTATAAACCTCACCCTTAAAATTACTTCCAGAAACGATCAGCGATTTCAAAAATCTGCTGTATCTTTCCTTCTCAACTTTCCTTTTTCCCATCTTTTTCCAGATTTCCTTAATCTCATCAAGATTCTCGTGTTCAAGATACTCTTGAAATTCTTCAGGTTTCAGTTCTATATACGCAAAGTCCCTTTCCATAAGGATAAGCCCCAAACCTTCAAAATCAACTTTTCTATTTAACACAGGAATTGTTCCATCTTTAAGTCCATCAATCAAATTGAATTTTGTCTCATCTGTGATTAACTCAAATTTCTTTGTCATATTCTTTTGAAATTCACGCTCAATTTCTTTGTTAAGTTTATCTCCAACGAAAAGATGAACGATAAGCGTATCACCTTTTGACAGTCTAAATTTTTGCGGATGAAGCCAGTAATCGTGTGAGTAAAGTTGATTTAAAAGCAAAATAGCAAGCAAAATTTTCTTCATTTTTGCTCCAATTTTTTACATAAAGATAATTGCCCTTGCTTTTTTGTTCAGGTCATAACCTGTGAAATCATCGCCATCAAAATCATATGGATCGCCATATCCAAGCCAGTTCCAGTCGTGCAAAATCGCAAGTTTGTCTTTTTTGTTAAGTGAGTTATAATTTGGGATGACATTTTTAAGTCGTGGATAATTTGCATATTTTGACGGGTCAACGATTGAAAAAACCTTTTTATGTCTTCTCATTTCGCCCCATTTTTCATCAGAAATTCGCTCGGTTTTATAAACATAAACTTCGCCCGCCTTCATTTTAATTAATCCGCTTTTAACAAATTCCCCTTCATCATACACAGTTATTTCAGCGCCCGTGGCAATTATAGATGCTTTGAGAAGAAATTCACACAAAAGATATGCGTTAAATTCATTTCCCCCGATCCTCGTTATCCCGCTTGCTATTGAATTGTCAATGTATCCACCTCGTTTTAAAACTATCAAACCTTCTTTTTCAAGTTTCTCAAGCGCTTCAACCTCGTTCATCCCAGAAGATAGAAAAAGTTCAAGTTTTTTTGAAATTACATTTTTCACTGGTTCTTTTTCGCCAGCCCACATCATAAGTTCAACATTCTCCCAATTCGGAAATACAGCAAACCTTTTAAAATTTATCTTACCAGCTGTCCAGACAAATTCAGAATTATACCACCTTTGCAATTTCATTATCTCTTCCCATTCATCGTCGCTTAAAAAATTTTTCCCGTTATCCTCTATCCAGTATTTTATTCTTCTTGCCATAAATTTCTCCTTTTCATTGTTTTAAAAAATTCTCAACATACTTGCCGAAAAAATCAAATTCAAGATTTACCCTATCTCCGACTTTTTTAAATTTAATGTTCGTGTTTTCCCAAGTGAATGGAATTATTGAAACTTTAAATCTATCACGATTTACATCAGCAACCGTTAAACTTATCCCATCCACTGCAATAGAGCCAGTTGGAATGAGATATTTTCTAAATTCAACGGGAAATTTTATCTCAAAAATCCAGCTATTGTGAAGTTTTTTTATGCTTTTAATAACACCCGTTGTATCAACATGACCTTGGACAATGTGTCCACCAAGGCGTTCCCCAAGTTTAAGAGCAAGTTCAAGATTGACGAAATCGCCGACTTTCAAATCTCCAAGATTTGTTTTTTTAATTGTTTCCTCAACTGCTTCAACTTTAAAGGAATCATTTGATTTCTCAAAAACCGTAAGACAGACGCCATTAACGCTTACGCTATCGCCAATTTTAATTTCACTTAACAATTTTTTTGATTCAATTGTTAAAACTCTCGCCTCGCCCTTTTGCGCAATTGATTTAACTTTACCTATTTCCTCTATAATTCCTGTAAACATCTTCAAATATAAAATTCGTTTGATTGACTTGACAGGTTAAAAATAAAGTTAAAGTGCAAAAAAATCAAGCAAGTTGAATTTTTCAACCGTTTTTTATTATATTGTCTCAAAATAAAAAAGGACTCCGAAATATGACTTATCTTGTAACCGCACGGAAATACAGACCGACAAAATTCAGTGAAGTTGTAGGACAAGAACATGTAACCGCAACGCTTTTAAATTCACTTAAACTTGGAAGAGTTGCGCACGCTTATATCTTCGCAGGTCCAAGAGGCGTCGGGAAAACAACCGTTGCAAGAATTCTCGCCAAAGCAATTAATTGCTTAAACCCAAAAGATTACGAGCCGTGCAATGAATGTGAAATGTGCGTTGAAATTTCAAGTGGAAGAAGCATTGATGTCCTTGAAATTGATGGGGCATCAAACAGAGGAATTGATGAAGTCAGAGATCTTCGTGAGTCCGTAAGATACACTCCAACGAAAGCAAAATACAAAGTTTATATAATTGACGAAGTTCATATGTTGACAAAAGAAGCATTCAACGCTCTTTTAAAAACGCTTGAAGAGCCACCGCCACATATACTTTTCATCTTCGCAACCACAGAACCACATAGAGTTCCGCCAACAATTTTATCAAGATGTCAGAGATTTGATTTCAGAAGAATTGAAATCCAAAAGATAATTGAACGACTTAAATTAATCGCACAGCAAGACAAAATTCAAATTGATGATGATTCACTCTTTACAATCGCAAAGAAAGCAAACGGCTCATTAAGAGACGCTTTAAGTATATTTGATCAAGTTGTCTCATTTTGCGGTGAAAAAATTAAAATTGAAGATGTAATAAATGCGTTAAACATAATTGATCAGGAAATCTTCTTCAAAGTCACAGACATAGTCAAAAATAAAGACATACGTGCTGGATTTGAGCTTGTTGATGCAATTGTGAAACAGGGATATGATTTTCAGGAATTTTTAAGCGGTTTATCCGAACATCTTCGGAATATACTCGTGGCTATTACAACTAAATCAGATGAATTGATTGAAGCAACGGAATATTACAAGAAACGTTATCTTGAAGAAGCAAAACAATTTAACGAGCCAGATGTTTTAAGAATGCTTAAAATTGTAAATGATGCGGAGATAACGATCAAATGGTCTCCGCAACCGAGATTAAAACTTGAAATGGTGATAACCCAGCTTGCAAGTATAGACAGCACAGTTAAAATTCAGGAACTTATTTCAAAAATTGAAGAACTTGAAAAGAGGTTTGATTCCGAAAATTTTAATAATCCCCCGAAAGGGGGAAATAAAATTGAACCAGTGAAAACACAATCAGCTCAAAACACGGAAAAGAAAGAAGAAACCAAAAACGAAGCTCATTCTCTTCAAACCGAAGACATCTCAACAATTAACATTCTTTTTGAAGACCCGCTTGCAGATTATAAAACCAAACCATCTGCAGAAGATGATAAACCCGAAAATAAAATTGAAAATCCAGATAAACTTTTAAATTCAATCCGTGAAAAATGGGA
>Ga0105162_1001001_pt1 | contig 17027 bp, 16 predicted proteins | sample JNZ201metaG_FD_81532 | JGI IMG/M metagenome (GOLD analysis project Ga0105162, IMG submission 81532) | Hot spring microbial communities from Jinze hot spring, China to study Microbial Dark Matter (Phase II) - JNZ 20120812A | ecosystem: Environmental > Aquatic > Thermal springs > Hot (42-90C) >...
ATCTATGATTCTAATATAATTGTAATTGTAGTACATAACAATTATTTACGGAGATAAAATATTAAATCTAATGAAGTATGTGATTTAGAGGTTAGAATTAATTGAAAAGAATACAATATAGGATAAATAAACTATTCAATAATTACATAAGGCATGAAAGATAAATGTGGGGTGAACACGTACTCATGATTATGAAATCAATAGTATATCTAACGAACATGGATTACAAGAGGATAAAGCTAAGAATTCATAGAAACACAAAACCAAAATAAAGATAATAAAACATAGTTAAATCCACAAAGTCTATATAAGGCTTGTTAACTTAATAAAATTGCTAACAAGTTTCTAATTTTGGACCTGACAATTTGAGAAGGAGGCTATGATATACTAAGTTGTCATATCCTTAATTTTGCCGGAATGCTTATAAGAAACAATTAAAAACTATGTTAAAATATTTAAGATTAAAGGTGAGATATATGGGTGGCGCACCTGTAACAATAAAATATTTAATTAGAGCAGGAATAGAAATAAGTGGTATTGTTGATAAACCAGACGTTATAGGAGCAATATTCGGCCAAACTGAAGGATTACTTGGAGAGGATCTAGATTTAAGAGAACTTCAAAAAAGCGGTAGAATAGGCAGAATACATGTTGAATTAATTGAGAAAGGAGATAAATCACATGGAGAAATAGTAATCCCATCAGGTCTTGATAGAGCAGAGACAGCTTTAATAGCTGCTTCCCTTGAAGTTATTGAAAAAGTAGGGCCTTGTGATGCACGGGTACATATAAAAGCAATAGAGGATATAAGAGAGGAAAAAAGAAGGAAGATTCTAGAAAGAGCGAAAGAACTCTTAAAAAAAATGAGTAGAGAAGCCATTCCAAATAGTAGGAAGCTTGCAGATGAAGTACTAAATGCTGTACGGGAGCAAGAAGTTATAAAGTACGGATCAGAAGAACTGCCTGCAGGTCCTGAAATAGATACATCTGATACAGTAATAGTGGTAGAAGGGCGAGCTGATGTTATTAACCTCATTAAGAATGGATTTAAGAATGTTATAGGAATGGGAGGAACAAGTATTCCGAAAACAATAATCGATCTAAGTAGGAGAAAGCACATCATAGCTTTTGTTGATGGAGATAGAGGAGGAGAACTTATTTTAAGAGAATTGTTAAAGGTAGCAGAAATAGATGAAGTTGCAATAGCACCTCCAGGTAAGGAAGTTGAAGAATTAACAAATAAGGAAATAGTGAAATGTCTTCAGAATAGAGTACCTGTAGCAGAATACTTGCATAAGGATTCAATACAACTAGCTAAGCAACAAAAAGCACTTATAGAGGGAGAAATAAGCATTCCACAATCTATTATGACTCAGATAAAGGAGTTGGAAAACACACTTGAAGCTATACTTTATGACAATAATTGGAATATAATACAAAAAGTAGCAGTAAGCGAGTTGCCAGAAATTATGCAAAAAATTCCAGAAGCCTATGCTTTAGCATTTGATGGCATAATCACTCAAAGAATTCTCGACTTATCTGAGGATAAATCAGTAAAGTTAATTATAGGAGCCAAGCTTGGAAATATAGTGAAGAAGCCTTTAAATATTCAAATACTTACTTTTACTGATTTGAAAAAAGAAGAAAATAATAAATAGCTTAAAATTAAGACAACTATTATAACCTAAGAATCATTATTATTGCATCTGAGTACTTATAATATCTCTTTATAATACCAACAGGAATAAAACCAAAACGTTCGTAAAATTTTTTTGCAATATTGTTTCTACTGTCAACTTCTAACTTAATGATTTTAACTTTACTAGATTTAAAGCGTTTAATTAATTCTAACATTAACTTTGATCCATATCCCTTACACCTATAACTTGGATCAACAGCTATCGAAACAATATGTCCTTCTGATCTCTTTCTAACAACTCCAATAATATAACCAATAATGAAGTTGTTTTCTTCAATGACGAGAAAGGTATCTGGAGATATAAAATGATAAAAGTAAAATAAGTACTTTGGATATGGTTCGTTAAAAGATAATGTCTCAATCTCATAAACACGAGCTAAATCTGTTAATTCAAATCTTCTAATAGTAGAAGCCATTATAACCTAGTGAATTTGGTATTCATTTTTAATAACTTTACAAATGTGATGCATAACACTAGTAAGATTAGTGAAATCTATTTTACTCTCAACTATGTCTTGTGTAATTTTATTAACAGCATCTTTTACAAAGAATATAGATTCAAGAGCTGTAAGTCTTTTGCATCCTCGCTTTGATGAAAGATGATAGCTAATTGCTGGTTGGGTTGTTTCAAGCTTTTTAGCATCCTCTACTTGAGTAAAATTATATTTTTCAATTAGCTTTCGGGCTATTAATGCCCTGAATGCAGGTAGTATGTCTTTCACAATAGTTTCACATAGTGGACGCATTTTTATCACTAGTGTATTAGCATCATATTCAAATATAAATTTTAATAATGTAAATTTTTCAGTCTAACTTTATAAATTAATGCGGGGGGTGGGATTTGAACCCACGAAGGCCTATGCCAAGGGATATCCCAAAATGTTCTTGAGTCCCTCCCCTTTAACCTATCTCGGGAACCCCCGCAAAATATTAATCTTTTAAATAAAGATAAATTTTTCACTGAACTAAATTTATATTACTCTAAGAAAATAAGTAATAAGCCGGGGTCGCCTAGGCTGGTCTATGGCGCTGGACTATCACAGACCAGACTCATAATCCTAGTCATAGGGTTGGATTCCAGTTATCGTGGGTTCAAATCCCACCCCCGGCATCTATGAAACAACAAGAATATAAGAGTCTGTTTCCTATAGTTTCAGCCCCGGTGGCTTAGTCTGGTTAGAGCGACAGTATTAAAACCGTGAGCGCTTGGTATTTGGCACAAAAAGCGGTAGGTCCCGAGATAAATTAAGTACGGGAATTCAAATCTCGGCCGGGGCTTTAAGCTTTAATAGGATTTTGTAGGTATGAGGCTTGGTCGATATACGCCGAAGTTATATTTTTACACATCATATAACTACTAGACTAGAAATAATAATAATAAGCAGTAGTTAATATATTCCTAATGCTCAGGATGCCTATATGTTGTATCAGAATACCGTTTGTCTTCCATCATTATAATCCTTAAGAAGTGATAAAACCCTAATGAGATGGAACTATACAAGTATTGATAAGATTAGAATGTTAATATCTAATGTTCTAGTATTTTAAAAATTATATTATAAAATTAATTAAGAAGTTTTACGGTTAAGAATGTCTCTGATAACAATTTTAGAAGTATCGGTAAAGCCTCCGGCGGGATTTGAACCCGCGACATGCCGCTTACAAGGCGGCCGCTCTACCGTGCTGAGCTACGGAGGCTAAGAAATAAAATAAGATGGGAAATATAAATCTTAAGCTAGTTATATGAGCTCTATAAACCTAAGTCTTATCCTACATTTTACCTCTTATTATAATGATAACAGTATTGTTTACAAACTTAAGCAAACAACTACCTGTACTTTTATGTCTAAAGTTCACAGAGCTTTGAAACTATGATTAAGTTTATTTAGGAGAACCTGTTTGTTTTAATCGTTTTCATGGTTTATATATTTATGCCTCATGTAATTTTAGGATTTCTGCTGTTATGTCGCATTTGTAGTTTTTCTAAGAACTCTGGAAATAATCTGAAAAATCATTAAAGAGATTTAACTACTAGTTTAAATAATAAAGTTCCAGACAAATCCATAAAAACAAGATGGGACCGCGGGGATTTGAACCCCGGTCCCGGGCGTTTTCGGTTTCGCACCCGAAGCCCGGAGTCTTACCAGATTAGCCTCTAATCATAGTATTAGATCTAGCCTACGGTCCCGTTATCCATGTAGATTACTTCCATTATTTATTAATTTTTAGGTAAAGTTTATGTGTAATTTTTATATTCATTAATGATGGTGTTAAGATTGCTTAATTCCCCTACTGAAGAAAATCTTAAGAAAATGATAGCAGGAGAAATTGTACTTTCTAATAATCCTGGAAAGATCATTAGAAAATGGCGTAAGCTACTTGATATTAAACAAAAAGAGCTTGCAGAAGTTCTTAACTTATCTCCTTCTGTAATAAGTGATTACGAAACTGGACGCAGACAATCCCCAGGACAAAATTTTATTAAGAAACTTGTTGAAACTATGATAGATATTGATAAGAGACGGGGTGGAAGGGCTATTAATTCGTTTACTCAAATTTTAGGTATAGCTACTGATGGTATATTAGATATTCAAGAGTTTACCGATCCTATAGAACTTAGCAGATTAATTGATGTTGTAAAGGGAGATGTTTTCGTGGACCATGATCTTATTTTGAAAAGATATATTTACGGATATACTGTTATTGATAGTCTAAGAGCTATTCAGACAATGTCCGGTGCTGATTTTTATAGATTGCTTGGAGCAAATGTAATGCGAGCTTTGTTTTTTACAAATGTATCAACTGGTAGAAGTCCTATGGTGGCAATAAGAGTTCAATTAATCAAACCAGTTGCTGTTTTTCTTCATGGACCAGAAAAAGTTGATGAATTAGCCGTTAAGCTTGCTAAACTTGAGAGAATACCATTAATAGTTTCAAAAATAAACTCTATTGAAAACCTTTTAAAAACTTTAAGAAACATCTCTAAGTAATTTACAGTATTTACTTACTGTTCTTTTAATATTCTTTGAACCGCACTTAGGACATAAATTGGCAATTACCCTTGCAGAATACCCACAATCCTGACAGTAGTGAAGCCATATAATTTTCCTTGATATTTTTCGTTTACCCACAGATTTACATTTTATTCCAAGTTCTAGTGCTACATTTTGAATTGAATAGTCATTGGTTAAAATTATCACATTTTCACCTTGCAAAAATAAATCGATACCTAATGCTAAAATAGATATATCAGCCTTAGATAGAGCGGAAGCCTCTCCTAAACTAACTGCTGTATTAATTACTCTATGTATCGAGTTAGTTGATGGATAGCCTATGTTAAGCATTCCAGCTTCAATATATGCATCTACTAACATGTTAAGTTCAAATTGTTTTACCTCAGATAGTATTTCCTCAGTTATCCAAACACTCCCCTCAAATGGCTTTGTTAGTGCTCCACTTAGTATTGCTGATGTATCAAGAATGAATGATGTCTTCATATTATAACTTAACTGTGAATTAACGTATAAACTTAAATTTATATGAAATATTGATTTTTATGCTTAAAGTAGCTATAGTATCATTGCTAGGTTACGAGAAAATTAGAAAAGCCGTAGAAAAGTTAGAAATAGAAGTCATAAATTCTAATCCTGACTTTGTAATAACCTATGGTGGTGATGGGACAATTCTCTATTCTGAGAGAATTTATCCATCCATTCCTAAGATTACATTTAAAGGCTCGGGGCTATGTGTAAGATGTCATTATGATGTCAATGATGTAGAGAGAGTAATTGAAAATGTTATTAAGGGTAATTACTATATAGCAACTGAAATTAAACTTGAAGCTATTGCAAGGGGGCAAAAGCTAAAAGCTCTTAATGAAATACAAATTCATAATAAAGTACCTACAAGAGCTATTAGATTCTCAGTGTTTATTAATAGCAAAGAGTTCAAAGATTTAGTTGGCGATGGAGTTATTATTTCAACACCCTTTGGATCTACTGGATACTATATGTCCGTTGGTGGAAAACCATTCAGAAAGGGAATCGGAATAGCATTTAATAATCTACATATGAAAAAAATTAGAAGCTTCACAGTACCATTAAAGACTAAAATTAAGGTAACTGTAAACAGAGGGAATGGTCTTCTTATTGCTGACAATACTGATGAACTCATAGAGTTAACTACTGGTGATGAAGTCCTTATTATGAAGTCAAATGAAAAAGCTAAATTTGTTAGAATATTTGAGTAAGTGGTCTCTACTACTTTATACGCATTATTCTCATTTTACCGGCAAAGTTCCAAACTTCAACTTCTGCACTTGGAGTTAACCTATTAATTACTTCTTGCTCAATGTAAGCCTTAGGTATCTCAAACATTTTAAATGTTGATAAATCCATTAATTGAACAGTATCATGTAATATCGAAATGACTTGTGCTACTGACTTTTCAATAACTGGAACATCTATTTTTTGATCTACTGGAGCAACAAATGTATGTTTTGCCCCATCAAAAACACTAATACCAACCACCCTTACCTTTGCGCTGCCGTGTTTCCCTGTTTTAGATTTCTCCACTTCAACTACTTTACATGGTTCACCATCAATTATTATGTATGAACCCTCCTTTATTGAACCTACATCAATGGGTTTTACAGACATATAGATTCCAATTAGTAATTTTGGGAGTATCACTTATAAGCTTTCGTATTATCTGCATGATAAACTATACTCATGATACTAATTCAATATTTCAATTCTATGGTAGTGTTTATATATTGTTGAAAGCTAATATTTTAATGTGGGGTTGCTAGGATCTCTTGGAGAATCATTATATAATGCTATTAAAAGATTCCTTGGTAGTCCAATAGCTGATGAAAAGGCTCTAAAAGAACTTCTAAGAGAAATTCAGCGAGCACTTCTTCAAGCTGATGTTAATGTAAACCTTGTTTTAAATTTATCAAAAAACATTGAGGAAAAGGTCTTCAAGGAAAAGATTCCATTAGGCATTTCTAGAAAAGACTATGTTTTAAAAATAGTCTATGATGAGCTTGTCAAACTAGTGGGAGGTGAGAACCCTGTAAAAATTGAGGTAAAACCTGCTAAGCCCTGGGTTATGATGCTAGTAGGTATTCAGGGAAGTGGAAAGACAACATCAGCAGTAAAAATCGCAAAGTTTCTTAATAAACGTGGAAGCAGGGTAGCTTTAGTATGTGCTGATACATATAGACCAGCTGCCTATCATCAACTTAAACAACTCGCAGATATGGCAGGAATACCAGTATACGGTGATTTAAATTCAAAGGATTCTATAAAGGTAGCAATTGATGGTGTTTATAAATTTAAGAATGAAAAATATGACTATATAATTATTGATACTGCTGGAAGACATAAAGGGGAAAAAGAACTAATGGAAGAAATGAAAAGCATGGCTAAAGCAATAAATCCTGATGAAATAATTCTTGTAATCGATGGAACTATTGGGCAGCAAGCTATGACCCAAGCATTAGCTTTTAATCAGGCTACAAATATAGGATCTATATTTATCACTAAACTTAATGGGGCTGCGCGTGGTGGCGGTGCTCTTTCAGCAGCTGCAGCTACAAATGCAAAAATAAAATTTATCGGATTAGGAGAAAAAATTGATGAAATCGAATTATTTGATCCCAAAAAGTTTGTTGGAAGATTACTTGGAATGGGAGATTTACAAACATTAATTGAAAAAGTTAAAGAAGAGCTTAAGGAAACAGCTGAAAAACCAGTATCGATTGAACGGTTGTCATTAAATGATATGCTAAAGCAACTACAGACTTTAAAGAAAATGGGACCCTTAGATAAGATAATATCACTAATACCTGGAATTAGTTATCAAATACCTAAGGAAATAAAGGATATGACTGATGATAAAATAAATAAGTGGATAGTTATAATGCAATCAATGACTAAAAATGAACTAGAAAATCCTAACATAATTAGTGGATCAAGAATACGTAGAATAGCTCTTGGATCTGGGACATCTATTAAGGACGTTAAAGATCTTTTAGATCAGTACTTCAAAATGAAGAAATTAATGAGACAATTCATGAGACAGAAAAAATTCTTTAAAATGATTAAAGTTAAATAATTATATAATGGCTTAAATTACATTATAAACATGGTGATAGAGAAGTGCGCATAGCTGAAGTAGCATTAAAAATTATGTCTGAGCATAAAATATGTGATCCATGTTTAGGAAGATTATTCAGTATGTTAGGAAGAAATGTGGACAACTATAATAAGGGAAAGGCTATAAAAACATCCATATACCTCTCAGCTTGTAAGAATTTATTAAAAGGTAATGGCGAAAACGGGACAAAAATACTTAAGATAATAGCTAAAAATGGAAACTTCAAGCCTGCATATAGCATACTTAGAGAGCTTAATATCTCTATTAATGGAGAAAAATTTGTATGTGAACTATGTGGTGGGCTTATAGATAAAATAGATGAATACATTCATACCGCTGTGGAGAAGCTTAAAAATATAGAATATAGCACATTTATTGTTGGTGTAACGATACCGCCAGAACTTGTAAGCAGGGAAGATGCTATAAGATCAAAATTTAAGTTGTCATATGTCGAAGCCCTAAAGAGAGAGCTTAACAGAAGAATAGGATTAAAAATGACTCTATTGACTGGTAAACATGTTGAATTTAAAAATCCTGACGTATTAGTTCATATAGATTTTATGAGAGGAATTGTAAATGTAAAGGCTAGATCAATATTTATATTTGGGCGCTATCTTAAGCTTAAAAGAGAGATACCTCAAAATATATGGATATGTAATAACTGTAATGGTTTAGGATGTACTCAATGTAATTGGACTGGAAGAAAGTATCAAATAAGTATAGAAGAACTTATTGGAGACCCTATATTAAAGATATTTAATGCGAAAAAGTGGAAATTCCATGGAGCAGGAAGAGAAGATGTAGATGCTAGAGTCTTAGGACGAGGAAGACCATTTGTAATAGAAATTATTGAGCCCAAAAAAAGAAATATTAAACTAGAAGATATAGCCAAAGTAGTGAATGATTCAAGTAGGGAATTAGTAAAAATACAAGATTTAACATATGTAAGTAAATCATTAATTAAAGACTTAAAAATTAAAGCAAAAATTGCTAAAAAAACATATAATGTAAAGATTAAAGTTGAAGGAGGAGTAAGTGAAGAGGAATTAAAGAATCTTGTTGAAACTTTCAGAAACATTATTGTTGAGCAAAGAACACCAATACGTGTTCTTAGAAGAAGACCTGACAAAATAAGGAGAAAGAGAATATATAGTGTTAACGTAAAAATTATTAGCAATGATGTTTTCGAAGCTACAATAACATGTCAAGGTGGATTATACATTAAGGAAGTTGTTTCAGGAGATAATGGAAGAACTAAACCGAGCTTTACTGAAGTTCTTAATAAGAAAGCTATGTGTCTAGAGTTAGATGTTATTGATGTTGAATAATGTTATTGAAAGCAAAAACTTTGCATTAATATTATAGAGTTAGACATTATAAAGTGGAAGTATTAAATACATTGAAAGTCAGCGCAGCTTTGTTAACTTAAGTATGTGTTATCACATCTATTTTTGGTATTGTATCTTCTATGAATTCTTAGCTTTTATCTTCTTATTAATCTATGTCTCGTTTAGCATGTATACTATTGACTTCACAACAAATCTAACAATTTTAATCATACTGACACATAAATAAGGGTCTCCAAAATAAAGCTAAAGTTAACAAAGCTGTCAGTGTAGAGTAAAAGCTTAAAATCTGTTGTTAAAATATTACTGGCTTTCTAAGTTAACAGTATAATTCCTACTCGAGAGAAAATAAGAAATCGCATAAGCAAGGAAAATAAAAATGTCCAGTAATTTCGTCACTATCCCAATTTGCCAGATAGATTTTCTCACATTGTGTTTCTCAAAATTAGCATAATCCAACATAACTCTGCAAAAAGGCCCTATACCAGACTTAGTGAAACTTCTCAAACTAAGAGGTAAAGGCATCAATTATAAGCTAACGAGCACATATGAACACTAGATATAAAACAAACATTCAGCAACTAGAGTTGTTAGGAGAATGGTAGAAGCTCTGCTTTTACAATAATTTAAACTTTCTTTACAAATAAGCAGTATTTTTCATCTCCAGAAATTTCTTTTAGAATTCTTTCAACAATAATTTTTTTTGCATCTATTCCTACTCTCTCTTTAATGTCCTGAAAATTTCTAAATGGTTCACGTTTCCTTTCTTCAATTATCGACCACATGAGTTTTTTACCAATTTTAGGTAAAAGTTCAAGGGCATGTAATCTGGTAGTTATGGCTTCCGCCTCATTAAAGAAATTTATGAACCTTTTTTCATTTACTTCAACAATTTTTTCTACTGTAACTGGTAAATTATCTCTTGCAATGCTTGTTAAATCATTGTAGCCTATTCTTCTTTTAACACGTGAAATTTTATCTCTCCCTTCTCTACCAATATATACTCTTTCTCCTGCTAAAAATGTAACTTCTGGCTTAGCTATGAGCTCTAAGAGAATAAAGTAATTTTCACCAATAACTTGCACGATTGATTCCCCTCGCCTAAGGACCTTAAAATCTAAAGTATATCCTTGAGGTAAATGATCTAGTACATAAGCATAATCCTCATATATCCTTTGCTTCTTCATAAGTTCCACTTATTATTTTAAGTTGATATTGTCTCAAGAATTCTTTGTAAAATCTTGTTTAAGTCATCATCCTTAACTTTCTTACTTTGTTGAGTAATAGTTCTTAATTCTTCAATGGTCTTAGGAAGAATATTAACAATTTGAACAGCAATATGCCGTTCAAGATTAAATTCCTTAATTAACTTATTTAAAAGATCTTCAGCACTTTTAAAATCAATTTTAACAAATTTAGATATGTAGTCTAAGGTTATTTGCTGCATATAATCTAGCTCTGAGTTTTCTAATAGCTCCTCAATAACTTTTTTAACATGAGCTAACGTTACTTCTTCGCTTTTCAATATTTTTCTCAAAAAACCACCGATTATTTTAATGTAAATTCCCGTATTTAAATTTACTCATATATAAGCATTGTTCTATTAACTTTAGAAGTATTATCCTATACTTGTATGATTTGGTTTTGTTACTTGTAAATGTTAGGTTTATTATCCTTAGGAGTCTAAATACTATCAAGACTACTAAATAGCTAACAAGCATTAGAAGAGAATCTAATATACTAGATACTCACCACATTAGCATGCGAGGAAGTATTCAGACAACTAAACCACCTATTAAAACTATACATAAATAACAAGAAGATATAGAACATCTTTAAAGGCCACAATTCAGAATAATGACAGGAACACTATACTACGTGAGATATAAAATGTATAGCCTCATAGATTACCATAGTTAGAAAACTTGTTCAATACCATATAATAGTTTACATATGGCATGTTATGAATAGATCTTTATATTGTCCTTAAAGTTTATACTAAGTGATTGTTTATATCTATTATCTGTGATATGTTTGATTGATAACTTGTTTTTAGGTTATATTATGAAAAATAGGTATAATCTTTTCATTATTCTAGGTCTTGATGAACAGCTATTTACATCCATAAATCATTCAAAAACTTATCAACATTTTAACAGCTGTCATGTCAACTTTAGATGCTTACATTATTTTTATCATCTCTTTGCCAGGTTTTCATTTTATTTATTTTTTCTATTTTCCACATGATGTTTCCTCATTTATTGATGTATGTGATCTTCTAATTATAATATGCATGTGTACATTAGCCTTCTAGCATGTCCTAATAGTTTTCCACATTTGCATGGTATGCATTAATCACGTCTCCTAATAAAGCCTCTAAATGCCTCATTAGATTTCTCAAATTTTGCATTTATCAACTTGGTACGTCCTAACTTATTAGAGCTTTAACCGCGTAACATAGCATTGTGAATGATCAGTAGTAGCTATTTTAACATCATACCTTTACCTTCACCTCAAATCTATATGAACATGTAGGCATCAGGATTGCTATGTGAAGAATGATAAGTAAGTATATGCTATTCTTCTTAAATATAACCATATACCTACTACGAAAATGAATCTTAATAGTATACCCATCAACATATACTCTCCCAACATGACCAATGCAAATAAATAATGATGTTAAGTAATCAAATCTATGAATCCAATTATGTATTTATAGCTTACATAGGTAGAATCTACCAGATTCATTTCAAATTGTATCCAGAAAAGTAAATTAATAAGGCTTGAAGTACAAATATAGATGATATTCCTGTCATAACAAAGAAAATCATAACCGTCAAACATACTTCGATGTAGAATAAGAATACTCTTAATTGAACATCCAAGTTGACAGAACATTTAGCAATGGCTTTGTGAACTTTAGCTTTATTTATGGTGATATGGTTAGGTTGTGGGTTTTGTTTTGCTCTGTTTATTCTAGTTTTATATTGCTATATATTTTGTTCATCTAGTATAGTTTATATGTTTTAAGCTTATTATGTAGAGTTATATCTATGTTACGGTTTATCTTAAGCTATTTAAATTTAATAAGAGAATGTTAAGATTGATAGTTAAGGATACTAGTATGGTTAAGTTCTAGAAATAGTATTTACCTGGTATTATTAAAAGAATTCTTAATACATATGTTTACGATATTGTAAATACATTTACATCCTAACATTATCACCAAAAGAGAATACAGTATAGGATAGATTACATATCATGTATAGAGTAGTGATAGCGAACATGTACTCATGATTATAGATTAACAGCTAAACAAACATAGGATAATAGGATAAAGCTAAGAATTCATAGAAACACAAACCGAAATAGAAGTGGTAAAACATATTTAAATCCGTAAAGCCAGGAAGAAATAAAAATGCTATTTATTGGCAGGATTATAGATTGCCATGTAAGAATAATATTTAAATAATTCACGGTATTTTAGCTAATGATCTAATATGGTTAAGCGCTCTCTTGGATATCGTTCCCGCTCCCGCTCTTTACTATCAAAACATCCACGTCAACATGGGTTAAGAGGACTTAGTACATATTTGATTAACTATAATATTGGTGATAAAGTAATAATTAAGATAGATCCCTCTACTCATAAGGGTGCACCTCATAGGCGATATCATGGTAAAACAGGCACAATTATAGGAAAGAGAGGACGTGCTTATATAGTAGGCATTCAAGTCGGCTCTAAATTTAAAAAAATAATTGCAAGATGTGAACATTTAAGTCCCCATCACCAAACTAATGTATTAATCGTAAAATGAGTTTACTTATGAGGTATTTTCAAGATATTTAAGTCTTGTGTTTTATGTCTATGGTGGCTTGTAGTTTGGTAGCAAATTGATTAGGTTTCTGCTTTCCTATTTGTTATGATTAAGATATGTTACTTCTATGTTGTTAGTATGTCGTAAACGGAAGGTTCTAGTACGGTATTAGTTATAGCTTGAAGGATTTGGAAGTTAATGTATGGAATGAAGCACTAAAATTATAGCCTCTAAAATAAATAGATGGATAGCTATAAATAGTCATATAGCTTAAGTAGATAATAAGATATGATAACGATTAGAAGTAATGTAAGAGCTTAGTAGTTGCTAGTAAGAAACTTGTTAATGACTTAAAGCTTTAATTTTTTCAATAAGCTTTACACTAAGTTGAAGAATATTAAGATTTAGAGTTCAACATACAATACGTTAAAAATAGAATATGACTATACAAAATAATAGAATAAACAATAAAAGACAAAAAATACCTAACAACAAACCACATAAAATATAAAACCTAAAAGCCTAGCAGCTTAAAGAGACTGAGGATATTAAATACATTAATTATTTGTGCTTCGTTTTACCTATGTATTGAACTTATTGCAAAACTTTACTGTCAAGCTTAACGGCTAATCTTCAGTATATTAAAGTAGTTTATAAAATTGTTATTAGATGTTTACGCCTACATCTGAAGTTTTATAATAAGTTTACTGTGTTTGACTTACTGTTTTAGGTTCTAAAGGTTCCATTACTATTTGTGATGGGATCGGTATCTTACTCTTGCCACGTTTCAGAGCCTCTTTAGCAGCTTCTATGTAAGGTTTCTTAACCTTCACTACTACTATGTTCTGTCCTGCTTTAACTCGGGCTGCCAGTCCAATTGGCTTTCCAAAAGCCTGGCGCATGCCATCCTGAATTCTATCAGCACCTGCAAATGCCATCATTTTGTTCTCTCTAATTACTTGATGAGGATATACAAGTAATTTAAAGTAAAAGCTTCCTGAAATTCTATTTGAAAGAGATTTTGTTATCATCACTCTTGCAGATTCAAGAGCATTATGTCTTATTTGCCCATTTTCAAGTGTTCTTATATATAATGCATAGTCATATTCCCCATTTGGGTCTCCATCTTCAAACTTTGCAATTTTACATGCAGGCACTCCAGGTATATATTCCTTTCGAGTATAGGGTGGAGTGTCTATTCGTCTATAACATCTTCCAGGCCTTAATGGCATATATTAGCACCTTAATTCTGTTCTTATAATGCTATATTTAAAGCTTTAGCATAAAGACTTATGATTCTTTACCTAATTTCTCTTTAATTTTTTCTTCTAAAGATTTTATTTTATTTTTCTCCTTAATAAAAATTCTAGTAGGCATTTTAACATAAATGCCTAATCTATGAAATAAAGTTAAAAGCTCTTCACCAGTAATAATACTAGTAGATAATTTACCATTAATAACGTACTTCACAAGTAATGATAATAAATTTTTAGTTTCTAAAGGGTACTGTATTAGTGCCTGATCAAGAACGGTTTTGGCTTTCTCTGTAAGAAATGGAGCTATGATTTTAATAGGATCTTGTAGCTTAGAATCAGACTTTAAGCTACTAGCTTCATCTTTAATCTTCTTTGCTAACATTTTAACAAGCTTCTTACCTCTTAGTAATTCGATATCTTCATTTGCCATTTTGACACCATAAAAACTAATTGCAGTCACTTTTAAATATTTTAGATATAAGCAATATATACCATGTCTTTACAGAAGATCCCTCAATACAGAATTCTACAAAGATTATTAGTAGTTTTTTATTCCTACTACAGATAGAATTATAACCTTATTCTTATCTTCTCATCTCAGCATTTATGTATTATGCTTTTTCTAGGTCTACCAGGTCTAGACTTATCAATTAACTCATTAGTACCATAGGTGCATTCTCAGTCCTATTATGAACTGTATGTCGCCTAACATTAAGGCTTTTGACAACACTCGAGACTTACTATATCTACTAATTAAGTGTGATTAAAGTCTTTAACAGCCATCTGAGTTACAAAGTTTAATTAACTAGAAATAACTAAATTTAAGGGTAAGTACCATACTAAAATAATAGTTATGTTAGCTAGCATAATAAGACATTGGTCATGATATAAATGGAGAGAAATGATGAAGAAGGTTCAGCTTAAAATCATACTTCAAAAAATTCCCGAACATCCTAATCCTAAGATATGGTATGAGCAGTATACGATAGATTCTACTTCAGCATCTGAAATCTTATGGATAGCCCATACAGTTTATAATGAAATTTCTGATAAAAAAGTTATGGATTTAGGTTGCGGAACAGGAAGATTAACTATTGGAGCCGCTATACTGGGTGCTAGTTATGTCATTGGTATAGATCTAGACAAAGAATCATTAGATATTGCGAAAAAATACTCAAATATTATCGGAGTACGTGGCCTGACTGACTTTATACTTACAGATATAAAGTACTTGCCTGTTAGATTCGTAGATACTGTGATTCAAAATCCACCCTTTGGGGTGCAAGTTAGAGGAATGGATACAGTATTTCTAAGTATAGCACTAAGCAAGGCAAAGGCTATTTTCTCTATCCATAAATCTAATATTAAAAGTAGAAATTACTTAACAAAAATAATTAATAAAAAGAGAGGATATATTAAGGGAATCTATACACTAGAAATATTAATACCTGCTACATATAAATTTCATAGAAAAAGAAACTATAGAGTAAAGGCTGATCTATACATAATACGAATGGAGGACAACAAATGAAGATTAAACATGGTGATATTGTAATCCCTGGAGATATTCTCGGAACCATTGAAGAGTGGGTACTAGGTGAAAATGTGTATGAGTTTAATGGTGAAATAATTTCCCTTACAACTGGGTATATATATATTGATAAGAGTGAAAGAAAAATAAGTGTTAAAAAAGTTAAGAATAAACCACTAATTCCAAAGAAGGGAGATGTTATAAGAGCTATTGTTAATAGTGTAAGAAGCGATTTTGCACAATTAGGAATTTTCGAAGTAAATGGTGAAGAAATTTATGGCAAAAGATTCTCATCAATTCTACATATAATTAATGCTAGACATAACCGATCTGAAACTCTACATGACCTCATAAAAGCTGGAGACATCATAGAGGCAAGAGTGCTAAACTCTACAGTACCATACCAATTAACTATAAAAGAGCCAGAGCTCGGAGTTATATTAGCATTATGTGTTAACTGTCGTAGCCCATTAAAAAGAATAGGCAAAAATCAGCTTTTCTGTATAAAGTGCGGCTTAATCGGAAAAAGAAGAATTTCTATAAACTATATATTTAGATAATTATCTTTGATTACATATTTTCTTCCCTAATAAGCTTACAGGATTGTAGTTCCCATCAGACATGGGTGATCAGCTATAGTAATTAGTGAAATTTAAGTACATTAATATATTGAATATGTGATTTTGAAGAATGTTTATGCTCTTTAGTTCTTCTATGTTGCATATTCATTGCTAAACAGTTTTAACTATCTAGACTTCTTACATATGTTAATTAAGGTACTGGTATTCATAGTTACTGAACTAGCTTAGAGGCTTAAATACTCTTCAATAAACTTAGGGTAATGATATATAGTTAATAGGAAGTAAAGCCAAGATCAAATATTTACAATGATGAATACTCATCATAAGCACGATTGGAAGAATTGACTCAACCATTAATTTGTAAACTCAAAGGGTGAATATATAAAGGGTAAAGTACATGTTAATAACTGTGAGAATAAATGTAGCCTAATAAGACCATAGCTATCAATACATAGAAAATATAAAAACTAAACATACCAACTTACTCAAATTCTAAAGATATAAAACTGATACTGTCAAGTTATTTTTAGGGAGCTTTGAGAAGCCGCTTTTGGAGGTGATCACCATTAGGTGGCTCCTCAAAGCCCTTAAGAATAGTGGTTTGTTAGGATTAATAGGTTTTCGCTCCAGA
>Ga0105162_1001002_pt1 | contig 17022 bp, 19 predicted proteins | sample JNZ201metaG_FD_81532 | JGI IMG/M metagenome (GOLD analysis project Ga0105162, IMG submission 81532) | Hot spring microbial communities from Jinze hot spring, China to study Microbial Dark Matter (Phase II) - JNZ 20120812A | ecosystem: Environmental > Aquatic > Thermal springs > Hot (42-90C) >...
AACAGAATACGATTTTAATTGGGATCTTCAATTAACAAGTTTTATATTAAATTATGGATAAAGTTTGGAAAGCCTATAAATTTCTTTTATTTATGATTATTTTTCTTTTTATATTTTTTTTAATTTTAAAAATCAATTTTTTGTCCCAAATTGAAGAAATTGGTAAATCAATTGATTTAAGTCGATTATTAAAAAATATTATTCATTTTAGATGATAAACGATTTTAAAAATGAGTTAGAAAAACTTATTTCAGAAGCAAATAGAAAACTTCAAGAAATCCGAGGTCATCGTTTAGGTCTTTCTTTTTTAGAGAATCTTGAAATCGAAATTTATGGTCAGAATTTTCCTTTAAAAGCTTTAGGTTTTATTTCCCAATTAGATTTTCTTACTTTTAAAATAGAAGTTTTTGATGAAAGTATGATAAATGAAATTGAATCGGGAATCAGGAACAAAAATTTAGGTTTGAGTGTCTCTAAAGAGAAAAAAAGTTTAATTGTGAAATTTCCTCCTTTAACTGAAGAAACAAAAAGAAATATTTTAAAATCATTAAATCAACTAAAAGAAGAAATAAGAATTAAAGCAAGAAAATTAAGGGACGAATTTTTAAAAACTTTAAAAAACAAGAAAGAAAAAGGAGAAATTTCCGAAGATAGTTTTTATCGAAACAGAGAAGAGATGGATAAAGAAATTGAAGCTTTTAACAAGAAGGACGAAGAAATTTTTAAAAACAAAGAAAAGGAAGTATTAGGTTAATGATGGAAATTTTAAGTTTTCTTTTTTTTCTTAATTTAATAATTTTTGTTCATGAACTCGGTCATTTTTTAATGGCTAAAAAATTTAAACTTCCGGTTCTTGAGTTTTCTTTGGGTTTTCCTCCAAAAATTTTTTCTAAAAAAATTAAGGAAACCGTTTGCTCTTTTGGTATTCTTCTTTTGGGTGGTTATGTTAAATTAAAGGGTGAAGAAAATCCCGAAGAAGAAGGTTTTTATACTCTTCCGGTAGGAAAAAGAATAATAATAACCCTCGGCGGTGTTTTAATGAATTTTTTTCTTGCTTATTTTCTTTTTTCTTTAAGTTTTCTAATAGCCTTTCCTCGACCAACTCAGCAAATTATTATTTCAGGTTTTTTGTTAGACTCTCCCTTTAAAGAAATTTTTTCTATTGGTGACATTATCCGAAGTCTAAAAATTGATAACAAAGAATTTTATTTTAAAAACCCCCAAGAGTTTTCTAGTTTTTTAAAAAATAATTTAGGCAAAGATATTGTTTTAAAAATTGAAAGAAGAGGTGAGTTAAAAGAAGTAAATCTTAGGTTACCCGAAAAAACTCTTTCTTCCGGAGGGGTTTTGGGTGTTTATTTGTCTAATTTTGTTTTCGAAAAAAAACCCTTTCCCCTTAATTTTGTTTATGGTTTGAAAGAAACCGTATCACAATTTTTGAATATTATTTCAAATTTTTACTTTTTTCTTAAGAGTTTATTTGGAGACGAAAAAATTGCTGGTGAAATTGTTGGACCTGTTGGTATTTTCTCTTATTATCAGTATATTATTAATTTTGGCTTAGGTTATGTTTTTTATTTTATTGGTGTTCTTTCGCTTTATTTAGTTTTTTTTAATATTCTACCTTTTCCAGCTCTTGATGGGGGAAGAATTATTTTTTTTATTTATGAAGGCTTAACAAAACGAAGGTTAAATGTTAAAATAGAATCTTTAATCCATCAAATAGGTTTTTATTTTCTTTTCTTTCTCCTTTTATTGATTACTTTTAAAGATATTTTAAAATTAAAACAAAGATGATGAATATTTCAAAAAAAGAAAATCTTTCTTCCTGGTATCTTACGGTTTTGAAAGAAGCAGATATTTTTGATTATGGACCAGTTAGAGGAACAATCATCTTTAAACCTTATGGTTATGCTATTTGGGAGAATCTTCAAAAACTTCTTGATGGTTTAATTAAAACTAAAATTGGTGCTTTTAATACTTATTTTCCTTTATTTATTCCCGAATCTTTATTAAGTAAGGAAAAAGAACACCTTGAAGGTTTTAGTCCCGAAGTTGCAGTAGTTACTTATGCTGGCGGAGAAGAATTAGAAGAAAAATTAATTGTTAGACCAACATCGGAAACAATTATGTATGATGCTTTTTCTCGATGGATTCAATCGTATCGTGATCTTCCTTTAATTATTAATCAGTGGTGCAATGTTATAAGATGGGAAAAAAGACCATTTCCTTTTTTAAGGAATACTGAGTTTTTATGGCAAGAAGGACACGGTGCTCATGCTACCCATGAAGATTCTCTCAATACCGTTTATAAAGCTCTAGAGGTATATATTGAAGTTTATCAAAAATATCTTGGTATTTTTGGATTTGGTGGACAAAAATCAGAAAGTGAAAAATTTGCTGGTGCTTTAAAAACTTTTACTTATGAGATTTTAATGCCAGATGGTAAAGCCCTCCAAGGTTGTACTTCTCATGATTTAGGACAAAACTTCTCCATTCCTTTTGAAATTAAATTTCAAGATGAAAAAAACCAGCTTAAATATGTTTGGCAAAATTCTTGGGGTTTTTCAACAAGATCTTTAGGAGCTATTTTTATGGTTAATAGCGATGATAAAGGATTAATTTTACCTCCAGCAGTTGCTCCTTATGAAATTGTTTTAATTCCAATTTATTCAAGTAGTAAAGAAAGTTTGATTGTTGAAAAGCTTAGAAAAATAAAAAACCATTTAGAAGAAAATAATTTAAGAGTCTTTTTTGATGAAAACAAAAGCGAAACTCCAGGATTTAAATTTAATAAATGGGATTTAAAGGGTGCTCCTTTTAGAATTGAGATTGGTGAAAAAGAAATTAAAGAAGATAAAATTACTTTTTACCGAAGAGATACAAGCGAAAGAAAAACCTTAAGGTTTGAAGAATTTTTAAAAGATTACGAGGATATTAAAGAAGATTTTGTTAAGAAGTTATTAGAAAAATCAAAAAAACTCACTTTAGAAAATTTTTATGAAATTGAAGATTATGAAGAATTTAAAGAAATAATGACAACTCAAAGGGGTTTTGTTTTTGCTTTTTGGTGTGAAAACGAAATATGCGAGCAAAAAATCAAAGAAGAAACTAAAGCTTCGACACGATGTTTACCTTTAGATTTTAAAGAAGAAAAAGGGAAATGCGTTTATTGTGGTAAAGAAAGTAATCGTCGCTGGATTTTTGCTCAAGCTTATTAAAATGATAAAAATAAAAACAGAGATTTGGTTAGGAATCGATTTAGGGACATCAACAACAAAGGTATATCTTAAAGATAAAGGTTTCATTGCTGAAATCCCAACAGTTATTGCTTTTAATAAAAGAAATCAGAGTATCTTAGCTATAGGTGAAGAAGCTCGGAAAATGATAGGTAAAAATCCTGCTTACATTGAAGTTATAAAACCCGTTAATTTTGGAATTGTGACTAATTTTGATGAAGCTCTTTATTTTCTTGAGGAAATTTTGAGAAACATTAAGAAAGATTATTTTTCTCTTTTCGGTTTAAGAGTTTTAATAGGAATTCCTCTTAATCTTACTGAGGTTCAAAAAAGAGGAGTTATTGATGTTGGCAAAGGTGTTGGAGCAAGAAATGTTTATTTAGTTGAAGAACCAATTGCTTTTGCTTTAGGGGCTAATTTAGATATTGATGAAGCAAAAGGGATTTTAGTAGTGGATATTGGGGGTGGTACAACAGATATAGCTCTTATTTCTTTGGGTGGTGTTGTTATAGGTAAGAGTATAAAGATAGGTGGAGAAATTTTTAATCAAAATATTATTGAATATGTAAAAGAAAAATACGAAATAATAATAGGTGAAAGCCAAGCAGCCGAGGCAAAATTAAAAGTAGGAAGTTTAAATAATCGCTTACAACCTGCTTCTTTCTTGCTTAAAGGAAGAGATATTTATAGCGGACTACCTAAAGAAGTTAATTTTACTTCCAATGACCTTCGAGAAAGTATTTTTGATTCTTTATTAGAAATTGCAAGCAATTTGAAGGATATTATAAATATGGCACCACCTGATCTTTTAGGCGATGTTACAACTCTCGGAATATTTTTAGGAGGGGGTGGATCATTAATTGAAGGAATCGATAGTTTTTTAGAAAAAGAGGTTAAAATAAAAGTAAATTTAGTTGAAGAACCAAAGTTTGCTGTTATTAGAGGGATAGGTAAAATTATTGAATATTTTGAAAGATATAGAAAATTTTTAATCAATGTTTGATTTAAAAAAATTTTTAATTTTAACTTTGATAGGATTTTTTATTTTTATTTTATCATCAACAGTTTTAGCCAATGAAGAAAACAAAATTTTTCTTGTTTCTTTAAAAATCCAAAAAATTATCAATGATTTTTTTATCAATTTGAGAGGTTCTTTTTTAAAAAATAACGATGAGTATAGAGAAAAATACTTTTATCTTCTTCAAGAAGTTTCCCAGTTAAAACTCAATCTTAAGAAGATTGAAGAAAAAAACAAATCTCTTGAAGAATTAACTAATATTATTCCTTTAGAAATTTATAAAAAAGATCCTCAGGGTTTATTTTATGCAAGTTTTCGAGATGATGTTAATGAGGGAGATATTGTAATTGATAGAAATTTTGTTTTAATAGGTTTCATTTTTCAAAAGACTAAAAATTATTTAATTATTAAAACTCTACTTCACCCCGATATTGTTCTTAATTTGAGCGATTCGGAAAATAAATTTTTAGGTTCAGGTAGAACTTTAGTTAATGGTTTTGTTGAAATTAATGATGCTAAAAATTATAAAATTAGAAAAGACATGCTTGTTTTTACTTATGGTGGTGATTCTATCTTTAAACCAAATTTTTTAGTTGGCACAATTTCTGATCTTGAACAAGTTAATGTGAATTCTTTTAGAATAATTGTTAAATTGTCTGGTTTATTTGAAGATAATAAGTTTTTTGTTTACAAATGATAATTTTTTTAGGGGGTATTATCCTTAATTTATTCTTTTCTATTTTTTTTCCTTATATTTTTATTAATTCGCTTTTCCTCTGGTTTTATTTATTCCAAAAAGAAAAGAAACTTTTTCTTTTTTTACTTTTAACTTCTTTTTTAAATGACTTTTTTTATTTGAAACCCTTTGGATTCTTTCTCTTTGTTTCTTCTTTGTCATTTCTCTTGGTTTCGCTTTTTTTTAAGTTTTTTAATTATGAAAATTTGTTGCCTCTTTTAACGTCATTTCTTATTTTTAACTTAATTATTTTTTTGTTTTTAAGATTACCTGGTTTTTTAGGAGTTAAATACTTTATCTTTAATTTTCTTCTTCTTTCCATCCTTTTCCTTTTTTTAAGGATGGTTATTAAAATTAGATTGTAATGGATGATGAAATCTTTTTTCTTTCGGGAAGAAGACTAGAAAGAAATATTTCTTTTATTTTTTTAAGAATTTTCTTAATTTTAATTTTTAATCTTAGCTTAACATTCTTTATTTTTCTTTATTTTCAAACAAAATTTAAAAGGGAAGCTATTTTAGCTATTGAAAACACCAAATACTTAACCTTTTTTTATTTTCCTCCTCGAGGAAATATTTATGATCGAAAAGGTAGGTTGTTAGCTACTTCAGAAAAAACTTATGATTTATATGTTAATTTAGCTTTGGCTACTAATGAAGAAAAAGAAATCGTTCAGAAAATTATAAAGGAAAAAAATCCACTTGCATTTTATTGGGGTAATGAATTAATTCTCCGATTTTTAGATTTAAAAGATGTTAATCAAATTTTAGCTTTTAAAGAAAAATATCAAAATATTTTTATTATTCCATCTTATCGAAGAATTTATTTAGGTGGTGAAGAATTAGGTAACCTTTTGGGTTATCTTGGTTTATCACCAGAATCTGAAATTCAAGGAGAATTCAAAGGACTAGTTGGATTAGAGTTGTATTATGATGAGTATTTAAAAGGAAAAATCGGCAAAATTGTTTATTTAAAAACAAAAGAAGGTTTAAGAAAAGTTTATGAAGAAGAACCCCAAAGAGGTAATGATCTTTATTTAACAATTGACTATGAATACCAAAAAGAAGCTTATTTCAAAATCAAAGATTATTTTGAGAAAAGAAATTACCAAAAAGGTAGTTTTTTGGCTTTAGACCCTAATAGCGGAGAAGTTTTAGCTTTTATTTCTTATCCCTCTTTTGATCCGAATATTTTTTTAAAAGATAAATCTAAAGTTCAAGAAGTTTTAAATAATAAGAATAACCCTATCTTTAATAGAATTACTAATGGTCTTTATCCTCCTGGTTCAACCATAAAATTAATTGTTGCTGGAGCGGCTCTTGAAGAAAAAATTGTAAATCCACAAACACTTATTTATTCTCCTGGAGAAATAAAAATCCCCCATCCTTATCTTCCCGGTGTTTATTCAATTTTTAAAGATAATAAAGTTCATGGATGGACAGATATTTATAAAGCAATTTCTAATTCGGTCAATGTTTATTTTTATGTTGTTGGCGGTGGTTATCCTTACCCTAACGAATATTTTCCTTTAAAAGAAGGCTTAGGGGTTAAAAGATTAATTAATTATTTCCGAAAGTTTAATCTAGGAGAGAAAACAGGTATTGATTTTCCTGGAGAAAAAAGCGGTTTCTTGCCTAAAGACATAAATAACTGGAAATTAGGTGATACTTATAATTTAAGTATCGGTCAAGGTAATATTTTAGTTACTCCTTTACAAATAAATTTGTGGACTTCCTATTTTGCAAAAGGTGAAATTTATAAACCCTATCTAGTTAAAAAAATTATTTCTTCAGATGGGAAGAAAATTATTGAAGAAAAAAAACCCCAGTTGATTAAAAAAGACTTAATAAGTCAAGAAAACCTTAATATTATAAAAAAAGGAATGAGAATGACAGTTACTCAAGGTACAGCTCAAATTTTAAATGACCCTCAATTAGAAATTGCCGGAAAAAGTGGTTCTCCTCAAGTTTTAGGCAAAGAGAAATTACATGCAATTTTTACTGGTTTTATGCCATACTCTAAACCAGAAATTGTTGCTACTCTTCTCATTGAAGAAGTACCATATGGTTCAATCGCTTCTTTGCCTCTTTATAAAGAGTTGATGCTTTTATGGTACAATTTGAAACGAACTTATGGAGGAAACACTTTTTGAAAAACCAAATTTAACAGACGAAGAAAAATATCTTATTTCACCCTTTTTCACCAATTTAGATAAATCTGTTTATGCTTTTACTTTTTTGCCTCCAGAAGTTGCTGGAGCCCTTTGTTCACGAGCGAGTCGAGCCAAAGAAGATTTAAGGACTGTTTTTTTAAAGGAATTTGTTAAGCCATTTTTAGAATTAGATGATGATTATAAAAAAGCTCTTGATTCCCTTATCAAATTTCTTCATCAATATCCAATAGACGTTCTTTTCGCTAATCCTAAAGCTCGAGATTTTTATATTAAATGGTTAGCTGAATACGGAGATGATTCAATTGCTCAAATGGCCGGAACATGGCTTGTTTATTCAAGTTTAAGTCAAATAGCTATTAAGCATTTTGAAAATCAAAGAATTGGTCTTGCACCAATTGAAAAATCTACCCGTTATGTTGATTTTTCTTCTAAAATAGAAAATCATTATCGATATTTTGTTCCTCCAGAAATTAATAAAATGGGCTTAAAAGAAGAATATGAAAAAGTAATGGATGAAATTTTTGATAGTTATCTTAGAATTTTTAATAAGACTTTTGATTATTTTAAAAAAAATTATCCTGAAGAAAAAGAATTGGTTTTAAAAAGCAAAGCTTTTGATATTTGTCGTTTAATTCTACCCCTATCAACTCTAAGTCAAGTTGCTTTTTATGGAAATGGCCAATCATTTGAATATATGATAAATCGTTCTTTAAATCATCATTTGGAAGAAATTAGGTGGGCAGGGAAAAGAGCTTACGAAGAACTTTTAAAAATTATTCCCTCATTTTTAAGGCGAATTGAAAAAGAAGAATCGTATAATTATCGAAAATACCTTGGCGAAAGAATTTCACGAACTTTGGATATTTTAAAAGAAATAAATTGGCAGAAAGAAGATATTTTTATTGATGGGAGTGTTAAATTAATAGAATATGATGCGGAAGGCGAAAATAAAATAATCGCTGGGCTTCTTTACCCATATCTTAGAGAGCCTTATCAAACTATTTTAGAAAAAATAAAAAAATTAGATTTAAAAACAAAAGAAAAAATATTAGACAAAATTTTGCATGACAGAAGATTTAGATGGTACAAAGTTCCTCGAGCTTTCGAATTTGCTTATTTAAAATTTGAAATTCTTTTAAATATAGGAGCCTGGCGAGATCTTCAAAGACATCGAATGCAAACTCAAATTCATCAAATTTTTACTATTCATAACGGTTTTGATTTACCAGAAGAATTTAAAGAATTTGGCGAAGAAGATTCAGTTCTTGAATTAATAAAAAAAATTGAAGATCTTTATAGGAAAATTGCTAAAAATGATGTTTTAGTTTCCCAATATTCTGTTCTTTTTTGCCATAAGGTAAGATTTATTCAATATCAAAATCTAAGACAATTTTTTTGGGAAACAGAATTAAGAACAACTCCTCAGGGACATCCTGATTATAGAAAAATTGAGCAAGATAAAGCAAAAATAATTCAAAAAATTTATCCTTTGATTTCAAAATATCTTCTTGTCGATTTTAACGAGTACTATTTTGCTCGTCGTGGGGAAAAAGAAAAAGAAGAAAGAAAAAAAGAAGAATTAAAAAAATTTTTAGAAAATGTATAATAAAATAAAAATAAATAGGTCGAATTAAATTAAATAAATTTTTTTTATGAATAACCATATTTACAATCTTTTAAGTCAATTAGTTCAAGATAGACGAAGTATTTATCGAATTCAAAAATATTACTTGAAAGACGTTAAAAATTGCAAAATTTGTTCTAATTTTTGGAAAACACTTTTGAAACAAAAAGAGGAAGAAGCAAGAAAAATTTTAGAAATTCTTAAAAATCATAAAGAATTTAGTTTATAATTAACTAAAGCCGACGTAGCTCAGTGGTAGAGCACCGCTCTGGTAATGCGGGGGTCGCGGGTTCGAATCCCGCCGTCGGCTATCTTCCCGAAAAATTAAGGTCATTAATTAATTTTTGTCCTTGCTGATTTAAAGTCAGTTAAGGAGCAAATCGATGACTTCTCAGAAAATTGCCGAACTCGAGAAAAAATTTCGCACCCTTTTTTCTCTTTGGATTGATCCAGCAAAGGTCGATCAGCTTTCAATAAAATCAAATGTAGATGAAAGAGGTGTTCTTGTTGAAATTACTGGTCCACGAGAAGTTTTAGCAATGATTATAGGGAGAAAAGGTTCGACGATAAATGCTATAAGAAAAATAGGAAAAGTTATTGGAGCATCTCTTGGAGCTGCAGTTTCTATTAAGGTTAATAGTCCAAGATCATAATTAACAAAAAAATAAATTTTCTTTTAAAATTTTTTTAGAATGGTTATTTTTTTAGTGCTTTTGAATTTAATTAATCATTATTTAAGTTTTAATTATTATCAAGATAAAGTTTTAGCTAATCCTTCATATTTTGATCTGGCTGATTTTCAATCGGTAAAAACAGAAGAATTAAGTAAGCCACTTTTTTTAGACAGAAACTTATCAGCTGAAGCTATTTTAGTTAAAGAATTTCGTGGCAAAACATTATATGAAAAAAATGCAAATTTAAAATACCCAATTGCTTCAATAACAAAAATTTTATCTTCATATCTCGCTCTTAAACTCTTTTCTCCTAACGAGATTTTAACCTTCACTTCGACAGCCGTAAATCAACCAGGAGAAGTTGGATCTTTTAAGGTTGGTGAAAAAGTTAGGGTTATTGATCTTATAAAAGCTTCTTTAATTGCTTCAAGTAATGATAGCATTTTTCTTTTAATTGAATCTTATGGTTTTGATAAATTTATTAGTCTTCTAAACGAAAAATTGAATGAATGGGGATTATCAAATACAAAAATTGAAGATTCTACAGGATTAAGTCCTAAAAATATTTCTACTCCCTATGAGATTTATCAGATTATTTTAAAAATATTTTCCGAAAATCCCGAAATATTTTTTCTTACAAGAGAAGAAAAAGTTATTATTAATGGAAAAATTCTTTGGTCAACAAACATTCTTCTTCCAAGATATAATAAAATAATTGTTGGAGGGAAAACCGGATATACTGATGAAGCTGGTGAATGTTTGGCGCTTATTCTTAAGTTTCCATCCTCCCCCTACATCGCTTTAATAATTTTAAATTCTAAAGATAGATTTGGAGATGCCGAAACAATTATCCGCGCCCTAGCTAAATATTACAATTATGATTTATGAATTTAACCTTCTTATTATAAAAATAATAAGTATTTTAATTTTCAGTGGTTTACTCTCTCTTCTTTTGGTTCCTATTTATCTTAAAATTGCTCAAAGATTAAAACTTAGTGATACGTTTGTTTCTAAAGAAAGATTAATTCAAGCACCAATTGCTTCAACTACTCTTCAAGAAAAAGCCGATACACCAACGATGGGCGGAGTAATTATTTGGCTTCCTCCTATTATCTTAGCTTTATTTTTTTATCTTCTTAAAAATTTTTTCGGGGGATATTTTGATTTTCTTAATTTTTTAACTCGAAATGAAACATATTTACCAATTTTTGGTCTTTTTTTGGGTGGGATAATAGGTTTAATTGATGATATTTTAAATAAATTTAAGAAAGGCCATAAATTTGGAGCAAAAGAAAAACTTTTAATTTATTTAGGCATAGCTATTTTTTTTGCTTGGTGGTTTACTGTGAAATTAAATTATAGATTTATTGAAATTGTTGACTTTCGCTTCTTTATCCCTTTTCCTATTTTTTTTATCATTTTTGTCTTTGTTTTTCTTGCTACTTCTCTTTCTTTTAATGAAATTGACGGACTAGATGGACTTTTTGCTGGAGTGGCTATTTCAATTTTAATTTTTCTTCTTTTTGTAAGTCTTGTCGAGGCAAAATATAATCTTGCTTCTTTTATTTCTGCTCTTTTAGGTTCTTTAACTGTTTATCTTTGGTTTAACTCTTACCCTGCTTTATTTTTTGACGGGAATAATGGTTCTTTTTCAGTGGGCACAAGTATTGCTTTAATGTCATTTTTAACTAGTACCTACCTTCTTTTACCATTAATTGGTTTAAGTTTAGTTATTGAATCCGGTTCAGTTATTTTGCAACAAATATCTAAGAGATTATTTAAGCGAAAAATATTTTTATCAACCCCAATTCATCACCATTTCAAAGCCAAAGGAATGAAAGAACCCAAAATTGTTATTAGATTTTGGATTATTAATTTCTTGGGAGTTCTTCTTGGTCTAATCTTTTATTTCGTAATTAAGGGTTTAAAATAAATGGCTAAATTTGTTATCAAAGGAGGAAAAAAATTAGAAGGAAAAATAAAAATCAAAGGATCAAAAAATGCTGTTCTTCCTTTGCTTTGTGCTTCTCTTATTTTTTCAGGAAGGACAATTCTTCGAAATGTTCCCCAGATAAGCGATGTTGAAACAATGATTGAAATTTTAAAACTGATGGGAGCCGAAATTAAAAGGGACGATTCAACAGTAATAATTAATACAAAAAACATCGACTATGTAGATCTTGTTAACCCTTTAATCAGCAAACTTAGAGCTTCGATTTTATTTTTAGGTCCATATCTTTTTCGGTTTGGAAAAATTAAGATGTCTCTTCCTGGAGGTGATGTCATTGGTGCCCGCCCAATCTCAACCCATCTTCAAGCCTTAAGAGATTTAGGTGCCGAAATTGAAGTTAAAAATGGAATTATTGAAGGTCAATTTAAAAAATTAAAAAACCAAGTTATTGTTTTAAAAGAAGTAAGCGTTACTGCCTCAGAATTGGTTTTAATGGCCTCAGCTTTAATTGAAAGACCAATAGAGATTAGGCTTTTAGCTCTTGAACCACATGTTCAAGCTTTAATTAAGTTTCTTCAAAAACTTGGATATTCGATTAAGGGTTTGGGAACCCATTTTGTAAAAATTAAAAAAACCGAAAAGATAAAAAAAGAAATTAATTTTGATGTTCCCTATGATTATATTGAAGCAGCAACTTTTATTGCTCTTGGCGCCGCAACAAAAAGTAATTTAGAAATCTTAAATGTGCCTCTTCAAGATCTTGATTCTGTAATTTTAACAGCCAAAGAAATGAATATTAATTTAGAAATAAAAAAAAGATCATTAATAATTAAACCCTCAAGATTAAAGGGGACAAAAATTCAAACAGGTTATCATCCTAAATTTCCAACCGATGCTCAAGCTCCATTCGGCGCTTTAGCAACTCAAGCTGAGGGAGTAACCCTTATTCATGATTGGATGTACGAAAATAGATTTACTTACTTAAATGAACTTAATTATATGGGAGCTAATACAGAACTTTTAGATCCTCACCGAGCAATTATTATTGGTCCGACCCTTCTTCAGGGAAAAGAAGTTAGATCTTTAGATATTAGATCAGGAATAGCTATTTTAATTGCCGGTTTAATTGCCCAAGGAGAAACAATTATTCATGAAGCAGAAAAAATTGATCGTGGTTATGAAAAAATTGAAGAAAGATTAAAAAATATTGGCGCAGAAATTATTAGAGTAAACGACTAGATTTTTCTCGAGGGAAAACGTCTATTTGATTGAAATCTTTTGGTTCAACTTTGTTTAGATAAAGAATATATCCACTTATAGCAATATTTAAGCCGTTATCGGTTGAAAGTTCTTTTTGCGGAAAATAAATTTTTATATTTTTTAAAAATTTTCTCGTCATTCTCCTTAATGATAGGTTAGCACTTACCCCGCCAGTTATAACAATACTTTTAGGTTGATAGATCTTAATAGCTTTTCTTATTTTGAAAAGAATAATTTCAAAAATAGTTTTTTGAAGTGATAATGAAAGAGCACTAATTTCTTCTTCATCAAGATCCCCCTTTGCTTTTTTAATGTCATTTACAAGTTCGAGAAAAGCTGTTTTTAGACCAGAAAAACTAAAATTTAAACCCTTTTCTAAAAGCGGTTTAGGTAGAGAATAGGACTTTTTAGCTAATTTTGCTTTTTTTTCAATTATTGGTCCTCCAGGATAACCTAAACCTAATATTCTTGCTCCTTTATCAAGACTTTCACCAGCAGCGTCATCAATTGTTTCTCCTAATTTTTTAAATTTTAACCAATTCTCAAAAAAGTACATATTTGTATGACCACCAGAAACAACTAGAACAAGCGAAGGGAATTCAATATTTCTTATCTTTTGCCACTTATTTAATTTGTTTTTTATTACTATTGAGTAAAAATGTGCTTGAAGATGATTTATAGGATATATTTTTTTGTTTAATTTTTTTGCTAAATTCAAAACAAACTCTTTTCCTTGAACAAGTGCTGGTAAAAGTCCAGGACCAACAGAAAAAGCTAAAAAATCAATTTTTCTTAAATCAAAAAATTTTTCTATTTTTTTAAGAAGAATAGGTAAATTTTTTTTATGCTCTCTAGCAGCTAAAATAGGAACAACACCGCCAAAAGGAGAATGAGTCTTTACTTGGCTTCTTAATTCATTAGCTAAAATTCTTACTTTTTTTTCTTTCCCTTCAATTAAACTTATTCCGCTTTCATCGCACGTTGTTTCTATTCCTAAAATATAAACCATATATTTAATTGTATCTCATGTTGTGATATAATTTTAATAATAATTAATGCGTTCACGAATTTTTTTAGATATTTTTGAGATTTTGATTATTTTGATTTTTTTACTTCCAATTAGGCTTTTTGTTTTCGAGCCGTTTTTTGTTAAAGGAAGTAGCATGGAACCAAATTATTACTCTTTTGATTATTTACTTGTTGATAAATTAACTTACCGATTTATTAGTCCTCAAAGAGGCGATGTTATTGTTTTCCATCCTCCATTTGATAACAAAATTTATTATATAAAAAGGATAATTGGTCTTCCTGGAGAGAAAGTTATAATTAAAGATTCAAAAATTTTTATTTATAACAGTGAGCATCCTGAAGGCTTTGAGTTAAAAGAGGATTATTTGAAAAATCATTATACAAACGGAAATAAAGAAATTATTTTAGGTCAAGATGAATATTTCGTCTTAGGAGATAATCGTGAAGTAAGTTCTGATTCAAGATCATGGGGACCTGTTAAAAGAGAAAGAATTATCGGAAAGGCTATTTTCCATTTTTCGTTTTATAAATTTTTTTCTAAATTAAAACAATTTATTTTCTAAAATGAAACTAGATTTTAAAAGACCTAAGGGAATGCATGATTATTATGGTGAAGATAGTAATGTTCTTTTAGCTTTATATGATCTTTTTTTCCGTTTTTCTGTAAAGCATAATTTTCAATATATTGAAACTCCGATTATTGAAGATGAGAAAGTTTTTACTAAAAGTTTAGGCCAAATGAGTGATGTTGTTGAAAAAGAGATGTTTTATCTTAAAGATTCTTCTAAAACCGAAAAATATGTTTTGAGACCAGAAAACACCGCTGGTGTTATTAGAGCTTATTTTGAGAATGGATTAAGTTCAGAGCCTCAACCACTTTTTTATTTTTATTTAGGAAAGATGTTTCGAAAAGAAAATCCTCAAAAGGGAAGACTTCGAGAATTTACTCAATGGGGTTTAGAAATTATTAATTCAGAAAATTCGTTCGCTGATTTTTACATTATCTATTTGAATTATAAACTTTTAGTAAAAGAACTTAAGCTAGAAGGAGTGAAAATTCTCTTAAATAGCTTAGGTTGTGAAAAATGTAGACCAAAATACAAAAAGAAGCTTATTTCTTATTATCGACGTTATAAAAATAAAATCTGTTATGATTGTCAAAGAAGACTAAAAGAAAATCCGCTTCGCCTTTTAGACTGTAAAAATGCTATTTGCCAACCTTATAAAAAAAACGCTCCTCTTTTGATTGATTATTTATGTAAAAACTGCGAGATCCATTTTCAAAATTTACTACAATTACTTGATAAAAGCGAGGTTGTTTATCAGCTTGATAAAACTTTAGTTAGGGGTTTTGATTATTATGAAAGAACAGTTTTTGAAATTGTAATTGAAGGAGAAAACTTTGCGATTGGTGGAGGAGGAAGATACGATTTAGGAAAAATTTGGGTGAATCAAAATTTACCTTCAGTTGGTTCAGCTTTAGGCGTTGAAAGACTAAAGTTGGTTTTAGAAGAAAAAGGTAAAAAAATTTTATATGCTTCAAAACCGGAAATTTTCGTAGCTTATGTTGGTGAAGAATTAAAACATAAGGCCTTTGAAATTTTAGAAAATATAAGAGATAATTTTGATGTTATTTTTAACTTTTTTAAACAACAACTTTCAGCTCAACTTGAATATGCTAATAAAATTGGAGTAAAATATGTAATAATTGTTGCTTTTGAAGAACTTAGTAAAAACTCGGTTATTTTAAAAGATATGGTTAACGGGACACAAGAAATAATTCCTATTAATCGACTTATCGATGAACTTAAAAAGAGATTAAAATCATAAAAATGGAAGATTGTATTTTTTGCAAAATTGCTCATAAAGAAGTTGAAAGTTATATTATTGAAGAATCAGATAATTTCTTAGTTTTTCTTGATATTCATCCCCATTCACCTGGTCACTCACTCTTAATTCCAAAGACTCATTATGAAAAATTTGAAGAAGTTCCTGAAAATTTGGGTGAAGAATTCTTGAAGATTGCTCGACGAAGTGTTTTATTAATTAGTAAAGCTTTAAATACTAAGGATTTTAATTTAGGAATTAATGATGGACCTTTTGCTGGTCAAGCAGTAAAACATGCTCATTTTCATATTATTCCACGATTTCCTAACGATAAAGGAGGATCAATGCATTCAATCGTTTATAATCCACCTAAAGAGGATCTGTCGACAATTTATAAAAGAATAATAAAAGTTAAAAATGAGAGTCAAAGTTAAAAGAAAGCCAGGAGAATCCTTGCCTCAACTTCTTAAGAGGTTTTTAAATAGATACGCTAAAAGTGGAATAGCTTTAGAAGTTAAATCAAAAATGTACCGCTTAAAAAATGAAAACGAAAGATTGAAACAAGAAAGAAGACTTTATCGCCTTAAACTTCAGTCTTTTATTAAAAAGAAAATAAAAGAAGGTTGGCCATTTTCTAAAGCTTATGATCTTGCTAAAAGATATGTCAATTATATTAAATATGAAGGTGGACGGGAAGAATGAGCGAAAAATTTGTAAGTCTCGATCTTGGAAGTAAAAATTTAAAAATTTGTTTATCAGAAATTGACCAAAATGGAGAAATTAATCTTCTTACTACTCTAGAAAAAGAAATCTCATCATTTAAGAATGGAGAAATAATTGAAGAAGATCTTTTTATTTCTGAAGTTATTAGTTTTACCGAAGAATTTTTAAATCAATTTAGATCAAAAAATTTAAAAATCCTTTTGTCTTTTTCTTCATCAACTTTTAATTTTCAAAAAATTAAAACAAAGACTATTATTGATGATAAATTTGTAAGCGATGAAGACATAAAAAAATGTAAATCGTTAGCTCGCGCTTCCTTAATTTCCTCTTCTTTTGAAATATTTTACGAGGAAGCAAATAAATTTTTTTTAGATAATTATCCAACACCAGTAAGGAACCCTCTTGGTTTAGAAGCAAGACAATTGGAGGTTGAGCTTAACGTTATTCAAATTTTCAAACCTTATTTTTTAAAACTTCAAGAAATTTTTCGTCATTCGCGTTTTCCTTTAAGAGGTTTTTATCCTAATCCACTAGGTGCTGCTAGTATAGTTTTAGATCAAAAAACAAAAGAAGAAGGTTCGCTTCTTATTGATTTAGGATATAAAACAACAAGTTGTGTTTCTTTTTATGAAAATTCAATAAGTGATTTTTTGGTTTTTAATTTTGGTTTAGAAGATATTCTAAGTCCAATCCTTAATGATCTTTCTATAAATTATAACGAATTTGAAAAAATTATTGATGAAATGCAAGATTCAGGATCTAAAAGGC
>Ga0105162_1001003_pt1 | contig 17019 bp, 12 predicted proteins | sample JNZ201metaG_FD_81532 | JGI IMG/M metagenome (GOLD analysis project Ga0105162, IMG submission 81532) | Hot spring microbial communities from Jinze hot spring, China to study Microbial Dark Matter (Phase II) - JNZ 20120812A | ecosystem: Environmental > Aquatic > Thermal springs > Hot (42-90C) >...
ACTCACCCCCGCTCTAACGAGCACCCCCTCTCTATGTGATAGAGAGGGGGAAAGGGGGTGAGTAAAAAATTAACTCACCAACTTTCTATTCTGTAGAGATGGGGAAGGGGGTGAGTAAGAAAACTCACCCCCGTCCTTACGGACACCCCCTCTCTACTTTGTAGAGAGGGGGAGGGGGGTGAGTAAGGACGAGAGCTAACTTATTGAAGAGATTTTTCCTCTACCACAGCCATACCGAAGCCGAGATGGTTTTTGTGTCCAAACCCCCATTCATATCCAATTTCAATCAGGCGTGGATCGGTCTTTATCACAAATGGAGCAAGAAAACATTTTATATTTGTTCTGCCAAATTTAATCAACTTTGAGAATTTCCCACCCCTTGAATTTATATAATCGCTGTCAAATTTCATCTCAAACTCAATATCTTTCAATTCTTCACCTTTCAAAAATTTATACTTGTTTAACAAATCCTCTTTTATCCTGTCAAAATAACCACTCTCATCTGGCGTCATAAAAATTCTTTTTTCGTTTGGGCTTTTTACAACTGCTATCGGAGAAAGAAGCCGTAATTTCATCTCACTTGTAAATTTCGGTGGTTCAACTTTGACAATTGACCTGACGATAAAGTTTACATCGCCGAGTTTAAAAATTCCATCTCTTAAAAATGCAAGTGCTATCCCTTCAATAAATGAATTGAAAGGCGATGATATGAAAAAGTTAAAGTCCTCGGGATTTGTCAATTTTATCTGTTCGTTTTCAATTGTAAAGTTTTTGAACCTGAGAAATGAGAATGTGTAAACACGAAATTTGTCTTTGAAAATCCCAAAGCGTTTTAAATTTTTATCGTCTTTGAAGACATCGCTATGTTTTTTTATCTTGTTCTTTATCTCCGTAAAAACAAGATGGTTGTAATTTACCGGTATGGATACAGGAATGGATTGGGTTGATAAGGTAATTTTTAATCGCATAAAAAAGCCCCCGCTTTAAGTTTGACAAGTTAGCCAGCACCTCCCCAGTATTTTCCCCGAGTTTAGGCATGTATGATTAAAAACTTTTTTGTTTTCTTTTTAACAAAAATTTTTTGTTTCAGTTTAAGCCAGTCAAAAAAGGGTGGGCAAGAAACCCACCCATTTTAAATATAAAATAGAGTCAAAAAATTTCAAAAATTTTATTTTGATCACACTTTAAAAACTTGGCGAAAGGAAGACAGCATTTAAAAACAAACGGTTTAAACTATGCCAGTAAAGTCGGAAATTTGGATCATCTGCAAACATTACAACCCTTCCGCGTCCGTTCGGTTCATCTATGAGATAGGCATTCCCGGGAAATTTTTTCTCCATATCTTCCCAGACGAAACCGCTTATGCGGACATCTTTATCTGCGAAGACCCCGGGATTTGCACCATCTTTTGATTTCAGGAAAATTAAGTTTGAATATATGTGAACGGCGATCTCATCATCGTATCCAAGTGAGAGAAAGTGCAGTGTATCAAGTTTTACGCGCATGATTGCTCCGGGTGTGAATTCAATTCTTTCGGCTGGCTTTTTCTCTTTTGCTTTAACGGTATCCTTTTTAACCTGTGGTTTTTCTTCTTCGTATTCATCTTCGTCATCGGGCGTGCTTTCACCAAGCAATTTCGCTGTTGTAAGTTCAACTCCTTTGAGCGTTGGGAATACGGAAGCATTTTTTAATGTAATGAGAACACCACCATTTGAAATCCACTCTTTTAATTTTTTAACACCGGCATCACCGAGCAAATTTTTCAGCTGATTTGCGTTCGCATCTGGAATCATTAAAACATTGTATCTGTAAAGTTCAACACTTGAAAAGTAATCCCATCTTATCGGTGTGAAATCGTATTGATAAACCTGTTCAAGAAGAAACCAAATCGCACCATATGAGTTCTGATTTACGGGTTCTTCAGTAAGGATTGCAATTTTTGGTTTTTTAAGTTCAATTACCCAGTTTGAGCCAAGGTCAATTCCACGCTCCGTGTAAGCTGTGTTAATTGAATATAAGTCAACTTTAAATTCCTTTGCAAGTTCCTTGATTTTTTGATGAAAATTTTGAATATGTTTGTTTCTTTCAACGCGAACTATCACAGTTCCGCGCGGGAAATAGTTCCCATCTTCGGCATAGAAGTATCTTGTTGCGATTGCAACTTTAAAATCAAGCGAAAGAAGTTTTGTAAGTAATTTCGCAGATGCGTCGGTATTATACTTGAAAACGTAGGCGTATTGTGGTGTTTCGTTTGAAATGTAAAAATCAAATTCGGGTTTTCGTTCAACTTTCTCTGTTTTAACCTTTGCTTCGTCTTCGGTAAGATAGCATTCAACTCCCCAGGTGATTGGCAAAGCCCAGGCGGTCACATCATAAAATCCAAGAGGAAGGCGACGCGCATTTTTTCCAAGCTTTTTATTGTATTCATACGCAAATTTTGCTTCTTTCAAAAATTCTTCTTCCATTTGTGGGTCTGGCTCAAAAAGTGCTTTGACAAGTCGTTTCTGCGGTTGATTCATTGGAATTATGAAAACACCTTTTGGAAAGTTTCGCTTCGTTCCAGTTTTTTCAAAATAACTTCTTGCATTTACACTTGTAAATGATTCTTTCGCTTCATAAATTTCAATTCCGTGTCTGAGGCAAAGTTCAATAAATCTTGATGTCTTTTCTTTATCTTTGTCTGGAACTATCACAAATTGTTTATACTGCTCTCTCTTTGCTTCTTCAAGTGCAGTTTGTCTGAATTTGTAAAAGTCAAAGAGAATTTCTTTTCTGTTATTTACAGCTGCTTCAAGTGTTTTCATTGATGCTATGAAGTGATGATGAATTCCATCTTTGAATGTTATTATCGTTCCATCTTCTCTTTCAAGTTGGAAGCCTTTTCTTCCACCTGCATCTGTCTCAAAAGTCATTCCAATTGCCCCATTCAAAGCTGGGTAAGAATCCCAATATCCGGGATAATGCAAGTCAAAAACTTCTCCTGTGTAATAGCTCCATCCGTATTCATCAAATCCGCGTGCGATATTCAAACCTATAACCTTTGCCCATTTTTTTGTTGTCGGTGGCAAGTTTTGATTAACCGGCGGAGCATAAGGGACGAAAAACATGTTTTTCGTCTCACCGTGGTGATCTGCGAAAATTTGCGGATTCCAGTAGTGAAGTTGTTCAACGACTTTTTGAGTTTCAATTTGTGAGCAAGCGAAGGCATCGCGATTTAAGTCAATCAAATAATGATTGTAATTTGTTTTCATTCGCCAATCACCGCGATGTTCCGATGCGTAAGGGTCGGGGTTTCCGTATTTGCCGACAAAAGTTGCTTTAAACCAAGAGACAGCTTTTTGATGACTATCTGGATTGTGTGGAAGGTTTATTATGACGACAGCGTCATTTAAAATTTTTTTCGTCGTTTCATCTTCACCTGCGCAAAGTTGATATGCAACCTGAATTCCCGCTTCAAATGCAGCTGTTTCATCTCCATCGTTTGAATAATTAAGCCAGACAATTATCGGGGTTGTTTCTGCAATTTTCCTTGCCTCCGATTCGGATGTCTGTCTTGGGTCTGTTAATTTCTTGATTCTTTCTCTTATCTCCTCAATCTTTGCAAGGTTTTCGGGCGAACTTATTATCAAAAGATACATCCCACGCCTTTCGTAAGATTCACCATATCTTATGACTTTTATCCTGTTTGATGATTTTGATAATGCATCAATGTATTTTTCCATTTCGTAATGCTCTGTTATGAAATCGCCGATCTCATAGCCGAGGATTTGTTTTGGTGTCGGCACCGCAGGGTTGTAGATTCCATTTTTCCAGAATTTGAAATCATCCGAGAGAGAAAAGTTTAAAATTATCAGAAGTGGAAGGGCGAAGTTGAAAAGTTTTTTCATAAGTGGTTTCATTTTTTATTTTTTAAGACGATGCATTTTGAAAAGAAGTTCAAACGAAAAATAAAAAACCCGGCGTCAGCTTTGATGCTGAGCCGGGGATGAGTTGAGATTTTAAATTTTTATTTATAAAACCACGCCAAGCGAAATTCTATGCGCCTGTTTCAATCTGTAAAGATCTGAATATGAATAATCAAACTTCAAAGCAATGTTTGAGCCGGGTATGTTTAACTTTAATCCAGCGCCAGCGTTTAAAGTAAATTTACCGTGCGTTTCATCAACTGCATATCTTTTCATTCCGCCAACTCTTACGAAGAACATTTCTTTAAAAGCAAATTCTCCACCAACAAGACCAAGCGCCCTGTAATCGCGTTCATCCCTGTAATCGGCATTTAAAGTGAATCTGAATGTTTCGCTTTCAATGAGATTAAATGTTGCTCCCATTTGGAATGTCAATGGCAATGACCAGTCCTCGGTTTTAAGGTTTGCGGTGACATCCGTTGGGTTTGAACCGGCGGTTGGATACGGATCAACTTTTATAATTAAATCTCTCCCTTCAAGACGCATCTTCGTCCCGAAGTTTGTAAATGACATACCGATTTTTAAACCGCGAAATCCAGTGTCATAAAGCGTTCCTATGTCAAGTGCAAAAGCGCTTGCTGTTGAATGCGAAATTGTTTCAGTTACATACTTTACACTTAACCCGATTGAAAATTTATCTGTCAATCTTCTTGCGTATGCAACCGCAAAGCAAGCGTCATAAGCCGAAAATGTTTGACCACTGCTTCCCTCTGTATCAAGCCATGTTGTTATCGGCATATCACCCATAGAAAGATAAGTTATTCCAACTCCAATTGAACCCCAACTCCCAAGTGGAACTCCAACGCCAAGGAATGAAACATTTAAATCAGCAATCCAATCAGTGTTTGCAAACATCACTTCTGTTCTTTTCATCTGTGAAAGTCCAGCAGGATTCCAGTAAACGGCTGATGGATCATTTGCGTTTGCCACGACTGCGCTTGCAAGTGAAGCACCACGCGGGTCAACCGGAATTTTCAAAAATACTCCTGCCGATGTTCCGACATTATCAAATTGAGCGAATGCAAAATTTGAAATTAACGCTATCAACAAGGCGGTAAGTGTTATTTTAAACTTCATTTTTCCCTCCGTAAGTTTTTTATTTTTTAACACTTTAAAAGACCCGGGCAAGAAAGCCCGGGGATTAAGTTTATTTTATCAAAGCAAACTTTCCAGTGACTTCTCCAATTTTACGACCCGTTTCATCATAACCTTCAATGTGATAAATGTAAACTCCAAATGCAACCTCCTGTTCATTATATGTTTGCAGATTCCATCTTGCAATTGGACCACCTTCGTGATGGATAACTCTGACGAGGTCACCTGCGACATTGTAGATTCTAATTATCGCTTTCGGTGGTAAATGATGGAATTGAACTTCTTTTTGCACACCATACTTACCCGTCTCGTAAGGTGAGCTTACAACATAGGGGTTTGGGACAACGCGTATCTTTTCAAGATCAGAAGCAGTCATCGTTGTCGTCGTTTGTTTGACAGTGTTAAATTCATAAGCATCATTTTTCGTAAGAATTTTATTCGTCACGAGTTTAATTTTATCACCTGCTGGAACAGAAACAGCTTCTGAATAAATTCTCACTCTGTATGGAATATCTGCAAGTGAAGTTGCGTTAAATTCACCCGGATTTGACTCTGGATATGGCTTGTTGATTATGAAGATTCTGTCGTAATCATCCCAGTTGAAACCAGCAGCACCACGGTCTCTAATTGCAGCGTTAACTTTTGTATTCGTCGTTATATTCCAAATTTCAAATGGTGCTGTCATCGTTGTTCCAAGCGGGTTTAATGCCGAACCAACCTTTGGATATGTAACAGGATTGCTTACAATTCTTATTTCATAATCAGATGATAATGCTTCTCTTGAGAGTGAATCAATTGTTGCGCCGGCGTTTGCACCTTCAAAAGTTAAATCAATCGTCAATGCGTCGTAAATATGTGCACTATCACCGTCAACAACTTCATCCCAGTTTATATCTGGTGGTAAATCTTGAACAGGCAAATACAAACCATCAAATATAATTGCGTTGTCAAGCGCTGGATCGTAGAAATTCGGATAATCTCTTATCGTGTCTTTGTTTATCGCAACTACATAATTTCCATCTTGGTCTTTCAAATCCATAAGCAAGCTAAATGGTGTGTTGCCTTGTTTAAATGTTAATCTGTATTTTTTCCCAGTTGTCTTAGCTGGGTCAAGAACAGTGATAGGAATTTTTACAGTGCTGTTTCCACTTATGTGAGTTGCTTCTTTATCAGCACTTCCCACCGTCACCCCAGAAGCAGGTTTCCCAGGTATTACAGCAACGGTGTTTGTTCCTTCCTTTGGATAACTTCTTATAGCATTTTCAAGTGGCGGAATAGGACCATCATCGTGATCATAAGCAACAACAGCATACCAATATTCGTATCCATTGTTGACATTTCTATCAATGAAGTAATGTCTTATTCCTGCATCGCTTCCAAGGTTAAAATGTCTTCTTGTTTCGGATTCTCCTTGAATTCCATTTTTCAAATCATAAATTGCAAGCGGGATCCAGCCTTGGAATTGACCAAAAGCATCAATTATAGCTTCTCCCCAAGTTTGACCTTTATCAGTGCTTTTGTAAATTTTGTAACCTTCAAATGCATTGTTTCCTGTTAATCTATCGTTTATGTGGTCAATCGTTCCATCTGGCTTGTAATAAATTCCTTTTTCTGAGCGATCGTCCCAGTAGAGTATGACCATTTTATCGCCTGCAACTGCCCTGACAGATGGTTCGGGTGGAGCTTCAGCAGCGCGATAACTGTTGTTGTAAAGCAATTGACAAAGCATTGCTTTTTTGAAGAGATCTCGCTTATTGCGTGCGTGAATTGATGCAAATGTAAATGCAAGTTGTTGACCCGGGGCAAGCATAAATGGTCCAGAGCCAACAACATAAGTTATATCCGGTCCATATGAATTCGGGGTCTGTGTCCAGTCGTTTGGATGTGGATTGACATTGTGTGGCGGTAAAATGCCCGCTGCAAGCTGGTCATATTCTGCTGTTTCTGTTTGCGGAGCTTCGCTGTATGGAAAAACTTGAAATGTTGTTATCCCCATAGGTTCTCCAGTTGCAGGATTTATCGGCGTCTCAAGAAACTTCAATCCAACCCAGCCAACATTTGAAGCTATCAAACCTTCAACTTTATCGTCCCCATCCCAAAGATATGTGAAGTTCCACAGCAGTGAATCCTCACTTGGTGAGTATCCTTCAACATCCGTTCCCGGCGGAATAAACGCAGCAAAATCATCCGTCCATTCATAAGCACCTTGTTCAGGGCAATCTGGGTCATCGTGAACCCCAATGTAAACATCATAAAGTGTATCTGTTCCGATGTTTGTCACGATAAATCTGAAAATTATGAAGTCCTGATTCAAAAAATCATCCCATTGCAAGCCCCAGATGTCAAGTCGGACATCCATTGGTTTTGGTTTATTCCCAGCGTCAGGGTCATTATCTGTAACAACGAAATATGCTTCTCTTTTTGCAACAACTTCGCCATTTAAAACACCAGGAAAACCTGTCGGTCCAACGGGTGGTTGATTATATGTTATCTTGCGCGCGTGTGCAGGTAGATCATTTAAAGATGGCCATCTCTGTGGCCAAGATTGTGGTTTATCGCTAAATGCAATTCCAATGTTATTCTTTTCATCAACATAACCAGCATCAAAACCCGGAAGAGGTTGATACTCTTCTTCACTAAATCTTGCTGCTCCTCTCGTTCCACTTGCGAAAAATTTTGTGTAAGTTCCATCTGGATTTTTCTTCTTTGCCCCAACAAGTGGAGCCATCGTCCATCTGTAAGTTATACCACTTCTTGCCGGAAACTCCCAGCACAAACCCCATCTATCGTATCCTAATGTTGCAGCATTTGAAATTCTTGCCCAGACATTTCCAACATCAAGAACAGACCTTTTTCTATCCCCAGGACCAAGTTCTTTAGTTAATGGTTTTAAACCTCTTTGAGGAGCTAAAACCGTATTGTAATACTTTTCTTTTGTCATCCAATTCGGGTCTTCTTTAACTTGAGCAAATAGATTTGCAGAAAGCGCGATTAAGATCAAGAGCGAGAACAAAATTGTAACCTTTTTCATTTTTTTGACTCCTGATTTTTTGTTATTGATAAAAAAATTTACAAAGCCCGCCACGAAAAAAGTGGCGGGTTTGGAAAACTTGGAAATTGAAAATTAGAAATTGAGCTCTAACCCGACTTCAACATGTCTTGGGGCGCTGAACCAATGCGGTCTGTGGCGATTTTCAGGCGAAATCGCCGGATTCGTGCTGTAATCCGGTCTTCCAGAATCGTCAAACACATTCAAGACATTTTTCTTGTTGAAGATATTTGTTATATCAGCCCAGAGCGTAGCATTTACGAAACCAAGTTTAAATGTCTTGTATGCTCTCACATCAACATTTCCCGTCCACGGCTGTCTTCCGCTATTGATCTCACCTGTTAAGTAAGTCCCACGGGCATCTGTTGGCGTGTATGGAAGACCGCTTCCGAAATTGCCGATAAAGTTCAATCCCCAAGTATCATAAACGACATTGAAGATAAATGAAAGTGTATGAGGTTGATCCCAGGCAAGTGTCGTTGTTCTCTTTGGCGGGATATAACCAGTCACAGATGCAGTATATGCCTCCCAGAAGTGAGTTGCCCAATTGTCTGCATTGCCTTCGGCTCTTGAATAAGTGTAATTGACCTGGAAAGCGTAGTGATTGCTTAATCTCTTTCTCAAAGCAAATTCAATTCCTCTTGAATTAGCATAATCAAGATTTACAATCTGCGTGTATGTGTATGGATCTCTGAAATATCTTTTCGTTGAAATGTAATCGTATGTGTCTTTGTAAAATGCGGTTATGCTCATTACAATATCTTCACTCAAAACAATGTCAGCACCAACTTCATATGCGTGCGTTGTCTCGGGCTTTAAATTCGGATTCCCAATTCTTGGCTCATATCCTTGAGCAAGGTTTGGATATGGATAGTTCGGATTATTTTGATTAAATCTTCTGTAAAGGAAGAACATGTCTGGATACTGATAAAATTGTCCATAAGCAAAGTGAATTTTTGCTCTATCTGAGATCGGATGTGAAAATCCAATCCTCGGACTGATGTGCCATTTCGGTTTAACATTCCCAACTTTTGTAATATCCGCATTCGGATCGGTTGCTTTCAAATCAATGACCTTGTAAACATCCGGCGCTTTCGGATTCAAATAATCAAAGCGAATTCCGACATTTATGATAAGATCGGAGATTTCAATTTTATCTTGGATGTAAGCTGCTGCTTGAACTGGTCTGAATTTATAGTATGCGGTTTCGTAATGCCTTGTCTCTTCTGGTTGGAGCGTGTCAAGGTGATCCCAGTAGTTATTAACTCCATTTATCCACCAATCGCTAAGGTCGTATTGCTTATATTCAAACCCAAATTTGATAAAGTTATATCTGTCAACCTGGCTTGCGAAACTTGCTGAGAATGTGTTTGTGAGGACGAAGTAATGCTGAACATAATCATCCATTGAATATGCTAAAACATCAACTTGATTGATCCCAGCGTTTCTTAATCTTTCCACAAGTTCAGGTGTGAGCCGTGTTCCTTTCTTTATCGTGTCTCCGTTTATTACATAATTTCTATAAAGTGGCAAGCCAAGTTTTAAAGCATCTTTAAGCCAGAGCGTTGCTCTATACGGACCACCGAATTCATAGTTTGAGGTTGAATCAAATAAATTGTTCCCGCTAACTGATGAGAATATCCTTGAGAAATCACCTTTCAACTCTTCTTCATACACATAAAACTTATATCTTGTGTTAAATTGTGAGAACTTTATCTCGTAAAATGTATTTCCGCTCAAAGCATGTGTTAAGTGAGCAGTGTAAAGTGTGCTTGTCCTATAATTTGTCCCTTGAAACTCGGGTATGCTTGGATCTTGCATCTTCAAAAGATATTGATACTTGAAGTAGTGGTCATAACCTTTGTTCTTTCTGTCTGTTATAGCATAGCCAAGGCGAAGTTTTAGATTTTCAAAAAATTTAAGCGTAAGCTTAGCATTTCCTCTGACTCTGCTATCAAAGAAACCAAGATTTTCATAATTATGCTGGACTATTCTTCCGCCCGGAGTTTTGTATGTTGGACCAGCGAAACGATTTAAATATGTCCTTGTAAATGATCTGTCACCGCTTACAAAGAAAGTTGCAAAATCTTTACCTGGGATTATAGGACCGCTAAAAGAAAATTCACCTCTGAAGCTTCCCCAATCGTTATCTTTCCAACCAAGTTTTCCAAATTGATCAGTCCCAAATCTTAAATTGCCAGCGTATTTTGAACCACCATCTTGAGTTACGATATTAACAATAGCAGATTGTGCTTGACCATATTCAGCGTTAAATGTTCCAGACATAATTGAAACAGATGCAATCCCAAGTCGTGATACATCAAGAGCTGAACCTCCATAGAGTAAATCGTCAACCCTTATACCATCAACGACATAGCTTACTTCGCTTGTTCTTCCACCTCTTACATGTATTCCATTATCACCGCCACCAAGTCCACCGTTATTTGCTTGAACAACGCCCGGAGCAAGCGTCATCACTTCTTGATATGAGTTAACAGGAATTGATTGGATCTCTTGTGCGGTCACTGCGGTAACTGTTGATGTGGCGTCTTTTTGAATTAATTTTCTCTCTGCGGTTACGACAACTTCTTCAAGCTGAATTGTTTCGCTTGGAAGTTCAAAGTTTACCTCCGTTGTAAAGTCAGGTAAAACTCTTACGCCTTTAACGGTAACTGCTCTGTAACCGACAAATGATGCTCTAACATCATATGTCCCAACGGGGACATTGACAATGATGTATTCACCTTTCAAATCGGTTGCTGCACCGTAAGCTGTTCCGACAAGAACAACGTTTACCCCCGGAAGTGGCTCTTTCGTTTCTTTGTCAACTACTTTACCACGGATTTTCCCCGTTTCACCTGCAAATATAATCCCAACGATCAAGAAGGAAATTAAAGACAAAAGCAATAACCGTTTGAACATAATTTACCTCCTTTTTAAATTTTTGAATTCTTTTCCCGCTTTTTGCTGAAAGAACACAAAAAGATTTTTTCTACAAAAAATATAATACACATTTTTTAATTTGTCAAGGGGGGTCGTGAAATTTGCCTTATGTTTGACAATTTGGGCTAAAATTTTTATTTTTTAAAGCAGTGTTTGAAAATTGCCGTGGCAAAATTAATCAGGTCCGCAATGCGACTTAAAGATAAAGTTGCAATTATAACAGGTGCATCACGCGGGCTTGGGAAAGCAATAGCTCAATCCTTCGCCCGTGAAGGTGCCTTCATATCAATTTGTTCAAGAACAGATGATATTTTCGCAGTTGCAGATCAAATTAAATCAAATTGCTCAAAATGTTACGCTGGCAAATTAGATGTAAGCGATTATAACGCAGTGAAAGAGTTTGTTGATGAAGTTTATAAAAGATTTGGAAGGATAGATATCCTTGTGAATAATGCTGCAATTCTCGGCGTAAGGGAAAGTATAGCAAATTACCCGATTGATGAGTGGGAAAAAGTTTTAAGCGTAAATTTAAATGGTGTTTTTTACTTTACACGCGAAGTTTTAAAATATATGATTCCACAGGGAAATGGAAGCATAATTATGGTCAGTTCAAGCGTGGGTAGAAAGGGCAAAGCAAAATGGGGAGCTTATGCGGTCTCAAAATTTGGAGTTGAAGCTCTTGTCCAAATCCTTGCAGATGAACTCAAAGATACAAGGATAAGAGTTAACTCTGTCAACCCCGGACCTCTTGCAACAAAAATGAGAAAGCAAGCATACCCGAGCGAAGACCAATCAAAACTTAAAAAACCAGAAGAAATAACCGATGTCTTCGTCTTCCTTGCCTCTGATGAATCAATTGGCATAACAGGATATCAGTTTGACGCTCAGGATTTCAAACTAAGTGAGATAAAAAGATGAGAAAAATTCTCTTCTTAATTCTTGCGCTTTCACTTTACTCTTGCTTTTATTTCAAAACGACATCGCCACAGATTGATGAAAAAGATCTTTACAATCATTTGAAGTATATTGCATCTGATCAACTTGAAGGAAGAAGAGCGGGAACACATGGAGCTGAGCTTGCAAGCGAATATATAGCAAAACAATTCAAAAAAATTGGTTTGAAACCAGCTGGAGATAATGGGACTTATTTTCAGTATTTTGATTTTGTAAGCGATGTCAAGATGGGCGATTCAAATTTTGTTAATTTTGAAACCGACAAAGTAAAGATAAATTTAAACTTTAAAACCGATTTTGTTCCACTATCTTTTAGCGAGTCAGCGAAAGTTAAAGGTGATGTTGTTTTCGCAGGTTATGGAATAACCGCACCAGAGCAAAATTATGATGATTACAGCGGGATAGATGTAAAAGATAAAATTGTCATCGTTTTAAAAGGAACTCCAGATGGATACAAAGCACATTCGCCGTTTGAAAAGTATCTTTCGTTGAGATATAAAGTAAGCAATGCCAAATCAAAAGGTGCGGTTGGAGTTATAATTGTTGACCCTTTCTCTGAAAAATTTGAGAAATTTACAGTTGATTATTCCGGGGGTAAAGCTGGCGTTGTCGCAATTGAAGTCAAAAATAGTTTGATTGATAGTTTGCTTAAAATTTGTGGGTATGATTTTAAACTTTATGACCTGGTGAAAAAAATTTACGACACTCAAAAACCGAATTCATTTCTGGTTAAAAATTTAACTGCTCAAATTCAAGCCGATGTCCGCTTTGTAAAGTCAAAAGTTGCAAATGTAATTGGCTATATTGAAGGTTCAAATCCCGAGCTCAAAGACGAATACATCATCATAGGTGCGCATTATGACCATCTCGGTTGGGGTGGGCAAGGTTCTCTCGTCCCTGATACAGTTGCGATTCACAACGGGGCTGATGATAATGGCTCCGGAACCGTTGGACTTCTTGAGCTTGCAGAGTATTTTTCACACAACAGGAAAAAACTTAACAGAACACTTGTCTTTATCGCCTTCACAGCGGAAGAAGAAGGAACGATTGGCTCTGCTTACTATGTGAAGAATCCTATCTTTCCGCTTGAGAAAACGATTGCAATGATAAATATGGATATGATCGGGCGAATGAAAGAAGATAAATTGACAATTTACGGAGTTGGAACATCGCCAATATGGAATGAACTTGTTGAAAAATTAAATTCGGAATTTAAATTTAATCTGAACCTTATAAAGGATGGCTATGGTCCAAGCGATCATGCACAGTTTTATTCAAAAGGGATTCCGGTGCTTCACTTCTTCACAGGCATTCATTCAGATTATCACAAGCCAAGCGATGATTACGATAAAATAAATTATCAAGGACAAAAGCGAATTCTTGAATACATAAGCAAAATTGTTTTTGAGCTTGATAAGGTGAAAGAGAAACCTCAATTTGTCAAAGTTGAAACACCACAAAGAAGCGCAAGAGGTTTCAGAGTTACGCTCGGAGTTGTCCCGGATTACTCTGAAGATGTTCAAGGGATGAAGGTCGGTGATGTTCGCCCCGGGACGCCAGCAGAAAAAGCTGGAATAAAACCTGGCGATGTAATTGTGAAAATGGGTGATAAAGAAATAAAAAACATCTACGACTATACATACGCACTCGGAGATTACAATCCCGGAGATGAAGTTGAGATTGTCGTTTTGAGAAATGGTGAAAGGATAAGTTTCAAAGTTAAATTTGAAGAAAGAAAATAAAAACGGAGGTAAAAATGAACCCGGAAGCAAAGAAGAAAGCCCTGAGGATGATCACATATGGGCTTTATGTCTTGACCTCAAAATCAGGAAATAGATATTCTGCTGGAACTGTTAACTGGTTAAGTCAAGCGTCATTTGAACCACCACTTGTTATGGTTGGAGTGAAAAAAGATTCAGGTTTATATGGTGTAATTTCAGAAAGTGGTGTTTTCGCTGTGAATATACTTGGTTCGGAGCAAAAAGAAATTGCATCTGCATTTTTCAAGCCGACAAGTGTTGAAGGAGATAAGATAAATGGTTATAAATTTGAAGAAGGTGAAACTGGATCGCCGTTACTTGTTGATCTACCTGCATTTTTTGAGTGTAAAGTTGTTGATAAAGTTGAGCGTGGTGATCATACGATTTTTGTCGGCGAAGTTGTAAACGCAGGCGTAAGAAACGAAACAAAACCTTTGGTTATGTGGGACACGGGATGGTTCTACGGAGGTTAGGCTGAGAAAAATATCGGAGCTGTGCCGGTTCTATCTGATGACGGTAAATTGCTTGGGATTTTCTCAGAGCGTGATCTTTTGAAAAGAGTTGTTGTAAAGGGATTAAATCCAGCGGATGTAAAAGTTGATGATGTGATGACGCAAGAGATTATGATAGCGCTTGAAGATGAATCTTATGAAGAATGTCTTGCAAAGATGAAAAAAGCTGGTGTGAGGCATCTTCCGGTTGTTGACAAAAATAATAATCTTATCGGGATGATTTCACTTCGTGATCTTATGGATATTTCGCTTGATGAGAAGATGGAAAGGATAGAGATGTTACACGCTTACATTTATTACAGACCACCACTTGAAGAAAAATAATCAAAAACAAAAAAGGAGGAAAGATTGCCCATTGTAAAATTTGAGCGAGAGGGTAGAGCAATTGAAGTTCCAAAAGGAGCAAATTTAAGGAAAGTTGCTTTAAAAGCAGGGATAAATGTTTACAAAGGAATAAACCAGTTTTTAAACTGTCAAGGACACGGGCTTTGTGGAACTTGCAGAGTTGAGATAATTCAGGGAGATAAAAATGTTAACTCAAAAACGCCGAAGGAAGAATGGGTTTTAAGGGGGAAGTTTTTAATCGCCCACAAAGTAAAACCAAACCTTCGCCTTTCTTGCCAGGTCAAGGTTGAAGATGATATAGTCGTTTTGACGATGCCTGATTACGAGATTGACCGAGAAGAGACGAAGGAAAGAGTTAAAATTTTTGTCGTTTCCGCTATTTTTGGCTTGCTTTTTTTAGTCGGGCTTGGTTTTATCGTTCTTGATTTTCTGGGGAAATTTTAAAAACTAATTTGGAGATGTCAATTTGAAAATTTTGCTTACGGGTGGAAGTGGTTTTTTAGGATGGAACTTTTGCAAAGTGTTGAGATTTAAACACGAAATCACCGCTCTTTACCTTCAACACGAATTATTTCTTGAAAAATGTCAATTTCAAAAGATTGACATCAGAAACCGTGATGATGTTTTTGAAATCGTTAGAAAAATCCAGCCGGATGTAGTTGTCCATACAGCAGCAATTACAAGCGTTCAACTTTGTGAGCAGGATCGTGAGCTTGCTTATTCCGTAAATGTTGAGGGGACAAAGAATGTCCTTGAAGCAAGCGCTGAAGTCGGAGCAAAATTTATTTATATCTCCACCGATCTTGTTTACAGTGGCGATGGAAGCTTCTTTACAGAGGACACTCCACCAGAGCCCAAAAGTTATTACGCTCAGACAAAACTTGAAGCTGAGGAAATTGTTAAAACTTATGACAACTACATAATCCTTCGCCTTGCTTTGATGTATGGATGGGGAAATGTTTTCACAAATTCATTCTCTGATTGGCTTCACACTGAGTTGAGAGCAAAGAGAAAAGTTAAAGTTTTCGTTGACCAATTTAGAACGCCAATTTACGCAGTTGATGCGGTGATGGCAATAGATGAACTCATTTCCAAAGATGTAAAAAATGAAATTTTCAATCTCGGCGGTTCGGAGAGAATTTCAAGGTATGATTTTGCTCTGAAATTTGCGGATGTCTTTGGATATCCACGTGATTTGATCGTTCCAGTTCCTATGGATTCTGTTAAAACATATCTTGCAAAGGCGAAGGATTGCTCGCTTAACATAAGCAAAATACAATCAATTTTGAGCTTCAAATTAAAAAATGTTGAAGAAGGTTTGAATTTGGCAAAAAGAAGTTAAAAATTTACGGACAAGTTAAAATGTTTAACAGAGCGAAGAAAAATCTCTTCGGAAAAGTTGTTCTCATAACAGGTGCTTCAAGCGGAATAGGAAAGGAAACCGCAAAGGTCTTCGCAAAGTCAGGCTGCAAAGTTGTTCTTTCGGCAAGAAATCTTGAAAACTTGAACAAAGTCGCAGACGAGATCAAAAATTTTAATCAAAATGTCCTTGTTGTTCCGGCAGATGTTTCTGATTTTAAATCATTGGATAATCTGATTGAGCAAACTTTAAAAAGTTTTGGCAAGATTGACATTCTCATAAACAACGCTGGCTATGGAATTTACGGTTGGTTTCATCAGACGCCGTTTGATGAGATTGAGAAAATAATGCGTGTCAATTTTCTTGGCTCTGCTTATTTGATTCACAAAGTTTTACCGTTGATGATTGAACAAAAAGATGGCATCATTGTCAATGTTTCTTCCGTAGTCGGGAAAAGAGGAGTTTCTGGGATGGCGATTTATTCCGCAAGTAAATTTGCTTTAAGCGGTTTAACAGAGGCTTTAAGAGTTGAATATAAAAAACTTGGCATTCACTTTATCGGAGTTCATCCGGGAACGACGGATACAAAATTTTTTGAGAACGCAAAGTATTACGGCACGAACCGAATGCAGGGTAGATTTATGATAATGTCGGCTGAAAAAGTTGCAAAGGAAATTTTAAAAGCGGTTGTAAAAAGAAAAAGAGAAATAGTTCTTACACCTGTTGGGAAATTGACAGTTGCAATAAATAAAATTTTCCCCTCCTTCGTTGAGTATATGATGAGCAAGGTCATAAAAATAACCTGACTCATCTTCATCACAGTGCGAACAAAAAATTTTTCCCCGCAGTTTAATGTCGCTTTTGTTTTTAAAATCCTGATTTTTTAACTTTCCAAGGTTTAAAAACAAAAATCCACAGAATTGATGCAAAAAACATTGACAATTGATGAGGTTATCAATTCACTTTATGAGCTTGCGTATAATCTCTGGTGGACTTACAATCCAAAAGCGCAGGAAATTTTTGAGATGCTTTCACC
>Ga0105162_1001004_pt1 | contig 17016 bp, 17 predicted proteins | sample JNZ201metaG_FD_81532 | JGI IMG/M metagenome (GOLD analysis project Ga0105162, IMG submission 81532) | Hot spring microbial communities from Jinze hot spring, China to study Microbial Dark Matter (Phase II) - JNZ 20120812A | ecosystem: Environmental > Aquatic > Thermal springs > Hot (42-90C) >...
GGTCAAAAGATTTTTGCAAGAAGATTTATAATGTTTAAGATAATCAGAAAAATGAGAAAAAAATGAAAAAACGATAAATTTTGCTCTAAATTTTGGTTATAGTATAAATTTTTAATTAAAAATATTTTTTAGGGGTTTTGGGGTTATGATAAGCAGGACATCGGCTTATGCGATTCAGCTTCTTTGTTATTTCGCGGAGAAAGAGAACAGAGAAAAGAAGCAATATAAAGGTGTTCTTGAACCGGTCTTTGTTTATGATGTTGCAGATAAGGTTGGGATTCCGCGAAACTTCCTTTCAAAAATAGCGGTTGTTCTCGCAAAAAAGGGAATTTTGGGCTCACAAAAAGGACCAAAAGGTGGAGTTTTCTTGAAGGTATCCCCAGATAAAATAACTCTTTATGATATATGCGAGATTTTCGGAGAAAACATTCTCAAATCTGATTGTATTCTTGGAAATCCCCAGTGTGGCGATTCTGTCGCCTGTCCTATGCACAACTTCTGGAAGAAAGAGAGAGAAAGATTTTTAGATTATCTCAGAAATACAACAATAGCCAAGTTAATAAGCAAAAAGCAATGATACGAAGTTTTCACTCTGTTTTTGTGATTTTATATATTTTCCCGCTTTTGTGGTCAAGAACATAAATTTCTCCAGATTCATCTTCCGCAAAAGATGATATCATAAGACCTGATTCAAGAAGAACAGAACTATCAGATATTTTGAGTTTGTAATATTTTTCAGCGTCCAGAATCCTTATTTTCCCGGAGCACCAATCTCCATACAGATATTTTCCATGCAAGGATTTTATTTTTTCTCCTCTATAAACATATCCCCCTATCACAGCGCAATCTTTTTGCTCATAAAGTTTATACACTGTTATGGGAAATACAAAATTTATTTGCCCGCAATTTCGGTCAAATAATTCAAATCCCTCGTAGCATCGCCATCCATAGTTTTTACCTATTTCAATTATGTTTATTTCTTCCCATCTGTTTTGACCTACATCTCCTGCCCAAAGAGTGCCTGTTTTTCTATCAAAGCTGAATCTCCATGTGTTTCTCAATCCAAAAGCGAAAACCTCTGCACATCCGCGAAGAGGTTCTTGGCTCTGATTTGCTCCGCATACCACATCATCATAAAAAGGGTTGTCTTTCGGTATAGCATACGGAAGTTTTGACTCCGGGTCTATTCTCAATATTGAGCCGAGTAGGTCTTTCGGATTTTGCCCTGTGTTCAGAGGATCTCCTGCTCCTCCTCCATCTCCCAGCGATATATATAAAAACCTATCTGGACCGAACTTTATATCTCCTCCCTTGTGATTTGGAAAAGGTGGTTGTCTCACTTTCAATACAGTTGTTTCTTTATCGCCAACCGAAAATTTTCTATCTTTCACTATAAAAAAAGAAACTATACTGTATCCATGCTTTGATGTGTAAGAAATGTAAATGCGCCCGTTTGATTTGAAGTTCGGAGAGAATGCTACTCCCAGCAGACCTTTTTCTCCCCCGAAATCAACTCTATCTCGTATGTCTAAAAAGTTTTTTACCTTCCACTTCCCGTTTTCTTTGAAGACCACTTTTACTCTTCCGATCTGCTCTGCTATGTAAAATATTCCGTTTTCGAGTGGATTTTCTACCATAGCAACCGGTTTTTCAAACTTAAATGGTAAGAACTCCTCTAAACCGATTTTCTCTCTTTCATTTACCTGATAAATGATTCCAAGAATCAAGAGGAATATCATCAAGAGAAATTTATGAATTTTTTGTTTATTCTATTATTTTTGAAAGGAAGGTGAGAGAACCACCGGGGATTATATCTGATTCGTCTATGTGTTTTACTTTGTTTTTTCTGAAAACTATTATATCTTTCACCTGCCACAGAGGTATATAAGGCAGTTCATCTTGAAGAATTTTTTGAGCTTGCTCTAAAAGAGTTTTTCTCTTTCTCTCATTCATTTCTGATGATGCTTTTTCTACTATTGCGTCAAAAATTGGATTTGAGAACATAGCTCTGTTTGCTCCATAAGGGGGGATCATTTTGCTGTGTGCGATATATCTTAAAATTTCAGGGTCTTTCACTCCGACGAAGTTGAGCGAGTACATATCAAAGTTCCCATTTATTACCTCGTAGAAAAAAGTTGAGAACTCACGTGTTTGAATATCTATTTTCATTCCTATTTTTTCAAGTGCGCTTGCTATTGCTTTCACATTTCTTATAGCATATTTTACATTTGATGTCTTCCAGATAAATACTGGGATTTTCTGTTCTGAGAAAAATCCTGCTTCTTCGAGGAGTTTTTTTGCGGTCTGGGGAGAGTAGGGGTATTGATGGTGTTCAAAGTAAAAGACTGAGCTTTTGGGGAGCATAGAGTTTATCGGCTCGGCATAATCTTCAAGGAGATTTTTTATTATCTCTTCTTTTGGTATAGCGTACGCTATTGCTTTTCTTACTCTTTTATCTGCAAGATATTTATTTCGCAAGTTCAATCCTATGTACGATATGTTTATTCCAGACCTTTCTATGACCTGAACGTTTTTTAATTTTTTGATATACTCTATAAGATTAGGTGGGACAGCGTTTACTATTATATCTACATCTCCCTTTTCAAGTTCAAGAACTCTTGTTATATCGTTTTCTATGCCTTTGATAACAACTTTTTTTTTGCCATTTCTTTTTTGGAGGACTGCTTTTTTGCCGGGTTCAAATTCAACGAGTTTGAATTCTCCCGTGCAGTCGGTGAAGTTATCTTCAGGGAATATAGGAGATGTTAGGTCATACATTATTGATGCATAAGGTTCAGATATGAGTTCAATTTCATTTTCGCTCGTTTCTCTGATACTTTTTATGTATCTGAACTTTCCTCTTTCTATGTATTTTTTCAGTGATTTTGCAACAAGCGATGAATTTATTTTCTTGCCAGAGCATGTTTTTTCTCCTTCTCTTATTTTTATCTTCAATATTATTTCTTCACCATCGTTCCCCCGTGTTTTTTGTATATCTATTTTTTCTGCGAGGTCGGGGATTATGTTCAGGTTTTTATCAAATTTAAAAAGTGCTCTGTGAATAAGTTCAACGACTCTGAAAGAATAAGCGGAGTTGGCAAGCGGTGGATACAGATTTGTCGGTCCGTCTTCCATAGCTATAACTATTTTTTCTCTCTCTTCTGATGATTCCTTATTTTTCTCTTTGATACCGCAGGAGTTTTGTGAGATAAAATTTATGAGCCCAAGAAGAAGTAAATCTTGTAAAGAGATAAAGTAAATTTTTTTGAACTTTTCTTTTATTTTTACATACTGATTGATTGATATCATTTTAAAAAAGCATTTTTGTATCGGGAAATAGGTTATCCCTTATAGAATATAGCTAATATTATGCTCACCCACATGGTTATCTGAATACCGAGAATCCAGAAGAACATTTTTCTGGTTTCTTTGATTTCTTCTTTCATTGTTTTTTCAAGGTCTTCAACTTTCTTTTCAAGCTTTTCTACTCTTTGTTCAAGCTTTTCTACCCTTTCCTCTAACCTTGAAACCCGTGAATCGAGTTTAGTGATGTCTTCTTTCAGTTCGGCTCTTACGTTATTTATTTCTTCTTTCAGCTCAACTCTTACATTATTTATCTCTTCCTTTAGCTCATCTCTTACACTGTTTATCTCTTCTTTCAATTCAGCTCTTACATTATTTATCTTTTCTTCCAGCTCAACTCTCACATTATTTATTTCTTCTTTCAACTCGTTTCTCACATTATTTATTTCTTCTTTCAGCTCGGCTCTTACATTATTTATCTCTTCTTTTAGCTCATCTCTTACGTTATTTATCTCTTCTTTCAATTCAGCTTTTGCTAATGAGACCGTATGCTCTACATCTTGTCTTGTAGCGGTCTCGGCTTTTTTAGATTGTATAAACTCAACAATTATTTTAGCTTCCCTTTCTCCTAATTTTTGCTTGAATATCTCATATACTTCAAGTTCTGTTGCTGTATCGCTCACAGAATATAATTTAAAAATTTCTTTTCACTTTTGTGTCTATTTTATGCTTTTCTAGTTAAATCTATAATTTATGAAGCACAAAATAGAACTTCGGTATTGGAAGGAGTGTCCATCCTGGCCGATTGCTATTGAGAGGTTGAGCGAGATAATAAGCGAGCTTAAAGCTCAGGGATATGAAATAGAACTCATCCTTTATGAGGTCAAAACAGATGAAGAGGCAGAAAAACTCAGATTCCCCGGTTCGCCTACAATATTAGTTGACGGAAAAGATATAGACGAAGATGGAGCAATTCAAAACCCAGTCGGTCTCACATGCAGAGTATATAACATCAACGGAAAAATTTTACCCGTCCCACCTCTTGAATTCATCAGAGAGAGAATTCTTTCAATCCTGAAAAGTTAGGTGAAAGTGGTTGAACAATGAGCAAAATAAAAATTTTTTCGCCCTTTTTTAGGAGGAAAAATTTTCCTATGGTATGGTCTTTGCATATTCTTGTGAGAAATGGGGCTTTCTTACCAACCGCTGTATATAGCTACTGCTGGAGCTTATGCTAACCAGAGAAAACTTGAAGTCATTTCAAACAATCTTGCAAACGCATCAACTCACGGATATAAAAGAGATATAGTTGCATTTGAGGGACTGATTGAGCCGGCTTCACCTATCACCCCCATTAATCCAAAACTTTACTTTGATTTACATAATGAACAGGTAAGTCAGAGGATGGTTCTTTTTGACGAGACATATACCGACTTTTCACAGGGGGCACTTATAGAAACAGGAAACACTCTTGACATAGCTATATCAGGAGATGGTTTTTTTGCAGTCCAAACAGAAGATGGAATAAAATTCACGAGAGCGGGAAACTTCACCTTATCTCCCGATGGATACATCATAACTCCGCAGGGTTATAAACTTTTGGGAAAGAAAGGGGAGCCAATAAGAATTCCATTTGAAGAGTGGGCTCCGCAAGACATAGTCATCACTCCCGATGGAGGAGTATTTTTAGGAGTAAGACACGGTGAAGAGAGAAAAAGCATTTTTATAGACCAAATAGGCGTTTATTCAATACCGGAGGGATTAGCAAGAAAAGTTGGGGAAAATCTCTTTGATGTTGATGATATAAGTTATGTTCAAGATTCTGAAAACTTTGAAGTTCTACAAGGTTTCCTGGAGTCATCTAATGTCAATCCAATAAACGAGATGGTATCTTTGATAGAAGTTCAGAGGGCTTATGAAGCGAACACAAGGGTTATAACATCTGTTGATTCAACGCTTTCTACATCAATAAGAGATTTAGGAAGAGTTTAAAGAAAGGAGGTGATTGAGTTATGTTCAGGTCTTTATGGACTTCGGCAACAGGAATGATAGCTCAACAGCAAAACCTTGATGTGGTAGCTAACAATCTCGCTAATGTCTCTACTCCCGGATTCAAAAAGTCAAGAGCAGAGTTTGAGGACCTTGTTTATCAGGATCTTCTTTTGCCGGGAGCCGAAACATCTTTGCAAGCGACAAATCATCCTACTGGTGCGCAAATAGGAGCTGGAACTCGTCTTTCAGGAATAACAAAAATTATGTCCCCCGGAGAACTTCTTGAAACCAACAGAGAATTTGACCTTGCGATAGATAGTGAAGGGTTCTTCCAGGTTCTCCTACCAGATGGACAGATAGCTTATACTCGGGCCGGAAACTTTCAGAAATCCGCAGAGGGAGTTCTCGTCACTCCAGAAGGTTATCCTCTTTTCCCTGAAATAGTCGTTCCTCAGGAGGTTGTACAGATTCAGGTTAGTCCAGATGGTCTTGTCACAGGCATCATTCCGGGGCAGGAAGAATCCCCGATAGTTCTCGGTCAGATTGAACTCGCAAGGTTTATAAACCCATCGGGACTCAAGGCGATAGGTAAGAATCTTTTTGTCCAGACATACGCATCTGGCGACCCGATAGTCGGAATTCCCGGAGAGGAAGGTTTTGGGAGAATTCTTCAAGGTTTTCTTGAGGTTTCAAATGTGAATGCTATTCAGGAGATGATAGCTATGCTCCTTGCTCAAAGGGTCTATGAGATGAACTCGCGAGCAGTTACTGCAACAGATAACATTATGGCAACTACGGTGAATATAGTCAGATAATCGCGGAAATTTTTTGGCTTGAAGGAGGTTTTATCAAATTTATGATTTTTTTCATCACAACCTTGTTAATATCTTTGAGTAATTCTGATATTGAAAAGCAGATAAGAGATAACCTGAACTGCCCTGACTGTGAGATAAAGATACTTTCTATCCATATTCCTTTGGGTATGAGATTAGATAGTTTTGATTCTGTTGAGATAGTTCCGAAGGACTCAAAGGTTTTTGGTCGCAGAGTTTTCACAGCATACTTCAAAAAAGAGGGAAAAAATTTCATTGGAACAGTTTTTGCATTTATAGATAAGAAGGTGAAAATTGTGAGAGCAAAAAGAAGATTAGAAAGAGGAGAAACCTTAAAACCAGATGAATTTGAGACGCAAGATATTTTCTCAACTCTTGCTCCGCAAGATTTTATCTCCCCAGATGATATTGAGAACGCAAATCTTATATTAAAAGTTCCTATGGGGAAAGGTGAAATTCTGCGAAGAACCCATATTCAAGAAGATTTTGCTATAAGAAAAGGTGATAAAGTAAAGCTCGTTTTGAATTCAAGCTCAATATACATTGAGTTTCCGGGATTGGCGCTTTCTAATGCAAAGGAAGGAGAAAGGGTTAAGGTCAGAAATCTATCTTCAAACAAAATTATCTATGGCGAAGCAAAGTCAGGAAAAGTTGTAGAAATAAAATAGTATGGGGTGATGATGGTGATGACGAAGGAAGCAAAATTTATAAGAAATTTGGAGAAGAGATCAGAACTTGAAATTCTGAAAGATTTTGGCAAGCTTTTTTCGTTTTTGCTTTTGTTTTCTTTTTCTTGCTCTGCGAAGAGAGAGCCAGAATTTCCGAAAGCGTCAGAAGATCTGATGGAATCAAGAGATTTTGAAAAATCACCCGAAGAAGGTTCTCTATTTTACGAGGGCAGTCCTCTTGCGAATCTATATGCTGATATGAAGGCAAGACGTGTTGGAGATGTGCTTGTTGTGAAAATAGTTGAGAATGTTAAAGCAAAAAACCAGCAGACCAAAGATATGAGCAGAAATTCTGAGATGAAGTACAATATATCTGCCGGAATAACGAAGTCAAAGTTAGATGGTTTTTCTCTTGATGCTGGTGCAGGAGGGAAAAACAACTTCTCTTCAAAAGGTTCGCAAAATAGTGAAAATCAATTTATAGCTACTGTTGGAGCAAGAGTCATAAAGGTTTTCCCATCGGGAAATCTCCTCATAGAAGGAGAAAAATACATAAGACATAACGATGAGGTTCAGAAAATATATGTCAGAGGAATTGTGAGACCCGAAGATATAATGCACGATAACTCTGTTCTCTCAACCTCACTTGTTAATGCGAGGATTGAATATGTATCCGAGGGCGACTTTGCGAAAAAGTTGAGGCAAGGATGGTTGCAAAAAATCCTTGATTTCATCTCACCTTTTTAGCGGGGGGTTGATGGTATGAAAAAAAATAAAACATCTCATTTCCTGACTCATTTTATAGAGGAAAATCAAAAGAGAAGTAAAATCAAGCTTTTATTTTCAGTGCTGGTCTTTTTCATCTTTATTCTGACGCTTTATTCTTATGCTTTTTCGGCGAGAATAAAAGACATTGCAAGCATTGAAGGTGAGAGGGCAAACTTTCTTGTTGGATTCGGGATAGTCGTCGGTCTGCGTGGAACAGGAGATATAATATCTCCGAACCTGACGGTTCAGACACTTGTAAACCTTCTGCAGAAGATGGGAGTGAGACCAGACCCAACAGCTCTGAAAAGTTTCGGAATTATTGCCCCGAGAACTCTTCGCCCAAGAGATTCAGCTCTGTGTATGGTGACCGCTGAGCTTCCTCCATACGCAAAACCCGGTATGAGAATTGATGTTCAGGTCTCAGCAATTGGAGATGCGAGAAGTTTGAGAGGAGGAGAGCTGATCTTAACTCCGCTTTTTGGTCCGGACGGGAAAATCTGGGCTCTTGCACAGGGACAAGTTATAACTGGTGGGAAGGAGATAACTCGCTCACCTTCAACTCTTGTTGGAGGGTTCCCTACCTCGGGAAGAATTCCCAAAGGTGGCATAGTAGAAGGTGAGATAAAAACAACAATTAACGAAAAAAGATTTGTGCGTATTTTTCTTGATTCTGCTGATTTTTCTACTGCAAAGTCGGTCGCTGATGCTATAAATTCGTTTGCTGGATCAACTCTTGCATATGTTCAGGATGCAAGAACTGTTTTTGTAGCAGTTCCAGAAGAATTCACAGGAAGAGTTGCTGAGTTTATCTCTACCATAGAAAATATTGAAGTTCTGCCAGATGCTCCTGCAAGAGTCGTGATAAACGAAAGGACTGGAACTGTGGTTGTAGGAAGAGATGTAGGAATTTCTGAGGTAGCGGTAGCGCATGGAGATATAGTTGTAAAAATAGGGAAAGAGCCTTCGCCCCTGCCCCCGGAGTTTAACACCGCTACCTCAAAATTTGATAAAAGAACAGTAAATATTGTCGGTCCAGCAACTACTGTTGATGAGCTTGTGAGAGAACTTAACAAAATCGGAGCTTCTCCGCAAGATATAATAGCTATTTTGCAGGCGATAAAATCAGCAGGTGCCTTGCACGCACATATTTCAACCCAATAGAAAAATAAAACCTATGAAGGAGATAGGACAAACAAAGGTCAAAACCTTTCCGCTCTGTGTAGATTGCTTGCCACGATCATCTGATAGGCAAAAAGTTATAGATGATGTCTGCTCTGAGTTTGAGTCATTTTTTATAAAGGAGTTTCTGAAAAATGCTTTTGTTATGAGCGGAGAGCTTGCGCAGAACTACGGATATTTCTACAAAGAAATTGTATTAGATACACTCTCCAGAACCTCATCGGTAGGTATAAAGGACTTTCTGAAAAAGGCGATTGAAAATAACCTTGAGTTCATTCAAAACGGCTACATAAAGAAAAAAAGCAGTATCGGAAGATTTTGATTTATAAAATATCACATTCTTTCGGGAGCTGAAACTCCAAGAAGAGAAAGTCCTTTTTTTGTTATCTCCTTTACCATTTCCGAGATAAACAGGCGAGAAAAACTTGTTTCTTCATCATCTGTGAGAATTCTTTTTCTCTGATAAAAGGAGTGAAAAGCAGAAGCAAGAGATAAGAGAAAAGATGTTATTCTGCTCGGTTCCCACAATTTACATGAGACAATAACCTCATCATAAAAAACTGAACAAAGAGCCAAAAGATTTCTCTCTTCTTCTTCATCAAATGTGTTTGACGTCTTTTTTTCAGATTTTAATTTTTCCTTCCATTTTTCGTATCCTGAGAGCATTTTTCTGTTCTCTGCTTCTCTGAAAAGGGAGCATACCCTTGCGTGAGTGTACTGCACATAGTACACAGGATTTTCAAAACTTTTCTTTTTTGCCATATCTATATCAAAGTCAAGAGGAGTATCACAATTTCTTGTAAGATAGATGAATTTTGCTGCGTCTTCTCCTACCTCATCTAAAAGCTCCTCAAGTGTTATATATGTTCCTTCTCTTTTTGACATCTGAACTGATTTTCCACCTTTTATGAGATTTACCATCTGGACTAGTTTGACGATGAACTCTCCTTGAAATCCCGCTATGCGAAGGAATGACTCTATTCTTTTTATGTATCCGTGGTGGTCTGCTCCCCAGACCTGAAACAATATATCGTATTTTCTTTTTATCTTGTCAAGGTGATATGCGCAGTCGTTTCCAAAGTATGTTGGTTTTTTATCACTTTTTATCACAACTCTATCTTTTTCATCTCCAAATTGTGTTGTCCTCAAAAATATAGCCGAATCTTTTTCGTAAATATAATCTTTCATAATTTCCAGAGCGGTTTTGAGAAGTTTTTCAGATACTTCTCTTTCGGACACAAATCTTTTGAATGTTATTCCAAATCTCTCTAATGTTTTTTTGATGTCTTCAAGTATTATGCGTGAGGCGGTAAAACCGAGTTCGTAATCTGAAATTGAGCTGAAATCTTTTATCTTTTCCCTTATTTTCTCTCTCACATCTTCTATGTATTTTCCTTTATACTCCTCTCCTTCTCCTTTTATTGCTTTTCCGAGTTTTTCTATTTGTTCTCCCGCGTCGTTGATGTAGAACTCTCTTTCAACTTCTGCACCGCAGAACTCTGCTATATGTGAAAGAGCGTTCCCAACTGCTGCTATCCTTCCGTGCCCTATGTGAAGTGGACCTGTCGGATTTGCCGATACAAACTCTGCCAAAACCCTTTTGCCTTCAAGAATTTTCGGTCTCTCATAATTCAGAATGAAATTCAAAGATACGCTTGACGGAATTTTAAAGTTTATGAAACCATTTACAACCTGCGGGTTGAACTCTTTGAGATAAGTTGAAATTTCCTCGGCTATCTGGAGAGGAGATTTTTTCATTAAAGGTGAGAGCTTAAACGCTATGTCTGTAAAAAGTTCTCCGTACTTTTCATTTTTCGGTCTTTCTGGATTTGGAACATCGATTTTTATGTTTCTATCTTTTAGGAACTCTTCTATTTTCTCTTTTATTCTCTCTCCTATTGTTTTTTGGTTCACCTTAATTAAAATTTATCTCTTCCGTTCGTTATATGTTGAATTCCGCTGTATTAGAAATGAGAATATTTCAGATTATCTTTTTTCGGTGATTAATTCTACTTTTCCTCCTGCTTTTTCAATCTTTTCTTTTGCAGATTTTGAGAACGCATGTGCCTTCACAACGACCGCCCTTGAAATTTCTCCATCTCCTAAAATCTTGACCGGCTCTCTTAAAGATTTTATAAGACCTTCTTTGAAAAGAACTTCAGGGGTTATCTCATCTGCGGAAACTTTCTCCAGATCTTCAACATTTACCACTTGGTAGTATTTTGGGAACTTTGACCTAAAGCCCCTTTTAGGAATTCTTCTTATAAAAGGTGTTTGCCCACCTTCAAACCATGGTGGAGGAAGTGTCCCTCTCTGCCCTTGTCCTTTATGTCCTCTTCCAGATGTTTTCCCGTGTGTTCCATACCCCCTTCCGACTCTCTTTTTTCTGTGCGTTGCCCCATGCGGAGGTCTCAAAGCAGAAAGCATAAATTGATTTTTTAATCAAAGAGATTCCCATTTTCTTTTTTTCCGTTATTTTACTTTTCCCTGCTTAATTTATTTTCAAAATTTCTGTACACGATTATTATGAAGAGAATAAAAATCGGTATAGTTTCGCCTTATTTTTTCCCACATGTAGGTGGTGTTTCAAATCATGTGTGGTGGCAGTATGTTATGTTGAAAAAGCGAGGTTTAGATGTAAAAATCATATGCCCGAATTTTGGAAAAAGTGAGTATGATTGCGAAGATGTCATAAAGTTAGGAAGACCAATTCCTTTGATTTATAATGGTTCCTTAACTTTCATATCTTTTGCCTTCAAAGCAGGAAAGATTATTGAAAGTGAAAAATTTGATATAATTCATGTTCATGAGCCATATAATCCTTTTTCTCTTTGGTTTCTGAGAAATTCTCAAAAAAGTGTAGGAACTTTTCATGTTTTCAGGGAGGAGCCGGAAAAGATAGTGGTGGCTATGGGGGAGCCATTCTTGAAGTTGATGAGGAAATCTTTATCTATTGCTATTGCTGTTTCAAAAACCGCTGCGAAGATTGTGAAAGATATATTCAAAGTTCCGGAGCAGAAGATAATGGTCGTTCCGAACGGGATAAATTATGAGCTTTTCGCTAATGCTGAACCACTTGAAAAACTGCGCGATGGCAAATTCAATGTTTTGTTCGTCGGACGACTTGAACCACGAAAAGGCGTAAAACACCTCATAAGAGCTTACAGAATCTTCAAAAAAATTGTACCTCAATCCCGCCTTATAATAGTCGGAAAAGGAATGAAAACATACTACATGTCATTCTTAACAGAAGATATAGAGCAAAATGTGATATTTATGGATAATGTCTCTTCCGAAGTCCTTCCAAGGATATATAAATCAGCAGACATATGTGTTTTCCCTTCAACCCGTGGAGAAAGTTTTGGAATAGTCATACTTGAAGCGCTTGCATCAGGAAAACCTGTAATAGCAGGTAATGCAGAAGGATATATTGAACTTCTACAAAATGGCGAATACGGAATAGTGGTAGACCCACGAGATGAGGACTCTCTTGCAAGAGCTATGGTTGACCTCTATTACAGAGAAGATTTGAGATACTCTCTGGCACAAAAAGGAAAAAATTACGCTTCTCAATTTGATTGGAAAAAAGTTATAGAAAAAATCATCAATATTTATTTATCAGATGTCATCAGAATAGATTGATTTTTGCAAAATCAATTGCAAGATAATAATAGTCAATCTATCTACTTTTTGTTTGAGAATAATTTCAAAAGTATTAACTTTATATATATTTTTCAGTATGTTGAAAGGAGAAAAAATATTTTTAGCTTCCCTGTTTTTCTCTCTTTCTTTTTATTTTTCCATGACACATTGCAGTAGTAATAACAGCAGTAGTAATGGTAATAGCGGTAATTTAGAAATTGTTTGCTCAGAAGATAACCCGCAGATTTTCAAAGTTGTTGAGATACAGCCAGATAAGCTTTGGACAGATACAGGAATAATCTTGAAGAAAGGTTATGATGTTTTGATTGAAATAGATGATGAGAGAACTTTCGGGAAAGATGAAGTTAATTTTTCAAATCCTGTGATATTTGCCGGTCAAGATGCGGTCATATTCAAAATAGGAGAAAGCGGTGTTCCTCAACCTGTGGGAGAAGTCGCTCGATTTACCGCAGCGTCAGAACACGAGAACCAGAAAATATTTTTGGGCTGGAACTCAATTGAACCCCTTGTGAGAAAAAAGCAAAATGAAAGCGGAGAGGAAATCATAGAAAAACCATCTCCTATAACAGCTGTGATAAAAGTATTTATACCAGAGACATCAAAGACCATAAGGAGAACAGCCCTTTTGGCTCCTGTTAATAATTTCTGGACAGATGAAACAAACCCGCGATTTTATTGGGATGCGGTTGACAACGCCATAAGATACATATTTCAAATATCTGATTACCCAGATTTCAGAAGAATAATTGAAACAGTTGAGATATCTGCTTCCGGTGGGCAAGCAAATCCCGTATCTGTTGTGGGTGGCGGAACGCAACAGAATGTCCAATTTAACCTTCGCGAAGGAATATACTGGTGGAGAGTGAGAACGCAGGTTAATCTCGGAAGATCTCTCAATCCCGTTCCTGTTTGGTCATGCTGGTCTGAACCATTCAGGTTAGGAGTTGAGCTCGGAACTCCTCCACAACCACCCACCTTTTTATCTCCGACAACTCTTGATGTTTTCAAGCCAGGAGATACTATAAACTTTGAATTTACCACACAAGATGACCCTTCTTTTGTTTTCTGGAGGATGAGACATGTTGTTTCTGAGTGCGACCAGCAACCTTCAATCAATCCAAATGACCCGAATTCTGGAAATCCTACTCCATGGCATATTTTCAGAGTAAAATTAGGTGAGGGGAACATAAAGGAAATTCCCAATCTTATCGGATACTACAAATATGAAAATCTTGAGAGGGGAAATCACCTTTTCAGAGTTGAGGTAAAAGATGCGAACGACCAGACAGGAGTTGGAATAAGGAGTTCAGATTTCAGGGTTTCTGTTGGATGTGAGGAAGAATCTCAAGGGTCCGCAACTCAACCTTCACAGGGAGGGCAAAGCGGAGGAGGGCAGAATCAACCCGGAGGGGGTGGACAAGCTCAACCCGGCGGATGAAATCCTTTCACTTGCCAAGTTCTTTTTTTAGTTCCTTGTAAGCTTTTTCTATTTCTTCAATACTTGCTTCATCTTCAAGTGTAGTTATATCTCCGATTTTCGCTTCTGTGAAAACTGCTTTCAGTAATCTTCTCATGATTTTTCCACTCCTTGTTTTGGGAAGCTTAGTTATAAACACAATATCTTTTGGAACCGCTATCGGTCCTACGACTTTTCTTACCATTTCTTTGAGTTTTTCTCTGAGCGCATCAGATGGAGATACTCCTTCTTTCAGTATAACAAAGGCGATTGGTACCTCTCCCTTTTCTTTGTCTTCTATTCCGACTACTGCTGATTCAGCAACTCCTTCGTATCCTGTAAGAGCTGATTCTATCTCATATGTTCCAAGTCGGTGCCCTGCTACTTTTATCACTTCATCTGCTCTTCCAAGGACCCATATATAGCCATCTTGGTCTTGGACTGCAAAGTCGCCTGTGTAGAAACAGTCGGAAAATCTTTTCCAGTATGTTTCTTCATATCTTCTGTCGTCTTTCCATATTGTAAGGGGCATTCCGGGAAACGGAGTATCTATTACTAAAAATCCTTTTTCTTCCGGCTCGGCATAAGAGCCATCTTGTCTTCTTATGCTCACAGATACTCCCGGAATAGGCATACCGTTAGTTCCAGGCTTCATAGGTATAAGTTCCCACCCTGGTGTGTGAGATATAATTATTCCTCCTGTTTCTGTCATCCACCATGTTGAACCTGCGATACATTTTCTTTTTCCGATTTTTTCGAAGAACCATCTCCACGCTTCTGGATTTATCGGCTCTCCGACCGAATGCAAGATCCTCAAAGATTCAAGGTTGTATTTTTTCACATTTTCTTCTGGATACTTCATAAGCGATCTTATCGCCGTTGGGGAAGTGTAGAATATGCTTACTTTGTATTTTTCTATTATTTCCCACCATATTCCGGGGTGAGGATAATCGGGAGTTCCTTCATACATAACCTGTGTTGCGCCAACCATCATGGGACCAAAGACAATATAGGAGTGTCCGGTTATCCATCCTATATCTGCTGTGCACCAGAAGATGTCTTCGTCTTTTATATCAAATATCCATTTCATAGTAGCCCACAAAAGAGTCATATATCCGCCTGTATCTCTTACTATTCCCTTTGGTTTCCCAGTTGTTCCTGATGTGTAGAGTATAAACAGGGGATCGTAGGAGTTCATCTCTTCTGGTTCAACAAAGGCATCTGATGGGATATCTTTTATCAAATCATCTGCGAATATATCTTTTTTGTCTTTTGACCATCCTTCCCCCAATCTTCTGAAGACAACGATTTTTTCTATGTTTGAGTTTGAGGTAGCTTCTTGAACATTTTTCTGCAGGAAAATCTTTTTACCTCTACGCATGTATCCATCTGCTGTTATTAATATTTTTGAGCCGGAGTCATCAATTCTGTCTTTGAGTGCTTGTGATCCGAAGCCAGAAAAGACAACCGAGAATATAACACCTATTCGTGAGAGCGCTAACATTGTAGCTGGAAGTTCTGGAATCATGGGCATATATATTGTCACAGTATCTCCTTTTTTCAGACCGAGATTATTTTTGAAAGCAAAAGATAGAGAATTTACCATTTTGAAAAAGTCGTTGTATGTCAGAATTCTTTCTTTTTTATCTTCTCCGAGCCATATCAGAGCGATTTTATCTTTTTTACCTTTCTTTATTTGTGAATCAACACAGAGGTATGAGGCATTTATTTTTCCATCTGGGAACCATTTTAAAAACGGGATTTTACCTTCGTATGCTTTTTGGGGTTTTTTAAACCAATCTAAATTATGAGCTATGCTGAGCCAGAAACTTTCTTTGATCGTCTCTTTGTGTTTTGATTTGTATTCTTCGGGGGAGACGAATTTCCAATTTTCAACCGTTATTTTTTCATCAAAAGGCAATTTTTTTTCTTCTGTTTCCGGCATTTTGTGGACCTCCAAGAAAAATTTTGTTCTTCAAAATAATAAGGTTAGTAATTTATACTTTGTTTTTGCTGGAATTATTCTTCTATGCCGAATTGTCTATTGATTTTGTATTTTTCGCGCAGATTTTCGGCGTATTCAGCGAACTTTTGAAAATCCCAGTAGCCGATATTCAGGTTGGCAAGGTCTACTTTCCATTCTCCGTCCTTCCGAACCCAAGAGTATAATTTCAGAAGTTTTCCGAAAGGTGTTCTGACGACCACAAGATCAATCCATCTTTTAGGGCTTTTATAAATGGTTATGCCGTCCAGAACTTCTTGCCTAAATCCTTCGTAGCTTTTTACGGGAAAATACTTCTTCCTTTCCATACGGGATCACACCCCTTTTTCAGATATATTTTAAGCCATTATTTAATGGATTTCAGTTCGGACATATTGCAACCCTACTGGTGATTAACAAGTTTAAAATTCCTCTTTGGTCTATTAAAAATTCTTACACGCCTACCAGAAGGCAAAATTTTAAGCGGTTTAAATTCCTCTTTGGCATATTAAAACAAGGAAGGGGAAAGGATATTTTCAGAGAAGTTCAGCGAGGTTTAAATTCCTCTTTGGCATATTAAAACGGTCTTTTTGCTCAAAGCCCAGACCTCTTTCTGCATCTGTTTAAATTCCTCTTTGGCATATTAAAACCATAACAATATTTCTTATTGCAGACGCAAAGTTCTGGTTTAAATTCCTCTTTGGCATATTAAAACAGACACTGAAATTTCAGCCGATGTGTAGCAAATATACGTTTAAATTCCTCTTTGGCATATTAAAACCTCGTTCTCAAATATCTCCTCTTCAAGGGAAACAAGTGTTTAAATTCCTCTTTGGCATATTAAAACAACAAAATTTCCACTCCCATCTGTTTTTCCTATGATGGTTTAAATTCCTCTTTGGCATATTAAAACCCAGCCATAATTCTCTTGCAAAATCTTGTAAAATTCAGTTTAAATTCCTCTTTGGCATATTAAAACGAAACAGTTAGCCGTGAGAGAAGATGTTGAGGAGTTTGTTTAAATTCCTCTTTGGCATATTAAAACCATTAATCTTGATGTATTCACTGCTGATGAGAAAAATGTTTAAATTCCTCTTTGGCATATTAAAACATTCTTCTATCTCATATTCATCGACTATCGCTTTCATGTTTAAATTCCTCTTTGGCATATTA